>Ga0065165_1000365_pt1 | contig 74017 bp, 71 predicted proteins | sample AraplaMF_Cvi_mMF_FD_63813 | JGI IMG/M metagenome (GOLD analysis project Ga0065165, IMG submission 63813) | Arabidopsis root microbial communities from the University of North Carolina, USA - plate scrape MF_Cvi_mMF (version 2) (version 3) | ecosystem: Host-associated > Plants > Roots >... | reverse complement strand
GGGATCGAACCGCCGACCTCGTCATTGCGAACGACGCGCTCTCCCAGCTGAGCTATGGCCCCTTTGCTGGCCGCTCTGGTAAACGCGGCCGACAACCGGGCGCCATTTAAGTCCCCGGCAAGGTCAAGTCAAGGACGGGTGTAACCCGGTTTTAGCCATCCCGGCACCGACTTCCCTTGTTTGGGCCGGGGGGAACCGATATCTAGCAAAGGCGTCAATCCCGACCGCCGCCAGAGTTTTCAAAAGCCAGAGTCTTTAAAAGCCATGCGTGCCGTTCTCGACATCGTCATCATCGTGCTCGACCTCTACGTCTGGCTGCTGATCGCCTCGGCGATCCTGTCCTGGCTGATCGCTTTCAACGTCGTCAACACCCGCAACCAGTTCGTCTCTGCGGTGGCGGAGTTCCTGTACCGGATCACCGAGCCGGTGCTGGCGCCGATTCGCAATTTCCTGCCCAGCCTCGGCGGCCTCGACATCTCGCCGATCATCCTGATCCTGCTCATCATGTTCATCGAGCGGGTGATCCTCTACTACATCTATCCGAACGTGATCTGAGCAGGCTGGAGCGCCTTGGTTGCAAACAAGGAACCCTGGCGCTACGCGGCCGCAGGAATCAGCATCGCGCTGCGGGTGACGCCGCGCGGGGGCCGCGACGATATCGACGGGATCGAGCAATTGGCCGACGGCCGCAGCGTGCTCAAGGTGCGGGTGCGCGCGATCGCCGACGGCGGCGAGGCCAACAAGGCCGTTCTGGTGCTGCTGGCGAAATCGCTTGGCGTACCCAAGGCCAGTGTAAAACTGCTTTCCGGAGCCACCTCGCGGCTGAAGCAGATCGCGGTCGATGGCGATCCGGCGCGGCTTGGCGCAGCCCTGCGCAAGCTCGCCGCGGCGAAATCGGCCGACGCGAAATCGATAGATCAAGGGAACTGACATGACCGCCAAAATCATCGATGGAAAAGTCATTGCCGCCGAACTCCGTGGCCGCGTCGCCGACGAGGTCGCCCGCGTCAAGCGCGAGCACAATCTGGTGCCGGGCCTTGCGGTGGTGCTCGTCGGCAACGATCCCGCCAGCGAAGTCTATGTCCGCTCCAAGCACACCCAGACCCAGGCCGCCGGCATGGCTTCGTTCGAGCACAAACTGCCGGCCGACGTCTCGCAAGCCGATCTGCTGGCGGTCGTTGCCAAGCTCAACCGCGATCCCGCCGTGCACGGTATTCTCGTGCAGCTGCCGCTGCCGAAGGGCCTGAATACCGAGGCCGTCATCAACGCCATCGATCCCGCCAAGGACGTCGACGGCCTGCACCCGAACAATGCCGGTCGGCTCGCCGGCGGTTTCGAGGCGCTGTCGCCCTGCACGCCGCTCGGCTCCATCATCCTGACCAAGAGCGTGCACGCCACGCTCGAAGGCATGAACGCCATCGTCATCGGCCGCTCCAATTTGGTCGGCCGTCCGCTGGTGCAATTGCTGCTGAACGAGAATGCCACGGTGACGATCGCGCATTCGCGCTCGCGCGATCTGCCCGGGCTCGTGAAGCGCGCCGACCTCGTCTACGCCGCGGTGGGCAAGCCGGAGATGGTGCGCGGCGACTGGCTGAAGCCGGGCGCGACCGTGATCGACATCGGTATCAACCGTATTCCGAAGGACGATGGCAAGACGCGCCTCGTTGGCGACGTCGCCTATCAGGAGGCCTTGGCTGTTGCGGGAGCCATCACACCGGTCCCCGGCGGCGTCGGCCAGATGACGGTGGCCTGCCTGCTGGTGAATACGCTGCGCGCGGCGTGTGCGATTGCAGGGCTGCCGAAGCCCGCGGTGTAACTGAGCTCGCGTGCCCCGGACGCAGCGCAGCGGGAAACGGTGCGCTGCTGAGCCGGGGCCCAGTGCAAGTGGTGCGATCGGTCCCGGCTCTGCGAAGCGTCCGGGACACAGGCATTAGCCCTTCTTTTTCTTCTCGCGCTCGATGCCTTCGAGGATCAGCTTCTGTGCATCCTCGGGGCCGCCCCAGCGCAGAATCTTCACCCACTTGCCCTTCTCGAGATCCTTGTAGTGCTCGAAGAAGTGCTGGATCTGCTGAAGCGTGATGTCGGGGAGATCGGAGTACGACTTCACCTTGTCGTAGCGCTGCGTCAGCTTTGACGACGGCACCGCAAGAATCTTCTCATCGCCGCCGGCTTCGTCTTCCATGAACAGCACGCCGACCGGGCGCACGCTCATGACGGCGCCGGGAATGATGGCGCGGGTGTTGATGATGAGAACGTCGCAGGGGTCGCCGTCGTCGGACAGCGTGTGCGGGATGAAGCCGTAGTTACCGGGGTAACGCATCGGCGTGTAGAGGAAGCGGTCGACGACAAGCGTGCCGGCTTCCTTGTCCATCTCGTATTTGATCGGCTCGCCGCCCACGGGGACTTCGATGATGACGTTGACATCGTGGGGTACGTTTTTTCCGATCGAGACCGCATCGATACGCATTCAAGGCTCCGTTGTTGCCGAGGATAAATCGCGCCCGGCAGCGATTTTGGCGCTGTCATACGCGGGCTTGGCCCGTCAATCCATCGTGTTCTTGCGAAATAATGAATCCAGCAATCACCGGCGCAAAGGCGGACGGTATCGGCGGATGGGGAACGCTGCCGGCTAGGGTTTCAGCAGCTCAATTGGTCCAAATCTTAGTTGGTCCAAGCGAACGCAACCTTGTCGAGCGACTTCGGCCCGAACCGTTCCGAAGAACGCGCCACCATGCGGCCACCCAGGGCCCGGTAGAACTCGGTGGCGGGATCGTTATCCGAAAGGGCCCACACCACCATGCTCTTCAAGCCGCTCTGCATCAGGTCGCGGCGGGCGGCTGTGAACAGACGACGGCCGAAGCCGAGACCCTGAAACTCGGGGCGCAGATAGAGCTCGTAGATCTCACCGTCGAAATGCAGGCTGCGGGCGCGGTTGCGACCATAATTGGCGTAGCCCGCGATCTTGTCGCCGAACACCAGCACGCTGACGCGACTGCCCTTGCGGATCGCGCTGTCCCACCACTGCGGACCACGGCGGTTGATCAGCTTCTCCAGCTCGCCGCCGGGAATGATGCCCTGATAGGCTGAACGCCAGGCTTCGTCATGGGTCGATGCCACCGCAGTTGCATCTGCAGCTTTGGCCGGCCGGACCTCGATCAGGGTTGTGCTCATGGACGCGATCAAACCAAGTCGCCGCGCTCGCGGCAAGACCTATCGTTAATTATCGGTTAACCTGTGGACTTTCTGCATCAGTATTTTAACCATGTTGTACCGAAAAAAGACAGGGCGCCATTTCGAAAGGCTCCAGCCTGCCTTGCGCCAGTGCAAAAGTGCCTGTGGCAACCAATGAACCGCGATGGCAACGCAGAAAGTCCGCCGATAATGATTCGTTCCGACTAGTCTTGCCTATTGATCTGGCTGTCGCTGTTCGTGTTCGCCTCCGGCAATTCATGCGACTCTTCAACACCCTTGTGCTTCTGCTGTCGCTGCTGACCGCGCCGCCGCTGTGCGCCCAGGTCACGTTCGGCGCATCGGGCGAGGAAGGCGAGCCGCTTCGCCGGCAGGAATGGCGCGTTCCGTCGCCCGATACCGGCATCGCCGCGCATGCGCTGCTGTTTCGCCCCGCGGGCATTGGCCCGTTCCGGCTTGCAGTGATCGCACATGCCTCGACGCAGAACATGTTGCGTCGCGCGCAAATGCCGCAGCCGGAGTACCGCGCACTCGTGGCGCTCCTCGTCGCAGGCGGCTTTGCCGTGCTGGTGCCGGAACGACTCGGCCATGGTGCGACCGGTGGCCGCTATGTCGAGGACCAGGGCGGCTGCGACGAGGCTGACTACGTGCGCTCGGGACGAGCGACGGCCGAGGAAATCTCTCTCGCGCTGGAATTTTTGCGGAAGCAGGATTTCATTCGCAAGGATGCCGCGGTCGTGATCGGCCATTCCGCCGGCGGCTGGGGCGCGCTGGCACTCGCGAGCGCCGATCCGAGAACGATCTCGGCGATCACAGTCTTCGCGCCCGGGCGCGGCGGCCACGCCAACGACGAACCGAACCGGATCTGCGCGCCGCGTGCGCTTCTGGCGGCTGCGGCGGGGTTCGGCAAAGCCGCGCGTATTCCCGTCACATGGCTCGTTGCCGCCAATGATACCTATTTCGCGCCGAAGTTTTCATCGGGCCTGGCCGACGCATTTCGCGGCAGTGGCGGCAAGGTCGACTTCCACGTGTTGGCGGCGGCGGGCAGCGAGGGGCACTGGATGATCGAGACCGAAGCCGGCGTCAAAGCCGCTAGCGGCAAGCTCGATCGCGTGCTGAAGCCGGTGGCGGCAAAGACGCCATGACCCTGTATTTCCTGATCAAATATCTGCATGTGCTCGGCGCCATCGTCATCCTTGGCACCGGAACCGGCATCGCCTTCTTCATGCTGATGGCGCATCGCACGAACGACGCGGCGTTCATCGCGCGCACCGCCGCTGTCGTGGTGATCGCGGATGCGATCTTCACGCTCTCGGCGGTGATCCTCCAGCCAGTCACGGGCGGCCTGCTGATGATGCTCTCGGCGACGCCGGTCACCGAGCGCTGGCTGCTGGCTTCGCTCGCGCTATACGTCTTTGCCGGCTTGTTCTGGATCCCCGTGGTTTTCATGCAGATCGAGATGCGGGATCTCGCACGCAAGGCGGCCGAGCAGCGGAGCGCGCTTCCGGAACGCTATTTTGTGCTCTTCCGCCGCTGGTTCGCATTCGGCTTTCCCGGCTTCGGCGCGACGATGCTCATTCTCTGGCTGATGATCGCAAAACCGTTCTGAGGAATTCGATGGATCAGCGAACCATTTTGGTGCTCGGCGCCTCCGGTCTGATCGGCCGCTTCGTCACCGACGATTTGCGCACGCGCGGCTTTCGCGTCATCGGCGTGGCGCGCTCTCTATCGCCGGCGCAGAGGATGAGCGCGCTGGACATCGAGCAGCCGATCCTCTCGCTCGATGTGGCAGCGTTGACGCGCCTGCTGAGCGAACATGCCGTCGATGTCGTCGTCAATTGCCTCGGCGTGCTCCAGGATGGCCCCGGCAGCGATACCGGCGCGGTGCATCGGGACTTCGTCGCGCGCCTGCTTCAGGCGATTGCCGGGAGCGGTCGCGCGATCCGGTTGGTCCAGATCTCGATTCCGGGCTCAGCAGAGGCGGATCGCACGGCATTCGCGACGACAAAGCGCGAGGCTGAGCGGCTGATCGCCGCCTCCGGCATTGCTCACGCCATCCTGCGACCCGGCTTCGTCCTGGCGCCGTCAGCCTATGGCGGCAGTGCCATGCTGCGCGCCCTCGCGGCCTTTCCGCTCGACTTGCCGGCCAGGGAGATGGCGACGCCGTTCCAACCCGTCGCGGTCGACGATGTCTCGGCGACCATCGCATGGCTCGCTGCCCGTGATATCGGCGATGCCTCGGTCGAAGCCGTGAGCTGGGACCTGATGCAGGGGGAGCCGGTGGCCATGGCCGGCGTCATCAAGCAGTTTCGCCTCGCGTTCGGCACCGCTGCCTGGCCGCGCATCGCGATGCCGGCCTTCATGCTCGATCTCGGCGCGAAAATTGGCGATCTCGCCAATCGTCTCGGCTGGATGCCGCCGATGCGCTCCACGGCCATCGCCGAGCTGCGCCGCGGCGTGCGAGGTGATCCCACCGCGTGGATCGCCGCGACAGGCATCGCGCCAAGGTCGGTGGCGGAGACAATCGGACGCCATCCCGCCACCATCCAGGACAAGTGGTTCGCGCGACTGTTCCTGATCAAGGCGCTGATCTTCGCTAGCCTGGTCGCGTTCTGGCTGGTCTCCGGCTTCATCGCGCTGTTCATCTCCTACCGCGCCGCCGCCGGCATTTTGACGTCGCACAATTTTCCGGCCGCGCTGGTCGATCCCATCACCATCGGCACCAGCCTGATGGACATGAGCATTGGCGTGCTGATCGCGTTCCGCCGCACCGCGGCGATCGGTCTGGTTGCAGGCATTTTCGCTTCGCTCGGCTATATGCTTGGCGCTGCGATCCTGACGCCAGATCTCTGGATCGAGCCGCTCGGGGCGCTGGTGAAAACGGGACCGGCGATCGTGCTGATGCTGGTCGCGCTCTTGATGCTGGACAATCGCTGATGAGCAAGTGGCCCGACGACGACGTGATCCTGTTCGACGGCGTCTGCATTTTCTGCTCGCGCTGGGTCCGGTTCGTCGCGCAGCGTGACACTGCGAAACGCTTTCGCTTCACGCCGATCCAGTCGGACTATGGTGCGAAGCTCGCGCGCACCTTCGGCATCGACCCCGATGATCCCGACACCAATGCCGTGGTCCATGGAGGCAAAGCGTTGGTAAAGTCAGACGCTGCACTGACCGTGCTGTCGCTTTTGCCGGGATGGAGCTGGGTGCGGATGCTGCTCGCCCTGCCGAGGCCACTGCGAGACCCGATCTACGGCCTCATCGCGCGCAACCGCTATCGCATTTTCGGCAAGTACGAGGCGTGCTTCGTGCCGGATGCGGATTTGCGGGCGAGGGTGATCGAGTAGCACCCCGTCGTCATTGCGGGGAGCGAAGCGACGAAGCAATCCAGAATCTTGCCGCGGAAAGATTCTGGATGGCTTCGCTGCGCTCGCAATGACAGCGGTTATGACTTGCCCAGCGCCGCGAGCACGTCCTTCGACGCCCGCTCCCCGCTGTCCCGCGCCCCATGCGCCGTCGTGAAGAATGTCGGCGACGTCGCTTCGCCGGCGAAGAACAGCCGCCCATCCACCGGCGCGGCCAGCACCGCGCGATCTCCGGCGTGCCCCGGCAGCGCGTGCGAGTAAGCCCCTCGCGCAAACGGATCATGCGCCCAGCGCGACTCGTACAGCGGCTTGAGCTTGTGGCGGATGTCGTTCCCCAAGAAGCCGGCGATCTCATCGATGCTGTGCGCGGCGATGGCGCCCTCGCCGGCGTTCTCCAGCGCGCGGGCAAAGCTGCCGCCGAAAAAGCCTTCGATGCAGGGCTGGCCGAACGGACGGATATGATAGGTGCCCATCTCGGTGCGCATGGAGGCGCCGCGCAAATTGCCTTCTTTCGGGAAGGCTTCGGCACCATCGAGCGCCAGCGTCACCTTGTCGTCGACACCGAGCGGCAGACCGGCTGCGGCATCGACCTTCGCCGGGAGCGGCGGCGAGAAACGGATGGCTTCGTCTGCGATCAGATTGGTCGGGACGGTGACGATCACCTTGTCCGCGGTGAGCGTGCCCTGCGATGTCTCGATGCGGATGCGCTTGCCCGAATGATCGATCCGCGTGACGTTGCAATTCAGGGCCACCGGGCAAGGCGCGCCATAGGTTGCAATCAACGCGCCATAGCCGCGGCGAACCCGCCAGTTGATCTCGCTGTCCTCATAGGCATCCCAGTCCAGCGTCGACATGTCCTTCAGTTCGCAGCCGTTGATGTAGGTCGAGATCGCGTCGATCATCGGATTCCAGCGATTGCCGGGCTCCAGACTGAGGCTCGCGGGCTCGTCCCTGCCTTTTTGCGCGGCCAGCCAGAGACGCTCGTAGAACGCGTCCATCGCGCGCATGAAGTCGTCGCGCTCGTCTTGCGGAAACGCGTTGCCGAAGGCGCGCTCGCGCCACGGCGGCAGCTCCTTGTTGAGCTCGAAACCGAGTTGTCGCGCGATCGGGACGAAGGCGTTCTTGTCGGCCGAGTGCAGCCAGCCGCAGCCGACGTCGAAGGTCACGTCGGGCGAGGCCTGCACGGTCCAGGCGCGGCCGCCGAGCCTGTTGCGTGCCTCCAGCACGATCACCGAAAGGCCGAAGCCTGCCAGCGCGTGCGCCGCGCCGAGGCCGGCCGCACCGGCCCCGATGATCGCGACGTCCACGGAGGAGGGCAAGGACATGGGTGGGCTCTAGCACGTTCGCCGGGCGTGCTGAAGCCGGCCAAATACACAGCTCTCGTCCCGGACGCGGTGCGGCATGTAACGCCGCTCCGCAGAGCCTGGACCCAAAGTGATGTGCAGGTGGTGAGACTACTGGGCCCTGGCTCAGCAGCGCATCACTGGCGTGCTGCACTGCGTCCGGGGCACGAGAGCGGTGGCCTTACGCCACCGCTTCCTTGGCCTTTTCCGCGCGCTTGCGCTCGTTCGGGTCGAGGTGCTTCTTGCGCAGGCGGATCGACTTCGGGGTGATCTCCACCAGCTCGTCGTCCTCGATATAGGCCAGCGCCTTTTCCAGCGTCATGCGGATCGGCGGGGTCAGGCGCACCGCTTCGTCCTTCGACGTCGTACGGATGTTGGTGAGCTGCTTGCCTTTGAGCACGTTGATCTCGAGATCATTGTCGCGGGTGTGCTCGCCGACGATCATGCCCTTGTAGACCTTCCAGCCCGGCTCGATCATCATCGGGCCGCGGTCTTCCAGTTTGAACATGGCATAGGCCACCGCCTCGCCCTGGTCGTTGGAGATCAGGACGCCGTTGCGGCGGCCCTGGATCGCGCCCTTGTAAGGCAGGTAGTTGTGGAACAGGCGGTTCATGATCGCCGTGCCCTTGGTATCGGTCATCAGCTCGCCTTGGTAGCCGATCAGGCCACGGGTCGGCGAGTAGAACACCAGCCGCAGGCGGTTGCCGCCGGACGGACGCATCTCGATCAGCTCGGCCTTGCGCTCGCTCATCTTCTGCACGACGACGCCGGAGTGCTCCTCGTCGACGTCGATCACGACCTCCTCGATCGGCTCCAGGGTCTGCCCGGTCTCCGGGTCCTTCTGGAACACGACGCGCGGACGCGACACGGAGAGCTCGAAACCTTCGCGGCGCATGGTCTCGATCAGGATCGCGAGCTGCAATTCGCCGCGACCGGACACTTCCATCGCGTCCTTGTCCTGGGCTTCGACCACGCGCAGCGCGACGTTGCCCTCGGCCTCGCGCAGCAGGCGGTCACGAATCAGGCGGCTGGTGACCTTGTCGCCTTCGGTGCCGGCGAGCGGCGAGTTGTTGACGATGAACGACATCGACACGGTCGGTGGATCGATCGGCTGGGCCTGGATCGGGGTCTCGACCGTGGGATCGCAGAAGGTGTCGGCCACGGTGCCCTTTGGCAGGCCGGCGATGGCGACGATGTCGCCGGCTTCCGCGATCTCGACCGGCTGACGCTCGAGGCCGCGGAACGCCAGAATTTTGGAGATGCGGCCGGTTTCCACCAGCTTGCCGTCACGCGACAGCACCTTCACGGCCTGGTTCGGCTTCACGGTGCCGGACGCGATGCGTCCGGTGATGATGCGGCCGAGATAGGGGTTGGCTTCGAGAATGGTGCCGAGCAGCCGGAACGGGCCTTCCTCGACCACCGGCGGCGCCACGTGCTTGATGACGAGGTCGAACAGCGGCTGCATGCCGACGTCGTGGGAGGCGTCGGGCGAGTCGGCCATCCAGCCGTTCTTGCCCGACCCGTAGAGGATCGGGAAATCGAGCTGCTCGTCGGTGGCATCGAGCGCCGCGAACAGGTCGAACACCTCGTTGACGACTTCGGAGATGCGCGCATCGGGGCGGTCGACCTTGTTGATTGCAACAATCGGCTTCAGGCCGAGCTTGAGCGCCTTGCCGACCACGAATTTGGTCTGCGGCATCGGGCCTTCAGCGGCGTCGACCAGCACGATCACACCATCGACCATCGACAGGATGCGCTCGACCTCGCCGCCGAAATCGGCGTGGCCGGGGGTGTCGACGATGTTGATCTGGGTGTCTTTCCATTGCACCGAGGTGCATTTGGCCAGAATGGTGATGCCGCGCTCGCGTTCCAGATCGTTGGAATCCATGGCACGCTCAACCTGGCGCTGGTTGTCGCGATAGGTGCCGGATTGCTGTAGCAGCTTGTCGACCAGCGTCGTCTTGCCGTGGTCGACGTGGGCGATGATGGCGATGTTGCGGAGGTTCATGAGTGAGCTTCTTTGCGGTCGGACAATGGGTTAAGCGCGATCTCGCCGGTCAAGCCGGGACCTCTTCGCGGACAACGCTGAAACGTGGAAAACGGGGCCTATTACGCCCAAAAGGGCCGCTCGGCTAGATCAACCGGGCACCCTGTGCGTTTGCAGCGCAATATAGGCAAAAACCGCCAAAAAACAATGCGTTCTTTGCCGGTTGGTTGACTGAATTTTGTCCGGGGATCTCCGGGGGTTAGACGACGGCGGGGCCAAACCGGCCCCTTTATTCGCGGGCGGATTGCCGCGATTGGCCCTGAGCGGAACCGCTGCTTGTTTCTTCAGTCGGGTAGACCCCGCGCAGGACCTCCTCGAAATGCATCTTCACGGCGTCGTTGCAGAGGCAGGCGCGCAGCCGCAGGCGGTCGCGGTTGCGGACCAGGATCGACCCGCGCCGGGTCTCGAGCACGCCTTCCGTCCTGAATGACTGGAGCACACGGCTCGCATAGCTGCGTCCGACCCCGAGCAGCGTCGCGAGCTGCTCATGCGTCAGCGGCACGCTGGTCTCGTCGCCGGTCCGCTCCATCGCCGCCAGAATCCATTTGGCGGTGCGCTGCTCGATCGAGTGAATCGCATTGCAGGCGGTCGACTGGAAAATTTGCGCCAGCATGCAGTCGGCGTAGCGGGCGAAGATGTGGCGCAGCGACAGCGAGCGCTGCTTGGCCGCCTCCAGCTTGGCGACATTGATGCGCGCAAACGGCCCGCCGAACTTCACGCAGATGCGGGTGTAGGCGGGCAAAAATCCCTCGCTGACGATGCCGCCGACCGCGCCTTCGCGGCCGACCAGAATGGTCTCGACGTCGCGGCCGTCTTCATTCGGGACGAGAAACGTCGCGAGCGACGGTCCGCAAGGGAAGTGAACGACCTGGACATCGTCGCCAGGATTGTAGAGCAGGTGGTTTGCCGCGGTGTTTTCGACGGTGACATGCGGCGCCAGCAGCGCGTAATCCGCCTGGCTCAGGCGCCGCAGCAGATTGTTGGCCGGCCGTGTGTCGACCTCGTTGGCCTTGTCGATACGCACATCCATCGTAGACCCCACCATCCTCCCCTCACTCTAGCGAGTTCCGTCCCGGTCTTGTGTGCACAAGTGGACAGACTGAAGAACTGTGATGTGGTGGGTTTCGTTCCGGGAACCCTCCGATGCGCTGGGCGCAGGCATCGAGTCGCGGCAGTCCTGACCCGAAACCTCATTAACAAGACCGCTCATGACCCCCGCATTTTCCGACGGCTCAGGCCGACCTGCCGATGTCCTGATCGTCGAGGACGACCCGATCATTGCAATCGATTTCGAGGACCGTCTCATCGGATTCGGCGTGACGAGCGTGCGGACCGTCGGGTCGGTGACGCAGGCGCTGGACGCGATCGCCAAGCGTGCTCCCGACTTCGCGCTGCTCGATGTCGAACTGATCCGCGAGAAGAGTTTTGCGATTGCCGAGCGGCTGGTCGAGCTCAAGATCCCGTTTGTCTTCGTCACCGGCTACGGCGCCGACGCGCGTATTCCGCCCGAATTCGCCAGCCTGCCGCGCTTGCAGAAGCCGTGCTCCAGCGACGCGCTGGAAGCGGCGCTCCAGGTGCGCGCTGCCGATTAGCGATCAGGCGAGCTTCGGATCGAGCGTCGTCGACCACAGCGCGACGTCGGCGCGGTCGCGCAGCGTCACAATCATCTGGCCCGAGGCGCCGTCGATCCTGACGTGACCGAAGAACTGCATGCCGGCAGAGGGCGGCAGGTTCTGGCTGTCCTTGCCCGGCGCCTTGACGAAGCGCACCTCGGGGCCAAAGGTGTTGTCGAGCGCGTTCGGACCGAATGTACCTGCGTGCAGCGGGCCCGACACGAATTCCCAGAACGGCTCGAACTCCTGGAACTGCGCCTTGTTCGGATCGTAATAGTGCGCAGCGGCGTAATGCACGTCTGCGGTCAGCCACACCGTGTTGCTGATCGGCGCCATCTTGATGAAGCGCAGGATGTCGGCGATCTCGAACTCACGGCCGCGCACCGGGCCGTCGCCCTGCGCAATGGCTTCCGAGCCGCCCTTCGGCGTGTCCGCGACGACGAGGCTGAGCGGCATGTCGGAGGCGATCACCTTCCAGGTCGCGCGCGAATTGAGCAGACCGCGCTTGAGCCAGGCGATCTGGTCCGGGCCGAGGAAGTAGCTGGCCGGGCCATAAGCGGTCTCGAGATTGGCGCCGTTCGGACCGCGATAGCTGCGCTCGTCGAGCACGAACACGTCGAGATGCGGACCGTAGGAGATTTTTCGATAGACCCGGCCCGGCTCGACGATGCTCTCGCGCAGCGGATACATCTCGTGGAAGGCGCGGCCCGCGCGGGCCGCCAGCAGCGAGATGTCGCGCACCTTGTAGGCCGCCGGCAGATCCTTCGACAGCGACCAGTTGTTGGTGACCTCATGGTCGTCCCACTGCACGAAGATCGGCACCTCGGCATTGAAGGCACGGACGTTCTCGTCGGTGAAATTGTATTTGTGCGCGGCGCGGTACTCGTCCAGCGTCTCCGCGACCTTGGCCTTTTCGGGGATGGTGACGTTCTTCCAGATCTTGCCGTCGGCGAGCTTGACCTCGGATTCGATCGGGCCGTCGGCATAGATGGTGTCGCCGGAATGCAGGAAGAAATCCGGACGGTGCTTGCGCATGGCGGAGAAGCTCACCATGCCGCCGTCATCGGGATTGATGCCCCAGCCTTGCCCCGCGACATCGCCGCCCCAGACGAAGCTGACGTCGCGGCGGTCGGCTGGTGCCGTGCGGAATCGGCCGACCACCGGCTCGCCCTCGACTGCGGTATGCGCGAGATCGCGGAAGCGGACGCGGTAGAAAATGTCTTGTCCGCCCGGCAGGTTCTCGATCAGCATTTTCGCGGTGAAGTCGCTTTCCGGCAGCGCCGCGATCGGCGGCAGGGCGCGCGCGTCCTTGAAGGACTCCGTCGTTGCGACCTCGACCAGCATCTGTGACGGGCGGTCGGCACGCGCCCAGACGACGCCGCTATCGACGCTGACATCGCCTGACTGCACACCATGGGTCACCGCCGGCCGGTCGGCCGCGCGCGACAGATGTGGCATCGCGACCGCGCCGAGCGCGCCGGCACTGGTGGCGAGGAAGCGGCGGCGGGAGAATTTGATCTTCATGCCTGGCTCGCTGGCTAGCTGTCCTGCGCATACTCGCGCCGTCATTCCGGGGCGCGCAAAGGGCGAACCCGGAATGACGACGGAAGCTATATTGAGACAATGTGACGCAGCAATTACGCGCAGGCTCTTACGCGTTGCCGGCAGCCCTGAACTGCGCGCCTGCGCGTTGCAGGCTTTGCGGCATGCTGAACAGCACGGCCTTGCGGTCTGCGACCGCCGCGTGGAACTGGTCGAGCACGATGTTGATGGCGGTGAGCGCGGCCTCTTCGATGGCGCCGTGATCGAAGCATCGCAGCGTGTCGCGCAGGATCTCGTCGGCCTCAGCCTGCATCTGGTCGAGCTCCTCGGTCGTCTCGCTCTTGCGCGCTGCTGTGATCATGTCGAACAGCCGGTCGCGCAGATGGCTGTTGTTGTCGCGCTCGTCCTTCTTCAGATAGCCCGCAAACCACGCCCCGATCGAGCCCATGGCGGAGAGCGCCATCAGGCTCCACCAGATGTAATCGCTGTATTTGTCGAGGAAGGTCTTTTCCTCGCCATCGACGAAGGCAGCCGCGCCGGGATGCACGGGGATCACCGCATCCTTGTCGGTGTCGGGCGTCTCGATCTTCGCGGCCAGCGGGAATTCCGTCACCAGTTGCTGCCGCACGGCGAAGAGCTGGCGCGTGAACGCCGCGATGGTGGTTTCGGATATGCCTTTGCGCGCCACGATATGGTGCGAGAAGCTGATGGTCTTGACCTCGTCCTCGGGACGGTCGGGCGAGCCGCCATAGGTGCCGGCGGGGATCTCCGAGGCTTCATAGACCGGATGGTTCTGCGCAATCGCATCCGCCGAATCGATCGCCAGGAAGGTGGGTGTGCCGCCGTCCTTGGCGGAGCTCGCGATTGCCTCCGACGTGATCTTGCTATTGACCGGCCCCGCCGCGAGATAAGCGTCGGCCTTCTGAGATTTTATCGCTTCGGCAGCCTCATTGGCAGGGAATTGGATGATCTCGACCTTGGCGGGATCGACGCCGTATTGCTGGAGGATCACCTTGAGCAGGTTGACGTTGGCCTGCGTCTTGCCGATCACCCCGACGCGATGGCCGGCCAGTTGCGGGATCTTGGTGATCTTCGCGCCGCGCTTCTTGCCCTTGCCTGGCACCGACCACAGCACCACGACGTTCTTGCGCAAGGTCGCGACCGCCTGCGCATTCTTGGGCACATCGACGTCGCCGCGCACGATCGCAAGGTCGGCCTTGCCTTCCGCCAGCAGATCGGCGCTGGCGGTGGCGCCGTCAGTCTGGATCGGCCGCAGCCGCACCTGGCTCTTGTTCTGGGTGAAAGCCTGCGTCAGCGCTTGCACGACCTTGAGGTCATCGCTGTTGGCTGGACCGACCGCGATCTTCAACGTCACCGGCCGCATCGCGAAATAGTAGCCGCCGGCGAGCGCGCCGATGATCGCCAGCACCAGCGCCAGAGACACGAGCGCAGTCTTCCGCGCCGCTGATCGCGGCGAAGGCGGCGTGGGCGCTTCGGCCAGGTCCAATCCCCCGGTCATCGATCTCCCGAACAGGCGCTTGAGGCTCAGTTTCATCTTGGCCGGCGATTTACGCCCGGAATTATAGCAAATTTCTTGTCCGGCGGGGTTACATCTCCGTCATGGTTAGCGGATGGGACGAAATCGCCCGGTGAACCCGGACCCTAAGCACGGTGTTAGGGTAAAGTTCCCCTGAAAACGGAGGCAAATCATGGCTGAGCGGCTGACGGCGGAAGCGCGCAAGCAGGCGCTGGGCGGCATCCCGGGCTGGACCGAGGTTCAGGGCCGCGATGCCATCGGGAAAACCTTTGTCTTCAAGGATTTCAACGAGGCCTTCGGCTTCATGACCCGTGCAGCGCTGGTGGCCGAGAAGATGGATCATCATCCCGAATGGCGTAACGTCTACAAGACGGTGGAGGTCGTGCTGTCGACCCATGACGCCGGCGGCGTCACCAAGCTCGATGTCGAGCTCGCCAAGGCGATGAACGCCATCGCCACGCTGACGGCTTAGCTGACACCAGGCTGACATCTTGCAGCGACCGGCCGCATCCCCATCTTGTGATCAGCACGGGATGCGGCGATCCGCCGCTCGCGGGTGAACGGGGAGTTCTGGAGCATGAGCGCCGAACACAGCGTCGGCTTCGAGCCGGCCGATCGGCTCGCAGAAGACCGCGAGAGCGTGCGCCGCCGCTTCTGGCGCAAGCTGAAGCGCGTCGCCGCGCACCTGCCGTTCGCCGAGGATCTGCTCGCCGCCTATTATTGTGCGTTCGACCGGCAGACCCCGCGCCATGTCCAGGCCTCGCTGCTGGGGGCGATAGCCTATTTCATCCTGCCGTTCGATTTCGTTCCCGACGTGATGCCGGTCCTCGGCTTCACCGACGACGCCGCCGTACTCGCCACCGCCATCCGCATGGTCGCCAGCCACATCACCAACGAGCACCGCGAAGCCGCCCGCGCCGCGCTGAAGCGCGAGGTGGGTGAGGGGAACACGGACGCGGCGTAGCCGCTGTCTCCCAGCATTCCACTGTCATTCCCGGCGACCCAGCTGCGCCGAGGTTGAGGTCCAGGGGCGCCGAAGCTTTAGCGAAGGCAGCAGGCAGGGAATCCAGTACGCCGCGGCGTCTCGACTAAGTCTCTGGAATACCGGGTCGTCCGGTCAAGCCGGACGACGACAGTCTTACGTGCGGCAGGCGTACGTGCAACATCGCGCCGCCACCGCGCATCCTCACGGATGCAAAATCACCTTGCCCATCGCCTGGCGTCCCGCGAGCACCTTCAGTGCATCCGCGGTTTGGGCCAGCGGGAAGGTGCGGTCGACATGCGATGAAATCTTTCCTTCGGCGGTCCACTTCACGAGCTTTTCGAGATTGGCGCGGTTCTTCTCCGGGTTGAGCCGGGTCCATGCGCCCCAGAACACGCCGCGGATGTCGCACCCCTTCAGCAGCGCCAGGTTCAGCGGCATCTTCGGGATGTCGCCGGCGGCAAACCCGATCACGAGGAAGCGGCCCTCCCAGGCGATCGACCGCAGCGCCTGTTCGGCGTACGCGCCGCCCACCGGATCGAAGATGATGTCGACGCCCTTGCCGCCGGTAAGCTTGCGCAGCCCCTCTTTCAAATCTTCCTTGCCGTAGTTCAGCGTCAGCTCGGCGCCATGCGCCTTGGCGAATTCGAGCTTCTCGTCCGACGAGGCGCAGGCGATCACCTTCAAGCCTATCAGCTTGCCAAGCTCGCAGGCCGCAAGGCCGGTGCCGCCGGCCGCGCCGAGCACCGCGAGCGTCTCGCCGAGTTTCGGGCTGGCGCGATCTTCCAGCGCATGCAGCGCGGTGCCGTAGATGATGATGATGCCGGCCGCGCGGTCGTAGTCGAGATTGTCGGGGATCTTGACGATCGATGCCGCGGGCAATGCGATTTTCTCGCGCGCCCCGTTGTGGCCGCAGGAGGCGACGACGCGATCGCCGACCTTCAGGTCGGTCACGCCGGGGCCGAGGCTCTCGATCACGCCTGCGACTTCGGCCGCCGGCGAGAACGGGAACGGCGGCTTGACCTGGTACTTGCCCTGAATCATCAGGATGTCGAAGAAGTTCAGCGCCGCCGCCTTGATCGCGATCACCGCTTCGCCGGGACCTGCCACCGGATCCGGCACCTCGGCGAGCACGAGATCGTCGGGCTGGCAATATTGCGAGCAGAGGATGGCTTTCATCGCGGCACCTTCTTGAGAAGTAAGTACTGGAGCGTTTCGAGTGGAATTATGGTTGCGTCGGTTTTGCCGGAATTAATCGCGGGCGACAATCCGGATTCTTTGTCTGAGACTGCGCACCGGCTTATCCTCTGCGAACCACCGGCTTCGCGCGAAGCGCGGCGCGATGGCAGGCTCCGCAAGGCAATCCAGAACCGTCCCGCGGAAATAGCCTGGATTGCTTCGCTGCGCTCGCAATGACGAAATCCGCGGAGAAAGGATTCAAACCATGTTTGAAACAAGCCTGCTGAAGGACAAGCGCATCCTCGTCACCGGCGGCGGCTCGGGCCTCGGCGCCGCGATGGCGCGCCGCTTCCTCGCACTCGGCGCCGGGCTCGTGATCTGCGGCCGCAGGCTCGACCGGCTGGAGGCCGCTGCAAGCGAGATGCGCGCACAGACCGGAGGCAAGATCACGACGATCGCTTGCGATATTCGCGACGGCACGGCTGTCGACGGCATGATGGACACGATCTGGCGCGAGGCGCCGCTCGACATCCTCGTCAACAACGCCGCAGCGACCTTCATCGCACAGAGCGAGCATCTCTCCTTCCGCGCCGCGGACGCGATCCTCGCGCCGACGCTGCATGGCGCGATGTACTGCACGCTCGCCGCCGGCAAGCGCTGGATCGATGGCAAGCATGGCGGCGTCGTGCTCTCGATTCTCTCGACCTCGACCATCACCGGCCGCGCCTTTACCGTTCCATCAGCGATGGCGAAATCGGCGGTGCTGGCGATGACCAAAAGTCTCGCGGTGGAGTGGGGTCCGAAGGGCATCCGCACCGTCGCGATCGCGCCGGGTCCGTTCCCGACACCAGGCGCATCCGGGCAGCTCCGCCCCGAAGGGCGCGATGAGGGGTGGACCGCGCGCAACCCGCTTGGACGCACCGGGGAACACGGCGAGCTCGCCGATCTCGCCAGCTTCCTGGTCTCGGATCGTGCCGGCTATATCAACGGCGAGATGGTGGTGATCGACGGCGGCGCGCATTTGCGCAGTTCCGGTGCCGAGGATCTGCTCGGCTGGACCGATGCACAATGGGCCGAGCAGCGCGCCGCTCGATCAAGAGGCTGACCCGCTAACTGCCTTCCCAAATTGGACTTTCCCGGCTATCCCTGCCGCGGGGACAAAGCGCGGCCGGGCCATCTTCCAGTCACAATATTGAGGGAACCACTCCAGCATGTGGCGGGTGCTATTTCTGGCTTTGATGACTGGCGTGGCAGCGTGGGGAATCACTGATTCCGCGCGCGCACAGACGGCGCAACCCGCGCCGAAGGCCGCACCGAAAGCGGCGGCGCCCGCGGCCCATACGACTGCAAAGACGGCTGCAAAGCCCGAGAGCAAGCCGGCGGCACCGCCCGCGGCGGTTGCGGGCGGTGCCGAGCCGACCCTGATCGGCCAGTTCGGCACCTGGGGCGCCTATTCGGCCACCCCCAACGGCAAGAAGGTCTGCTTTGCGCTGGCAAAGCCCTCGTCGTCGAAGACCAACCCGCCGAATCGCCCACGCGATCCCGCCTATGCCTTCGTCTCGACCCGGCCGGCGGAGAAGGTGAATAACGAGGTCTCGGTCATGATCGGCTATGCGCTGAAGCCGGGCTCGGAATCCTCGGTCGAGGTCGGCGGCGCCGCTTTTGCGATGTATACGCAGGGCGATGGCCTCTGGATCAAGAACGCAGCCGAGGAGGAGCGGATGGTGGAAGCCATGCGCAAATCCGCCGATCTCGTGGTCAAGGGTGTCTCGGCCAAAGGCACGGAGACGACCGATACCTTCTCGCTGAAGGGCCTCGCCCAGGCCCTCGACAAGATCGCGCAGGATTGCCGGCGTTAAGGCTGCAGTCGATAAGGTCGCAATCGGCGGCTCCGGTTGCTATATAGGGCCGGTTCCAGATTTCTTCCGTCATTCCGGGGCGATGCGAAGCATCGAACCTGGAATCTCGAGGTTCCGGGTCTGGTCTTCAGGGTTGCTTCGCGATCCCTTCGGACCATCCCGGAACGACCAAGCCATTAGGTCCATTCCCATGCAACCGACGACCGAGCCGCACAACGCAACACTAGTGGAGAAGACTCCGCTCGAAGTCTATGTGCCGCCGGCCAAGCCGTCGCTCATCGGGCTGTCGCGCACAGAGCTTGCCGACCGCCTCGGCGAGATCGGCGTCGCACCGGCGCAGCGCAAGATGCGGGTGCAGCAGCTGTGGCACTGGCTCTATTTCCGCGGCGCCCAAAGCTTCGACGACATGACCTCGATCTCGAAGGGCATTCGCGCCGAGCTCGCGCAGCATTTCACGGTCGACCGGCCCGAAGTCGTGGCCGAGCAGATCTCCAACGACGGCACCCGCAAATGGCTGCTGCGTCTGCCGAGCGGCGACAATGTCGAGAAGGCGCATGAAGTCGAGTGCGTCTACATCCCCGAGACCGACCGCGGCACGCTCTGCGTCTCCTCGCAGGTCGGCTGCACCCTGAACTGCTCGTTCTGCCACACCGGCACGCAGCGCCTGGTCCGCAACCTCACCGCCGGCGAGATCGTCGGCCAGATCATGGTGGCACGGGATCGCCTGAACGACTGGGCCGATCGCGAGGACGGCACGCGCCGCGTCACCAACATCGTGATGATGGGCATGGGCGAGCCACTCTACAATTTCGACGCGGTGCGCGATGCGCTGCTGATCGTCGGCGACAACGAAGGCATCGGCATCTCCCGCCGCCGCATCACGCTGTCGACCTCGGGCGTGGTGCCCAACATCGTGCGCGCCGGCGAGGAGATCGGCGTCATGCTCGCGATCTCGCTGCATGCGGTGCGCGACGAGCTGCGCAACGAGCTGGTGCCGCTCAACCGCAAATATCCGATCAAGGAGCTGCTCCAGGCCTGCCGCGACTATCCCGGCGCTTCGAACGCGCGCCGCATCACCTTCGAATATGTGATGCTCAAGGGCGTCAACGATTCGCTCGATGATGCAAAGCTGCTGGTGAAGCTGCTCAAGGGCATTCACGCCAAGATCAATCTGATCCCGTTCAATCCCTGGCCCGGCACCGCCTACGAATGCTCGGACTGGGACCAGATCGAAAAATTCTCCGAATACATCTTCAACGCCGGCTATTCCTCGCCGGTGCGCACCCCGCGCGGCCGCGACATCCTCGCCGCCTGCGGCCAGCTCAAGTCGGAGACGGAAAAGCTCTCGGCCCGCGAGCGCCAGGCGCTGCGCGCCATGGCGATGACGGATTGATGGATCATGCTCGCGCTCTCGCATCCTCGTCATTGCGAGGAGCGTAGCGACGAAGCAATCCAGACTGCCTCTGTGGACGCATCTCTGGATTGCTTCGCTGCGCTCGCAACGACGACAACGGTGGCTCTCCCGTCATGTCCCTGATCGGCCGCCTCATCGTCATCTTCATCGGCTTCCTCGCCGCCTGCTTCGTCGGCGGCATGATCGTCGTCGTCGCGCTGCTGTTTCCGGAATTCGCCGATCTCGGCGCCGGTCCGGTCGATCAGGGCGCGATCGATATCCTGCTCGGCTTCGGCTTCATCTTCGTCTCGGGCTTTGCGCTGGTCCCGGCGGCGGTGATCGTCGCGATCACCGAGGCGCTCTACATCCGCAGCGCGCTCGCTTACGCCGTCGGCGGAGGCCTTGTCGGGCTTGCCTGCTATCTCGGCCTCGTTCCGTTCCATTCCGACACCTTGCAGTTCGAAGGCATCGTGCGGCGTCACCTGGAAATCATGACCGGCGCCGGTATCGTCGCCGGCGTCGTCTACTGGCTGATCGCCGGCCGCAACGCCGGCGCCTGGCGCATTCCGGCGCCGCCACGCAAGCCGCCTCCGCCGCTGCCGTCGAACTCGAGGCCGGATGCGCGGTGACGATTTCCGACACCCTTTCCCCCGGGGTTTTCATCCCCGTCCCACTCCGCTAAACCGCGCGCCATGAACCGGACTGGACTTTTCATCGGCCTGGCGCTGTGGCTCGTGATCGGCGTCGTTTTTGGGCTCTATCCCGAGCTCGATCTCAAGCTTGCCGCGCTGTTCTTCGACCCCGAGACGAAGACGTTTCCGCTCAAGCTGAACGACTGGGCGGGCTTTGCGCGTGATGCCGCGATGTGGGTCGCCTGGGCGTTCGTGCTGCCGCCGCTGGTCGCGCTCGTGGTCAAGATGATCCGGCCCGATCGGCCCCTGATGGTGTCGGGGCGTGCGATCGTGTTCCTGCTCGTCACGATCATCCTGTCGGCCGGAATCCTCACCAATCTCACTTTCAAGACCTATTGGGGCCGGCCGCGGCCGGTCGTGGTGACGCAGTTTGCCGGCGACCAGCAGTTCGTGCCGTGGTGGGATCCGCGCGGCGGCTGCGCGCGCAACTGCTCGTTCTTCTCGGGCGAGGGCGCGACCGCGTTCTGGACGCTGGCGCCCGCTGCACTGGCGCCGCCGGCATGGCGGCCGCTCGCTTATGCCGGAGCCGTGGTGTTCGGCCTCGTGACCAGCGGGCTGCGGATGGCCTTTGGCGGCCACTTCTTCACCGATGTCTCGATCGCCGGCCTCGTCACCTTCGTCGTGATCTGGTTCGCCTACGCGCTGATTTACCGCTGGCCGCGCACCCGGTTCTCTGACGCGGCTGTCGACGCCGCCCTGACCCGGCTGAACATGCCCGCCTACCGGCTGCGCCGGCGCCTGTTCGGGCGCAAGGCGAGCCCCGAGCCCTCGGTTTGAGCCATTAAAAGCGTGCCGATCCCTGCGAAATTTGATATTCGCCCGGCCAAGCCCGTCCTGACATCAGCCCCTTGAGACCCGATTGGAAGCGCCATGACCACGATCCTGAAAAGCCTGCCCAAGGGTGAGAAAGTCGGCATCGCTTTTTCGGGCGGTCTCGACACCTCTGCGGCGTTGCTCTGGATGAAGCAGAAGGGCGCGCGCTGCTACGCCTATACCGCCAATCTCGGCCAGCCCGATGAAGCCGACTACAACGAGATCCCGCGCAAGGCGGAAGCGTTCGGCGCCGAGAAGGCCGTGCTGGTCGATTGCCGCACGCAGCTGGTCCATGAGGGCATTGCCGCGATCCAATCGGGCGCCTTCCACATCTCGACCGGCGGCATCACCTATTTCAACACCACACCCCTTGGGCGCGCGGTCACCGGCACGATGCTGGTCGCGGCGATGAAGGAAGACGGCGTCAACATCTGGGGCGACGGTTCGACCTTCAAGGGCAACGACATCGAGCGCTTCTACCGCTACGGCCTTTTGACCAATCCATCCTTGCGCATCTACAAGCCCTGGCTCGACCAGCAGTTCATCGACGAGCTCGGCGGCCGCGCCGAGATGTCGGCGTTCATGACGGCGCAAGGCTTCGCCTACAAGATGAGCGCCGAGAAGGCGTATTCGACCGACAGCAATCTGCTCGGCGCCACGCACGAGGCCAAGGATCTCGAGAGCCTCGACAGCGGTATCAAGATCGTCAACCCGATCATGGGCGTGCCGTTCTGGCGCGATGACTGCAACGTCAAGGCCGAGAAGGTCGTGGTGCGTTTCGAGGAGGGCCAGCCCGTCGCGCTGAACGGCAAAACGTTCAGCGATCCGGTCGCGCTGTTCCTCGAGGCCAATGCCATCGGCGGCCGCCACGGCCTCGGCATGAGCGACCAGATCGAGAACCGCATCATCGAGGCCAAGAGCCGCGGCATCTATGAAGCGCCGGGCATGGCGCTGCTGCACATCGCCTATGAGCGTCTCGTCACCGGCATCCACAACGAGGACACGATCGAGCAGTACCGCATCAGCGGCATGCGCCTGGGACGCCTGCTCTATCAGGGCCGCTGGTTCGACTCGCAGGCCCTGATGCTGCGCGAAACCGCGCAGCGCTGGGTCGCGCGCGCCGTCACCGGCGAGGTGACGCTGGAGCTGCGCCGCGGCAACGACTACTCGATCCTCAACACCGAGAGCCCGAACCTCACCTATGCACCTGAGCGGCTCAGCATGGAGAAGGTGGAGGATGCCGCCTTCACGCCGGCCGACCGCATCGGCCAGCTGACCATGCGCAATCTCGACATCGCGGACACGCGCACCAAGCTCGGTCTCTATTCGAAGACCGGTTTGCTGTCGGGCAGCGAGGGGTCGCAGATCTTCAGGCTCGAAAACGACAAGGACTGAGCCTCTCATAGCCGGATGGAGCGAAGCGAAATCCGAGCTACGATTCGTCATTGAGAGCGAAGCAATCCAGAATCTCTCCTTAGCTATAGTCTGGATTGTTCGTCCCTTCGCTCCTCGCACTGATGAGAGTCCCAAACAAAAATGGCCGGGATCGCTCCCGGCCATTTTGCATTTGCGGTGTCGCCTCAGCGCGGCGGCGCAGTGCCGGGCGGGGGCGGCGGCAGCGAGGCCTGGCCGCCGTTGAGCAGCGGCGTGATGTTGCGGACCGTGACGCGCCGGTTGATCGCGCTCGGTCCCTGCGTCTGCTCCTTCAAGTACTGCTCGCCGTAGCCCTGCGACGTCAGGTTCTCGGCGGGCACACCGAACTGCTGCGTCAGCAATTCGGCCGCGGATTGTGCACGGCGATCCGACAATGACAAATTGTCGACGTCGTTGCCGACCGCGTCGGTGTGTCCCTCGATCAGGAACACCGCGCGCGGGTTGGCCTGGATCGCACGGTTGAGGCCGTCGGCGATCGACTGCAGCTTCGCCGCCTGATCCGGCGGTATCGCCCACGATCCCGTCTCGAAGTTGATCGTGTTGAGGTCGATGCTCGGCATCTGCATGCGAACATTGGGGCTGTAGCGGATCTCGTCGAGCGTATAGCGACGATCGATCCGTTGCACCGGCGGCGCCACCATCGTCTGGTAGATCACATCCGGCGATGCCTCCTGGGCGTCGACGATGTAGCGATCGTAGGGAATGTTCACGACCGGCGGCGGCGCATCGACATAGAAGCCGCCGACCGACTGTGGGTCGCGGTAGCTGTTGTCGATGATGATGATCTCGCGCCCGCCGGGGTCCCTGCGGATTCGCCGCAACAACCGGCCGTCCGGACCCACCACGGTAACGATCTCGCTGCCGTCGGGACGGACCACGACGGTGCGGGTATCGCCGCCTTCGTTGAAGGTGCGGATGTCGCGGGCGCCGTAGCGGAAACGATAGAGATCGTTGCCGCGGACATATGTCTGCCCGCCCGGATCGCGGATGATGATGCGGTCCGGCTCGGTATAGACGGTGCGGCCACCTTCGATGCTCTCGTGTCGCTGGTTGCGGTAGTCGGCGATGGTAGCGCCGATCACGGCGCCGGCCACGACACCCGCACCGATTGCGAGCGGCGTCAGGTCACGCTGCTGTGGACGCGGTGGCGGCGGCAGCGGTGCTACAACCGTCGGCGCGGCGCGGAAGGCCGGGGAGACCGTCGGCGGCTTGTATTGGGCCCTGTCGGGCGGCGGCGTTGCCGCCGCGGAGCCCGAAACTGTGCTCGGTGCCGCCACGCCGGCGGGGGGAGCAGGCGGGCGGGGCGTCACGCCCGCCTGCGGCGGCGCAGCCGGAGTGCCGGCAGCGGGCCCGCCGGCAGGAGGTGTTCCACCCTGTTGGCCGGGCGCCGGCGTTGCGGCGGGAGCCGGGGTCGCGCCGGGTGCCGGCGCTGCACCGGGACGTCCGGGCGGCGGCGTCACTGCACCCGGGGCCGGCGTCGCCGTCGGAGCAGGCGCGGCACCGGGAGGCGGCGATCCGGCCGCCGGAGGCGTGCCGGGACGACCGCCGGGCGGCGGCCCGCCGGGGCGACCCGGCGGCGGTGCAGCGGGCGTGCTGCCGGGAGCCGGGGTCGCAGTCGGCGCGGGCGTCGTTGTCGGGGCGGGTGTGGTCGCCGGGGCGGGCGCGTTCGGTCGGGCCGCGGGCGCAGCGGTCGGAGCAGGGGGCGTCGCGATGGGCGCAGGCGCGGGACGACCTGCGGGTCCCGCTGCCGGCGGCGGAGGTGTCGGCGTCGGATGAGCCGCGGCCGGCGGGGGCGTCGGCGCGTGCTGCTGCGGAGCGGCGGCGGGAGGCGGCGGCGCTGCCGGGCGGGCAGCAGGCGGGGCCGGTGGGGGAGGCGTCGGCGCATGCTGCTGCGGGGCCGCAGCCGGGGGCGGCGCCGGGGGCTTGGGAGCGGCAGGGGGCGGCGGGGGCGGCGGAGGAGCCGGACGGGCTGCAGGCGGGGGCGGAGGTGGCGGCGGCGCTGCCGGGCGCGGCGGTGCAGCTGCCGGCGGAGGCGCTGCGGGCGGATGAGGCGGAGCGGCCGCGGGCGGCGGCGCGGCCGGGCGCGCGGGTGCCGCAGGCGGCGCGGCGGCGGGCGGTCCCTTCGGCGGCTGCTTCGGTTTTCCGTCAGGACCCAAATCTTGGGTCTGGGCCTGCGCGACGACGAGCGGCGAGGCGCTCTGCGCATGCGATGCAGTGTTTGCCATTTGCATCGCGGTCAGAGCCGTGGTCGCAAGCAGCACGAAACGAAGATTGGTCATGGTGGTCAACTTCCCCGGAAGGTTCTTTGACGAAGTGTTTTGATGAACAGCTACGCGTTGGGCCGGATTGTGGCGGGCGAAGCGGTCGCGGCCCGATTTATTTCTGTACGCAAATCACGTCACTATGGCGACGTTCATTGCGCATTCAGACGCTGGTTGCAATCGCCGGATGTATGATGGTTCGTCTCATGCGAAATCCCGCGGCGAACTTGCGTCCGTCGCAGGATTTGGCGTGAGCGGTGCGTTCGGCCCGCGTGATGGAATCTCTTCAGGGGTTTGGCCCGGCAGTTCATCGGGCCGCGGTGATTCGCCGGGCTCACGCACCGGCGGTGCGATCTCGGGTTGTGGGCTGCCCGGCGGAATTCCAGGTGGCGGCTCGGTCGGTGTGCCGGGCGTCGAGGGTGGAATCTCCGGCGGCTCGATCGGCATTAAAGCGACACCTTGCGGTTCTCGCCGAGATCGGGACACGTATTGGTCACCGCGGCAGCTGCCATCTTCACATAGGAAATCACCGTTCCCGGCGAATCCCAGAATTCGGCGTCGTCCGGGGTGATCTTGAGTACGCGGATGTTCGGATCTTCCGCGCTGTCCCACCATGCCTTCGCCGGCGTCGAGAACAGCTCCTTGATCTTGGCACGGTCATTGGAGACGACCGCGTTGCCCGTCAGCGACACATATTTCTGGCTGCTCGCATCCGCGAATGACAAATTGATCGACGGATTACGTTCGATCTCCTCATCCTTGTGACGCCGCGCGTCGGTGAGGAAATAGATCGTGTTCGCGCCCTGATCCAGCGACGCGCTCATCGGCCGCGCGCGCAGCTTGTCGCCGTCGCGTGTGACCAGCATCGCGAATCCGATCTTCTTCATCAACTCCCAGACGCGATCGGTGTCGCGCGCATTGTCGTTGGCCATATCATGCTCCTGTTGCAAGGAATGATAACGGCGTCCGGGGAATGATGTTCCTGCCCCAGGATGGAACCGCCCTATTCCGGCGCGTGACAGACGGCCTCGATGTTGTGGCCGTCCGGGTCCAGCACGAACGCGCCGTAATAGTTGGCATGATAATGCGGGCGAATGCCGGGCGCGCCATTGTCGCGGCCACCGGCCGCCATCGCAGCCTTGTAGAAGGCATCGACGGTCGCACGGTCTCTCGCGAGGATTGCAACATGCACCGGCTTGTTCAGCGCGCCCTCGCCGCCGATCCAGAAGTCCGGCTTGCCGTCGGCGCCGAAACCCGCCGCCGCATCGTGGCCGGTCTGCTCCTGCGTCACTTCCATGATCAGGCTGTAGCCGAGCGGCGCCAGCGCCTTGGCGTAGAACGCTTTGGCGCGCTCATAGTCGGAGACGGGAAAGCCCAGATGATCGATCATCACAACCTCCGTGGTTCGTCGTCAGCGCGACAGGAACGTATTGCTCCGCGTCTTGCGCGTGATCGCAAAGCCGCGCGCAACCATGTCAGCGATACAATCCTGCTGCCATTCGTTTTGTGACAGATGCTCGATCACGACGGCGCGCGGCCACAGCGATTGCGGCGCATCGCGGAAGAAGCCGATCAGCACGCGGTCCTCAAAGCCCTCGACGTCGATCTTGAGCGCATCGACCTGGCCGACGCCGGCCTCGTCGAGGATGCGCGTCAGCCGCAGCGACGGGACTTTGATGGCCTCTGCGCTCGCCGTACCGGTGACGACGTGCGTGGCGCCGAGATTGCCGCCGCCGCTCTCGATCATCAGCTCGCCGTCGCTGTCACCCGCGGCGGCCTGAACCAGGCGTACCTGCGTCGCTTTCGATGCAGCGTGGTTGAACGAGAGCCGACCGAACGTCAGCGGATGCGGCTCGATCGCGACCACCTTGCCGGATGTCCCGACATGCCGCGCCATCACCAGCGCGAAGGTGCCGACATTGGCGCCGACATCGACGAAGGTGCCGCCCGCTCGGGTGTGCTGGCGCAGGAAGTCGAGCTCGTCGAGATTGTAGTCGGGATTGAACAATGCGCCGCGCTCGGTCGCGCTGCCCTGATGGTAGAAGCGGAACGAGGCGCCCTGATACTGCACGTCGAGCGGGCCGCCACCCATCAGGTTGACCAGCCGCGACATCCACGGACGGAACGCGCCGCGCTTCAGCCCCGATCGTTGCGCGAGGCGAATGATCGCGGCCTGTGCCGCGTTGGGTGCAAACGCACCGAACGGCGCGGACGGAAATCTGGGGTCGGACGTCAAGCCAAAAGTCCTCGTTGCAAGCGGCGCATGCATAGCCGGTTTTGCCGGGGACTCCAACGTTGCGGGAAAAGAATGTAGCTCGGATGGAGCGCAGCGTGATCCGGGGCCTTTGTCGCTTGTGGCACGTTTCCCGGATTGCGCTGCGCTCCATCCGGGCTTCTGCTTCACGCCGCCTTCTTCGGCGGCGCCTTGCGCTGGCGCAGGAATCGCCCGAGCAGCTTGCGCCTGCCCTTGCGCGGGATCAGGTCGATATCGCTGACGAGTTTTGCGCCGCCCTTGCGCCGCTCCAGCACGATCTTGCGGCTGTGGAAGGCTTCCAGCTCGACACGGTGCGCCACGCTGACGATGGTCGCCTTGGGCAGCTCGTCGGTGATCATCTGCATCATCTTGTCCTGGCTCTTCTCGTCGAGCGCCGAGGTCGCCTCATCGAGCACGACGATGTCGGGATTGTGCAGCAGCAGCCGCGCGAAGGCGAGGCGCTGCTTTTCGCCGCCGGACAATGTCTGGTCCCAGGGCCCCTCTTCCTCGATCTTCTCCTTGAGATGATCGAGCCCGACCTTGTGCAGGGCTTCGCCGATCTGCTCGACGGTCCAGTCGTCCTCGGCGCCGGGATAGGCGACCGCGCGGCGCAAAGACCCGGACGGCACATAAGGCCGTTGCGGCAGCATGAACAGCCGCCGGTCGGGATGGAAATTGACGCTGCCGCCACCCCAGGGCCAGAGGCCGGCGATGGCGCGCACCAGCGTGCTCTTACCGGTGCCGGATTCGCCGGCGACGAGCAGCCGCTCGCCGGGCTCGATCACCACCTCGGTCTCGCCGACCACGGCGGTGCCATCATCGAGGGAGACCGAGAGGTCCTTCAGCTCGAGCATCGCGTCGCTGCTGGTCTCACCACGCTTGATGCGGCCGAGACCGTCGCCCTGCTCGGCGCGCTCGAGGCCGTCGAGCGACATCATCAAGGAGGCGATGCGGTGCGCGCAGGCGTTCCAGTCGGCGAGCCGCGGATAATTGTCGACCAGCCAGCCGAACGCGCTTTGCACGATGGTGAAGGCGGAGGCTGCCTGCATCACCTGTCCGAGGCTCATGCTGCCGTCGAGGAATTTTGGCGCGCAGAGCAAGAGCGGCACCACCGGCGCAACGAGGCTCGAGCCCTGCGACACCAGCGTGGTGCGCATATGTTGCCCCGCGAGCCGCGCCCATTGCCTGAGCACGCCCGTGAAATTGCGGTCGATGCCGTCGCGCTCTTCTTCTTCGCCGCCGAGCAGCGCGATGCTCTCGCCGTTCTCGCGCACGCGCGTCAGCGCGTAGCGGAAATCGGCTTCCGCCTGGTTCTTGTCCTCGGACACCTGCACGAAGCGCCGGCCGATCACCAGGATCGAGCTGGATGCGATCGTGGCGTAGAGCATCGCGGCGATCACGAGGAAGCCGGGAATGGTGATGGCCGACCCGCCGAGCGTGACGGTGAGCGCGCCGCCAATGGTCCAGAGCACGACAATGAAGGTCGCGGCCGAGAGCAGCGCCGAGGTGACGCCGGCAAGGAAATCGACCGGCGAATCGGTCGCGATACGCAGGTCCTCGGCGATCCGGTATTCCGGATTCTTGTGATCGCCGCCGACGAGGTTGAGCTGGTAGTAGCGGCCGTTCTTGAGCCAGCGCGTCAGGACGCTGGCCGTGAGCCAGGCGCGCCAGCGACGCTGGATGCCCATCCGCGCGAACACCTGCGCGACGCCAAGCACGATGCTGCCGATCGCGAGCGGGAAGAAAACCGCGGTGAGATGGAAGACGCTCGCCGCATCGCGCTTCTCGATGGCATCGAAGATCGCGCGATTCCAGACATTGATGCCGTATTGGAAGCCGACGGTCAGGACGATCAGAATGCCAAGGCCGATCGAGAACGGCCAGGCGAGGCGGTCGCCATTGCGACCCCAGAAGCCGCGCGCGCTGATCCAGAACCGGGTGAGCAGATAATCCTTGCGCGCCTGCTCGGCCTCCTCGGGCGTGAGCTCCGGATCTGGCTCGACCAACTCGGGCGGTGGGGGAGTGACGTCAGCGCCGCTCTCGCCCTTAATCTTGACGATGGGCGGCTTTTTGTCCGGTTCACGCGTCCTGGCCAGCTTGTTCATGCGCGGACAACGCCATGGAACTTGCCGGGTTCCGGTTGGGTTCCATGGCCGGGCGAAATGGTAGTCAGATGCGGTGCGCGTCTTGCAGCGCCCGGGCTGCTTTCTCGCCGATGATGACGCACGGCGCCATGGTATTGCCCGTGGTAATGCGCGGCATCACCGAGCCGTCGGCGATTCGAAGCCGATCAATGCCGTACACTCTGAGCTTGCTGTCGACCACGGACATCGCATCGCGTCCCATTTTCGCTGAGCAGGTCTGGTGCCAATAGGTCACGGCTGAGTCGCGCACGAACCGTTCCATCTCCGCGGCGCCAAGGGCGCCGGGCAACGACTCGCGCGCGACCAGCGGTTCGAAGGCGTCGGTATTGCCGAGCTCACGGCACACCTCGACGCAGGCGATGGCTGTCTGCACGTCGTCGGGATGTGACAGCATGTTCGCTTCGATCAGCGGAACTGCGAGCGGTCCGGAATCACGAAGCGTCACCCGGCCGCGACTCTTGGGCAAGGCGAGGCCCGCGAACATCGTCCAGCCATGAGCAGGCGCGCGGCTGGCCGTTTCGGGGCTCGGCACGGGAAACTCGACCTGGCAGAATAGGAGGTCCGGCGTGATGCGTGCAGGATGGGATTTCCAGTACAGCGTCGCGGCGTTGCCGGTGTTGCGGGGCGCGATCGGCTCGCGATATTCCCAGATGCATCCGAACGACACGTGGTCCTGCAGGTTCTGGCCGACACCGGGCAGGTGCTGGGCCATGGGAATGTCCAACCTCCGCAGCTGCTTCTCGTCGCCGACGCCGGAGCGCATCAGCACGGCGGGCGTTTGGATGGCGCCGAGCGCGAGCACGATTTCACTGGACGCGTCGATCCGCACTGTTCGGCCGTCGCGCACCGCTTCGACGCCTATGGCTCGGCCGCGCTCGATCAGGATGCGGGAGACCTGCGTGTGGGTCAGCAGCGTGAGATTGGGTCGATCGAGATAGGGATAAGTATAGGCGCGGAAGATGGAGTGGCGCCTGCCGTTGCGCACGAGGATATCCGTGAGGGCACATCCTCCTTCGCACTCCATCATCTCGCCGTTGGGGCTTTCGAACGTCGGGATCCCGATTTCCTTGGCTGCACCGAGCATGGCCAGCGCAGCCGGACCTGGATTGGGCGAAGGCTGCACGAAGACGGGGCCGCCGGTCCCGCGATGGCGCGGGTCGGGCCTGCCCTGCCAGTTCTCGATCTCCCGAAAGATGTTCGAGACCGCCTCATAGCCCCAGGATGGATCGCCCGTTTCTTCGGCGAAGAAATCCCAGTCGCTACGGTGGCCGCGCGCCCAGAGCATCACATTGATGCTGGACCCGCCGCCCAGAACCTTTCCCATCGACATCGGAAGCGCGCGGCCGTTCAGATGAGGATTGGGCTCGGCCACGTAGCCCCAGTCGGTCCGGCTGCCGAGATTGCCGGGCCATGCCGCCGGCTCCATGACGGTCGGCACCTCATCGCTGCCCCCGGCTTCGATCAGCAGGACTGAGACGGCCGGGTTTTCGGCAAGGCGACGGGCGACAACCGAGCCGGAGCTGCCGGCGCCACAAACGATAAAGTCGTAAGTACCAGGCATGTTCTGGCTGAGCCGGCGCTGGTTGGCGGACACGCGATCCGCGAAGTCGGGCAGGTCTGACGGCAGCAAGTCGGTCATTGGGTGCGCTCCAGGCAAGTTGGCGATGCCGAAGAACGCAATGTTCTCGGCATCGCTAGATCAGAGGTCGGGGGACCCGCCGGCGGCGGACGTCGGCGGGAAGGCGTTAGCGGTCCGTTTGTCGGCCGGGGCCCGGGCTCGGGACGCGGGGTGCGGACGGCGGTTGTTGAGCGCGGCCGGACGATCCGGAGCCTGGCTTTCGCCATGGCCAAGAACCCCGACGGGCCCTCCGCAGCTGCAAGACCGCCTGGACCACCCTATCAGATTTATCAAATATATCACTATCATCAAATTTATCAGAATGGATTCATTTCCCCTTGTCAACGCAGCGGGGACCACGACATTGTGAGACAGGGTGAGGCGGACGGTCGCACGTCGGACAACATGGGCGAGATGACAAAGGACATTCTGACGACGGCTGACGCGGCCAGAATCCTGGGTGTCTCGGTTCGCACCGCACAGTTGCTCATTGAAGGTGGCACCATCCCGTCGTGGAAAACCCCGGGAGGGCATCGGCGGGTCTATCGCAGCCACATACTCGGGCTGATCGACGGTCCCGGCGAGCGACCCACGCTCGCCTCTGCGCGCGTGGTTGTCATCGCGCGTCCCGAACGCATCGCCGCATATGAAGCAACACTGGCCCCGGTGCGTGATTGTGTCGTGGAGGGTCATTCGAATGCCTACGCGGCGCTGCTCGCCATAGGCGTCCGGTTGCCGGCCGCGGTTGTCATCGAAGCCGAAGCAAGCGACGCGGGCACACGTGCGGTTCTGCAAAGCCTGCGCGCCGACCCTGCGCTCGGGCGCACCCAGATTCTCGTCGTCATGGGCTCGGACGCCGATCGCGGCATCGGCAAGGTCGGCGTCGACAACAAGAGAACGGTGTTGGTGGATGGCTTGTCGGCATTGCCGGCGGCCATCGAAACGGTATTCCGCGCCGCGGCTGCGCGTCCCCTTCCGTTCGAGACGCCGCCATCATTTCCATTTCCTGACAATGAGAGCCAGCGGCTTCTCGCCGTCGAACGCTCTGGTCTCGTCGATACGCCACCCGAAGATTCGTTCGATCGCCTGACGTGGCTGGCCGCGCGCAGCCTCGAAGCTCCCATTGCCTTGCTGACGATGCTGACCCCGACGCGGCAATGGTTCAAGTCACGCTACGGGCTGGATATGGCTGACACACCGCGCGACTGGGCGTTCTGCAACTATACCATCATGCAGAAGGGCGTGATGGTGGCCGAGAACCTTGCAACGGACCAACGCTTCGCGGACAACCCCGCCGTCTCGGGCGAGCTGGGTTTTCGATTCTATGCTGGCTCGCCGGTCCGGGATCCCGACGGCTTCACGCTTGGCTCCCTCTGCGTGATCGACACCCGGCCGCGTGAGCTGGACGACACTCAGAAGCAGACGCTTGCCAATCTCGCTGCACTCGCTTCGGACGAGATCAAGCTGCGCGAGACCGATCGACAATTGCGCTGGGCCCTCGAGCAAAGGCCAGCGAAGGCAGGCGCATCAGCGCCGCCATCCGGCGCCAGGCGTATTGCGGATCATCCCTAGCCGGCGGCCTATGGCAGGACGCCGGCTGTGGATCAAGTCGATCAGATCTGGCGCTCGACCATCTTGAGCTTGAGCTCGGCGATGGCTTCCGCCGGGTTGAGGCCCTTCGGGCAGGCCTTCGCGCAATTCATGATGGTGTGGCAGCGATAGAGGCGGAACGGGTCCTCGAGATTGTCGAGCCGCTCGCCGGTGGCCTCGTCGCGGGAGTCGGAGACCCAGCGGTTGGCCTGGAGCAGGGCTGCGGGACCGAGATAGCGGTCGCTGTTCCACCAATAGCTCGGGCACGAGGTCGAGCAGCAGGCGCACAGGATGCACTCGTAGAGCCCGTCGAGCTTCTCGCGGTCCTCGTGGCTCTGCTTCCATTCCTTTTGCGGCGTCGGCGAGGTCGTCTTCAGCCACGGCTCGACCGAGGCGTACTGCGCGTAGAAATTGGTCAGATCTGGGACGAGGTCCTTCACGACGGGCTGGTGCGGCAGCGGGTTGATCTTGACCGCACCGTCCTTCACGTCATGCATCGAGCGGGTGCAGGCCAGCGTGTTCTGGCCGTCGATGTTCATGGCGCAGGAGCCGCAGACGCCTTCACGGCAGGAACGGCGGAAGGTCAGCGACGGGTCGATGTGGTTCTTGATCCAGATCAGGCCGTCCAGCACCATCGGGCCGCAATCATTGGTGTCGACGTAATAGGTGTCGACGCTCGGATTCTTGCCGTCATCCGGATTCCAGCGATAGACGCGGAATTCGCGCGTCTCGGTCGCGCCCGCGGGCTTCGGCCAGGTCTTGCCGCCGGAAATCTTGGAGTTCTTCGGAAGTGCGAATTCAACCATTGCTCTAACCTTTCGTCATTCCGGGATGGTCCGAAGGACCAGACCCGGAATCTCGAGATTCCGGGTTCGATGCTGCGCATCGCCCCGGAATGACGAGCTTGTTTCTCAATACACGCGCGCCTTGGGCGGGATGTACTGCACGTCGTTGGTCATGGTGTAGTCGTGAACCGGGCGGTACTCGATCTTGACCTTGCCGGACGAGTCCAGCCAGGCCAGCGTGTGCTTCATCCAGTTCTTGTCGTCACGCGCGGAGAAATCCTCGCGGGCATGCGCCCCGCGGCTCTCGGTGCGGTTGGCGGCCGAGTTCATCGTCACCACCGCCTGCGAGATCAGATTGTCGAACTCGAGCGTCTCGACGAGGTCCGAATTCCACACCAGCGAACGATCGGACACCGCGATGTCGGTGATGCCGCTGTGGACCTTCTCGATCAGGTTCTGGCCTTCGCTCAGGATCTCGCCGGTGCGGAACACTGCGCAATTGTTCTGCATCACGTGCTGCATGCCTTCGCGCAGCTTTGCAGTCGGCGTGCCGCCGGAGGCGTAGCGATAGTGGTCCAGGCGGCCGAGCGCGAGATCGGACGAATTCGCCGGCAGTTCCGGCTGGCTGGCGTTGGGCGTGAGCTTCTCGGCGAGACGGAGCGCGGCGGCGCGGCCGAACACGACGAGGTCGATCAGCGAGTTCGAGCCGAGGCGGTTGGCGCCGTGCACGGAGACACAGGCGGCTTCGCCGATCGCCATCAGGCCGGGGATGATGGCGTTGTCGTCGCCGTCCTTCTTGGTCAGCACCTCGCCGTGATAGTTCGTCGGGATGCCGCCCATGTTGTAGTGCACGGTGGGCACGATCGGGATCGGCTCGCGCGTCACGTCGACATTGGCGAAGATCTTTGCGGATTCGGAGATGCCCGGGAGGCGCTCGGCGAGCACCGCGGGATCGAGATGGTCGAGATGCAGGAAGATGTGGTCCTTCTTCTTGCCGACGCCGCGGCCTTCGCGGATCTCGATGGTCATCGCGCGCGAGACGACGTCGCGCGAGGCCAGATCCTTGGCCGAAGGCGCGTAGCGCTCCATGAAGCGCTCGCCCTCGGAGTTGACGAGATAGCCGCCTTCACCGCGTGCGCCCTCGGTGACGAGGCAGCCTGAGCCGTAGATGCCGGTCGGGTGGAACTGCACGAACTCCATGTCCTGCATCGGCAGGCCGGCGCGCAGCACCATGCCGCCGCCGTCGCCGGTGCAGGTGTGCGCCGAGGTGCAGGAAGCGTAGGCGCGGCCGTAGCCGCCGGTGGCGAGGATCACGGTCTGGGCGCGGAAGCGATGCAGCGTGCCGTCGTCGAGCTTGAGTGCGATGACGCCGCGGCAGGTGCCCTGGTCGTCCATGATCAGGTCGATCGCGAAGAACTCGATGAAGAACTCGGCCGCGTGGCGCAGCGACTGGCCGTACATCGTGTGCAGCATGGCGTGGCCGGTGCGGTCGGCGGCAGCGCAGGTCCGCTGCGCCTGGCCCTTGCCGTAATCCATGGTCATGCCGCCGAACGGGCGCTGATAGATCTTGCCGTCCTCGGTCCGGGAGAACGGCACGCCCCAATGCTCGAGCTCGTACACGGCCTCGGGCGCGTTGCGCACCATGTATTCGATCGCGTCCTGGTCACCCAGCCAGTCCGACCCCTTCACGGTGTCGTACATGTGCCAGCGCCAGTCGTCCTTGTGCATGTTGCCGAGCGAAGCCGAGATGCCGCCCTGCGCCGCAACCGTGTGCGAGCGGGTCGGAAACACTTTGGTGATGCAGGCGGTGCGGAGGCCCGCCTCGCTACAGCCGACGACCGCGCGCAGGCCGGCGCCGCCGGCGCCGACCACGACGACGTCGTAGGTATGGTCTTCGATCGGATAGGCTTTGCCGTTGGTGGCGGGAGCGCCGTTGGCCTTGCCATTCGTCTCTGCGGCCGATTTTCCGGTTGTCATGGGTTACACTCCGGAGGAAAGCTTGAGGATCGCATAGATCGAGGCGAGCGCCACGGCGACCGAGAAGAAGTTGTTGAGCATGATCGAGACGAGCTTCAGCTTCTCGTTATGGACGTAGTCTTCGATCACCACCTGCATGCCGATCTTCATGTGCCAGGTGCTGGCGGCGATGAAGAGCAGCAGGATCACCGCGATCGGCAGCGAGCCGAGGATCTGCGCGGCGCCGGCCTGGTTGCGGCCAAGCAGCATCATGACGATCACGATGGCCGGGATCATCAACAGCGTCATGGCCACGCCGGTGATGCGCTGGCGCCAGAAATCGGACGTGCCGGAATGGGCGGCGCCGAGATTGCGGACGCGGCCGAGCGGGGTCCGCATGCTGCGCTTGGGCGTATCGGTCGCGCTCATCGTCCGCCTCCGATCGCATAGGCGATGATCCAGATCAGCACCGTCAGCGCGATGCCGCCGATCAGCGCACCCCAGGTCAGGGCTTCCCGCTCATTGGCCTTGAAGCCGTAGCCGAGATCCCAGACGAAATGCCGGATGCCGCTCAGCATATGGTGCATCAGCGCCCAGGTGTAGCCGAACACGATCAGCCGGCCGATGATGCTGCCGGTGAAGGCCTGGACGTTGGCGTAGGCGGCGGGACCCGAGGCTGCCGCGACCAGCCACCAGACCAGCAGCAGGGTTCCGGCGTAAAGGGCGATACCGGTGGCGCGATGGACGATGGACAGCGCCATCGTCAGCGTCCAGCGGTAGACTTGCATGTGGGGTGAAAGCGGTCGTTCGATCCGTGCGGTCATGGGCTTTTGATGTTATGGCGGCCCAGCATGGGGCGCGCGGGGATCGCGAAAGGTCGGCTCTATTTACGGAGTCGATTTGGCCTGTGCAATCACCAATTCGCCATAAATCGAACCGCGGTTCAGCACTAGAGCGTTGATGTAACAAGCCCAATCAGTGGCTTGGTATACCAGAGCTATGGTGTGACGATCAAAGGAAGAATATTAATTCATTCTTTATCGCGGCCGTCGAGGCGCATTGAAATCACTATTGGAACGCATCTAAACGGACCATGCCGTCCAAACGCCTGATGGGGCGGTCGGTCGCCTCGCCGACCCGTCCGCCGGTCGCTGGCCAGCACTCCCTCCGGATCCCGTTTGGCCCGGTCTGGATATGCGCATCCTGCAATCCACCCCAGCCGGGAAGCGCGGCGTGTCGACCGCGCGACTCAGATCGCCTAAAGCTCCGCACGCAGCTTTCCGAAGGGACGTATCGGAGAGGTTGCGACCAGTCGCCGGGGCAGGTCAGGGGTGATTGCAGGTCTGGATATCAAGGAGATCGTCGAACTCGCGCTGTTGCTGATCGCAACCGGCGCGCTCTCCGGATTTTTGGCCGGCGTGTTCGGGATCGGTGGCGGGGCCATACTCGTGCCGGTGTTTTACGAATGCTTTCGCATCGCCGGCGTGCCGCTCGACGTGCGCATGCCGCTCTGCATCGGCACCTCGCTTGCAGTGATCATTCCGACATCGATCCGTTCGTTCCAGGCGCATTACAAGCGCGGCGCCGTCGACATGACCATCCTGCACGTGTGGTGGCTGCCGATCCTGATCGGCGTCGTCTCGGGGAGCGTCGTCGCGCGCTACGCGCCGGAGAGGTTGTTCAAGATCGTCTTCGTCTGCGTCGCCTGGTCGGCCGCGGTGCGACTGATCTTCGCGCGCGAGGGCTGGAAGCTCGGTGACGACCTGCCGCAAGGCCCGCTGATGCGCGTCTACGGCTTCTGCGTCGGTATCCTCTCGACGCTGATGGGCATCGGCGGCGGGCTGTTCTCGAACCTGCTGATGACCTTCTACGGCCGCCCGATCCACCAGGCGGTGGCGACCTCGTCGGCGCTCGCGGTGCTGATCTCGATCCCCGGCGCGCTCGGCTACATCTATGCGGGATGGCCGGCCGCAGCGAACTATCCGGCGGTGGCGGCGCTGCAAGTCCCGTTCGCGCTCGGCTACGTCTCGCTGATCGGCGCCGTGCTGGTGATGCCGATGAGCCTCGTCACCGCACCGCTCGGCGTGAGAGCTGCGCATGCGATGTCGAAGCGAACGCTGGAAGTCGCGTTCGGCTGCTATTTGTTTATCGTCGGCAGCCGGTTCGTCATGAGTTTGGTGGCTGGGCAGTAGCCACCGCACACTCCGTCATTGCGAGCGTAGCGAAGCAATCCAGAATCGTTCCGCAGAGGCCGTCTGGATTGCTTCGTCGTAGGTTCTCCTCGCAATGACGGGGCTGAAAGCGTGCGCCATATCAAGCTGGCGGCGTGAATGTCGGATTAGTCCTTCAATCGTACTTCGCTGTGGCGCCACGATCGGATATCGCCAATGCCTTCGATACGATCGGAATCGGAAAGCACTTTCAAACGCGCAGCAATCACCTTGTCTTCGATCGGCAATCCACGCTCTTTGCAACGATCCATCACAATAGAGATCATCATGGCGGTCTTCCGCCAAGTCGGCTTCATGGCCGAGAGGATGATCTCGTCGAGTTGTTGCTCGGTCACCGATGGCGGAAGTCGAACTTCGTCCCACGTGAGCTCACAGTCATATTCAAACTGCTCGCGATCGGACTTTGGCGGCTCCAGATCCGGATATTGGTCGTAGATCGGCTGAAGCAACTCATCCTCTAAAGCAGCGACGACCTCGTCGAGCCCGTGTCCCAGCTCGATCCTCTCAGCCTTGGCAAGCCCGGCAATTGCCATTCGGACCTGGTCCAGCGCCTTGTAGGCATCAAGGAGATGATCGTTGATCCGGACCGCCTGCTCGAGTTTCATGTCCCCCCGGCGCATTTGCCCCTATTTCTTCGCGTAGATATCCTTGTACGTATCCCGCAACACGTTCTTCTGCACCTTGCCCATGGTGTTGCGCGGCAACTCGTCGACGACGAAGACGCGCTTGGGCATCTTGAATTTTGCCAGCCGTCCGTCGAGCGCCTTCAGCACCGCGGCTTCATTCACTTCAGCGCCTTTGTTGCAGACCAGCACCGCCGTGACGCCCTCGCCGAAATCGGCATGCGGCACGCCGATCACGGCAGATTCGATCACGCCCGGCATGGCGTCGATCTCGCTCTCGATTTCCTTGGGGTAGACGTTGAAGCCGCCGGAGATGACGAGGTCCTTGCCGCGGCCGAGGATGTGGACGTAGCCCTTGTCGTCGATCTTGCCGAGGTCGCCGGTGATGAAGAAACCGTCGGGCCGGAATTCCGATTTGGTCTTTTCCGGCATGCGCCAATAGCCCTTGAAGACGTTCGGGCCCTTCACCTCGATCATGCCGATTTCTTCGCGCGGCAATTCCTTGCCGGTCTCGGGCTCGGTCACACGCACGGACACGCCGGGCAGCGGAAAGCCGACTGCGCCGGGCACGCGCTCGCCATCGTAAGGATTCGACGTGTTCATGTTGGTCTCGGTCATGCCGTAGCGCTCGAGCACGGCATGACCCGTGCGCGCCGACCATTCGCGATGAGTCTCGGCCAGCAGCGGCGCCGAACCCGAGATGAACAGGCGCATGTGCTTGGTCGTCTCCTTGGACAGCGCAGGGTTCTGAAGGAGCCGCGTGTAGAAGGTCGGCACGCCCATCAGCACCGTGGCACGCGCCATCAGCTTGATGATCAGGTCAGGATCGAGCTTGGGCAGGAAGATCATCGACGCGCGCGAGAACAGCGTCACGTTGGTCGCCACGAACAGGCCGTGCGTATGGTAGATCGGCAGCGCGTGGATCAGCACGTCCTTGTCGGTGAAGCGCCAGTAGCCGACCAGCGAGAGCGAGTTCGAGGCGAGATTGTCGTGCGTCAGCATCGCGCCCTTGGAACGGCCGGTGGTGCCCGACGTGTAGAGGATCGCGGCGAGATCGTCGTTTTCGCGCGGCACCGTGGTGAACTCGCTGCTCGCCTTGTCGGCGGCATCGGTGAGCGAACCCTTGCCGTCCGGCCCGAGCGTCTCGACCTTGGCCTTCACCTTGGCGGAGATCGGGGCGAGGCCATCGGCCTTGGAGGGGTCGCAGACGACCAGCGACGGCTCGGCGTCACCGATGAAGTAGTCGAGCTCGTTCAGCGTATAGGCCGTGTTGAGCGGCAGATAGACCGCGCCGGCGCGGACCGTGCCGAGATACAGCACGATGTTGGCGACGGATTTCTCCACCTGCACCGCGACGCGGTCGCCGGGCTTCACCCCGCGCGCGACCAGCACATTCGCCATCTGCCCGGCCCGCGCGATCAGATCGCCATAGCTGATATGGGCGCCGTCCTGGGTCTCGATCGCAAGGCGTTTGGGATCATCCAGGCCGTCGAACAGGCGGGAAAACAGGTTGGCGTTGGCAGCTTGGTTCATGCAACATTCCTCGCCGGCGAAGGCCGGTCAAAACCGAGGGCTGGATTAGCAAAAACCGCCCCGATGAAGCAACGGAGACAGTTGGCATGACGAAAAACGGGAAACGCGTGGCCTGGGTGACGGGCGGCGGCAGCGGGATCGGGGAGGCCGGCGCCGAGGCGCTTGCGGCCGACGGCTGGACCGTCGTGGTCTCCGGCCGCCGCAAGGATGCCCTGGATACCGTGGTTGCGAAGATCACCGGGGCAGGCGGGACGGCCGAGGCCATCGCGCTGGACGTGTCCAACGCGACCGAAGCCCAGAAGGCGGCCGATCAGATCGTCGCCAGGCATGGCCGGATCGACCTGCTCGTGAACAATGCCGGCATCAATGTCCCCAAGCGGAGCTGGAAGGACATGGAACTGGACGGCTGGGACAAGCTCGTCCAGGTCAACCTCAACGGCGTGCTCTATTGCATGCGCGCGGTGCTGCCGACGATGCGCAAGCAGCAGGACGGCTCGATCATCAACGTGTCGTCCTGGGCCGGCCGCCACGTCTCGAAGATGCCCGGCCCAGCCTACACCACGACCAAGCATGCGGTGCTGGCGCTGACCCATTCCTTCAACATGGACGAATGCGTCAACGGCCTGCGCGCCTGCTGCCTGATGCCCGGCGAGGTCGCGACGCCGATCCTGAAGTTGCGCCCGGTGGTGCCAAGCGAGGAAGAGCAGGCGAAGATGCTGCAATCCGAAGATTTGGGACGCACCATCGCCTTCATCGCATCGATGCCGCCGCGCGTCTGCATCAACGAGCTCCTGATCAGCCCGACGCATAACCGCGGATTCATTCAGACGCCGAACAACAGGGATTAGCCCGGCTCGTAGCGCCGGACGCGTCATTGCGAGCGAAGCGAAGCAATCCAGAAATGTATCCTGGGAAACAGACTGGATTGCTTCGTCGCTTCGCTCCTCGCAATGACGGCGGCGCGACCACACGATCACGCGGCCCCATAGTTTCACGCATCACAAAGAATTTTAATCCGAAACCGCTTCGCAACCCCTCCCGTAGTTCGGACCAACGACGCGTGACTGCTTCACGTCAAACTGTCGCAGGCGCCGTTGTTGCCCCAACTCAACGCCGGCCACGGCCGGCCACAATTCAATCGGGAGACTCTCCATGTCGAAGCGTATTGCCTATCTCGCTGCCGCCGCCTTCAGCGCGCTCGCCATCACCGCCACGGTCGTCGCGCCTGCCCGCGCCGAGGAAAAGACCGTCATGGTCGGCGGCGCCGCGATGTTCCCCTCGAAGAACATTGTGCAGAATGCCGTCAACTCGAAGGACCACACCACGCTGGTGGCGGCGGTGAAGGCGGCCGGCCTGGTGCCGACGCTGGAAAGCAAGGGCCCGTTCACGGTGTTCGCGCCGACCAACGCGGCCTTCGGCAAGTTGCCGGCCGGCACCGTCGATAATCTGGTCAAGCCCGAGAACAAGGCGACGCTGACCAAGATCCTCACCTACCATGTCGTGCCCGGCAAGCTCGAGGCCTCCGACCTGACCGACGGCAAGAAGATGAAGACCGCTGAGGGCGAGGAACTGACGGTCAAGAAGCAGGACGGCAAGGTCTGGATCGTCGACGCCAAGGGCGGCACCTCGATGGTGACGATCTCCAACGTCAACCAGTCGAACGGCGTCATCCATGTGGTCGACACCGTGCTGATGCCGGCGTCGTAACACCGCAAAGTCCGGCTTCATTCCCCAGACCGGATGCTTTGAGACGGCGAGCCGGGGGCACCCGGCTCGCTTTTTTGTGACTACGACAGGCCCCGGGCATCGATTCGATGTCCGTCCGGGCGTAACGAAAGCGGAAGCATCGGCGTATAATTGCTGTCACACGGCTTTCAGGACGGAACCACCATGTCGAGCCTTACAGTCACCGACGAGCAGGTCAGCGCCACCCGGGCCAGAATGATCCAGCCGGCCTGGGTCCGGGTCATGCATTGGGTCAATGCCCTCGCCATGATCCTGATGATCCTGTCGGGCTGGCAGATCTACAACGCCTCGCCGCTGTTCGGCTTCAGCTTCCCGCGCGAGTATACGCTCGGCGGCTGGCTTGGCGGCGGCCTGCTCTGGCACTTTGCGGCGATGTGGCTGCTGATGGTCAACGGCCTCGCTTATCTCGTCACCGGCTTCGCCACCGGCCGCTTCCGGAAAAAGCTCCTGCCGATCACGCCGTCCGGCGTGCTCCATGACGTCAGGGCTGCGCTGACCTTCAAGCTCGCCCATGATGACCTCAGCGTCTACAATTACGTGCAGCGCGCGCTCTACGCCGGCATCATCCTGGTCGGCGTGCTGATCGTGCTGTCGGGCCTGGGGATGTGGAAGCCGGTGCAGCTGCATTGGCTTGTCTCGCTGTTCGGCGACTACCCGACCGCGCGCTACGTCCACTTCTTCTGCATGGCCGCGATCTGCGCCTTCCTTGTCGTCCACGTCGCCCTTGCGCTGCTGGTGCCCAAGAGCCTGCGCGCGATGATCATCGGTCGCTGAGAGGGAGCAGAACCATGGCCAAGCGTTCATTCCTGATCCCCGGCGTCGACAAGCGGCTGCTGATCAAGGACTCGATCAAGACGATGCCTGATGTCACCCGCCGCCGCTTCATCGCGGGCGGCGCCAGCCTGGGCGCGCTCACGCTGCTCACCGGTTGCGACGTCGTGGATTCGTCATCGGCGGACGCGCTGCTGGCGCGGGTCTCGAAATTCAACGACGCGGTGCAGGCGTTCATTTTCAATCCCGACGCCCTGGCACCGACCTTTCCGGAGAGCGCGATTACAAAGCCGTTCCCGTTCAACGCCTATTACGATCTCGACGACGCTCCCGACGTCTCGGCCGCGGACTGGAAGCTCGAGGTGCGTGGCCTTGTCGACAACAAGAAATCCTGGACGCTGGACGAGCTCTACAAGCTGCCGCAGGTGACCCAGATCACGCGGCACATCTGCGTCGAAGGCTGGAGCGCGATCGGCAGCTGGACCGGCACGCCGCTCCGCGATTTCCTGAAACTGATCGGCGCCGACACGCGCGCCAAATATGTCTGGTTCCAGTGCGCCGACAAGGACGGCTACAACTCGCCGCTCGACATGCGCACCGCGCTGCATCCACAGACGCAGATGACGTTCAAATACGCCAACGAAATCCTGCCCCGCGCCTACGGCTTCCCGATGAAGATCCGCGTGCCCACAAAGCTCGGCTTCAAGAACCCGAAATACGTGGTCTCGATGGAGGTCACCAACGACTACAAGGGCGGCTATTGGGAAGACCAGGGATACAATTCATTCAGCGGGAGCTGATGTCTTTGTGGCCTGCGCGGACGTGAGAGAACCTCGACCCGCACACGAAAAGACGGTGGGCACGGCGCTTTGCGGCTTTGCCTGCCCCGCGAGGGCTTGCTAAGACGCAACTCCCATGCGTCTTTCCCTGACAACCTGGAACATCAATTCGGTGCGGCTGCGCATCGACCTGGTCGCGAAATTCCTCAAGAGCGTGCGGCCGGACGTGCTCTGTCTCCAGGAGACCAAATGCATCGACGACGCCTTTCCGCTGAAGCGCTTCAAGCGGCTCGGTTATGAGCACGTCGCGCTGAACGGGCAGAAGGGCTATCACGGCGTCGCCATCGTCTCGAAGATTCCGTTCGAGTCCACCGACGTCCGCACCTTTTGCGACAAGGTGGATTCGCGTCATATCTCGGTGTCGTTCGGCGAGAAGGCCAACATCGCAAAGCCGCTGGTGGTGCATAATTTCTATGTGCCCGCCGGCGGCGACATTCCCGATCCCGCGCTGAACGAGAAATTCGACCACAAGCTGCGCTTCCTCGACGAGATGAAGGCCTGCGAGCCGCTGCATCCGCGCGGCGAAGACCGCCACATCCTGGTCGGCGATCTCAACGTCGCCCCGCACGAGAACGACGTGTGGTCGCACAAGCAGCTTCTGAAAGTGGTCTCGCACACGCCTGTCGAAACCGAGAAGCTCAAGGCTGCGCTGGAAGCCGGCGAGTGGGTCGATGTCGCGCGCGATCGAATCCCGATGTCGGAGAAGGTCTACACCTGGTGGAGCTATCGCTCCGCCGACTGGACCGTCGGCGATCGCGGCCGCCGTCTCGACCATATCTGGGTCTCGCGCGCGCTGAAGGATGCAGTCAGCGATTTCAGGATTCTGCGCGAGGCGCGGAGCTGGGAGCGTCCATCGGACCACGTGCCTGTCACGGTGACGCTCGAGGTTTGAGGCCCCGTGGCCGTTCAGGACGTCAGCTTCGCGCCCGCCATCAATATATCGCTGGCAATCTGGCTGGAGCGAACCGCGAATTCGTCGCGCAGGCGCACGGCGGCGGCGGGATCGCTTTCGAGCACGCGCTGGAATAGGCTGCGCGCGACGCGGATAACGGAGGCGTGCTCCAGCGCGACCGCGCTCGACGGCCGCTTCATCGGCACCACCAGCGCGAGCTCGCCGATCAGCGCGCCGGGACCTGCGATCATCTCGGCACCGGCGCCGTCGTCGACCCTGAAGGCGCCGCGCTGGACGACGAAGCCGGCATCGGCCTCGTCGCCGAGATTGAACAGGACGTCGCCGCGGACGAAGTTGCGCTGCTCGGAGCCGATCGCCAGCATGCGCAACGAGGCGTCTCCCAACAGGCGCAGTGTCGGGACACGCTCAAGAAGCGCTACGTCGTCGTCGATTGACATTCAGATCCGAGGTTCAAGGGCACGCAATCTAAAACGATTCGCGCGCCCCCAAAGCCTATCACGGCACCAGCTTGTAGCCACCGGCTTCCGTCACCAGGATTTCCGGGTTGGCGGCGTCCTTCTCGATCTTTTGGCGGAGACGATAGATGTGGGTTTCCAGCGTGTGGGTGGTGACACCGGAATTATAGCCCCAGACCTCCTGGAGCAGGGTCTCGCGCGAGACCGGCATCTGGCCGGCCCGGTAGAGGAAGCGGAGGATGGCCGTTTCCTTCTCCGTCAGCCGGACCTTGCGCGCATTGGCGGCGGTCAGCATCTTCGACCCAGGACGGAAGGAGTAGGGGCCGACCGAGAACACCGCGTCCTCGCTGGCTTCGTGCTGGCGGAGCTGGGCTCGGATGCGGGCCAGCAGCACGGCGAAGCGGAAGGGCTTCGCGACGTAATCGTTGGCGCCGGATTCCAGGCCCAAAATCGTGTCGGAATCGGTGTCATGCCCGGTCAGCATGATGATCGGGGCCTTGAAGCCGCCCTTGCGCAGGGAACGAACCACCTCGCGACCGTCCGTGTCGGGCAGGCCGACATCCATCAGGACGAGATCGGGGGAATTGGCTTTTGCAGCGCTGGCGCCCTTGGCGCCGGTATCGACCGCGGAGGCTTCAAATTCTTCGTGCAGCGATAATTGCTCCACCAACGTATCGCGCAGATCGGTATCGTCATCCACGATGAGGATCTTGCGGGCATTGGCCATAGGGGGTCATCCTTTTGGGGTCCGGCCGGCGCGCATCCATGCTGCACCGAGCCGAGAGGGAAGTTTAGGGGTCGCTGTTATTATTGTTGTTCGTGTTGAAGTAGTGGGCTGTTACCGATTCACAAGCCAGAACCACTCTAACCCAAAATCGCCGGCCGTTTCGATGAATGTCCTGTAATGAATTCGACATTGCACGCTCATATGAAAAACAAAGCTGTGTCAGCTAGTTATACCAGGAATCGAGGCAACGGACCACTGTCCGCCATCCGCGTTAAGCCTGCCGCCGGGAATCCACGCCGGGGCTGGCTCACGGCCGGCGCGCTGACCATTCCGGTGGCGCTCGGACGTGGCGGCATTTTGGCGAACAAGCGCGAGGGCGATGGCGGCACGCCCAGAGGCAGCTTTCGTCCCCGGCAATTGTGGTGGCGGGGCGACCGGCACAGCCGCCCGCAGACCTTTTTGCCGGCGCGCAGCATCGGCGACACGGACGCCTGGTGCGAGGATCCCCGGGATCGCCGCTACAACCGGCCGATGCGGCTCGAGCGGGAGCAGGGCGGTGACCGGCTCAAACGGGCCGACCATCTCTATGACTTCATCATCGAAATCGACCACAACACCCGCCCGCGAATCGCCGGCCGTGGCAGTGCGGTGTTCCTGCACCTCGCCCGCGACAATTTCGGGCCGACCGCGGGCTGCGTCTCCATGACCAGGGCGGCGATGCTACAATTGCTGCGAAGGCTCGGACCAAGAACAAGAATCATCATCGGGTGAGGGCGCATGCTCGACAAGGATCAGATCGCCACCGCTTCCAGCGTCCTGGTCAAGCATTGGCGCGATGGCACCAAGCTCGACGTGCTGGAGCAACGGTTGCGGCCGCAGAGCCGCGCTGATGGCTACGCCATCCAGGCGGCGCTCGAAACCCAACCACTCGGAAAACTGTTCGGCTGGAAGATCGCGGCAACCAGCGAGGCCGGGCAGAGGCACATCAATGTCGCGGGCCCGCTGGCCGGTCGCATCATGAGCGACACTGTCATCGCCGATGGCGGCACCGCGCCGATGAAGGGCAACGAGATGCGCGTCGGCGAGCCGGAATTCGCTTTCCGCATGGGACGCGACCTGCCGCCGCGTGCGGCGGCGTACAGCGTCGACGAGGTGCTGGCCGCCGTCGACAGTTTGCATCCCGCGATCGAGATTCCGGATTCGCGCTTTACCGATTTCGCCGGCGCCGGCGAAGCCCAGCTCATCGCCGACAATGCCTGCGCCCATCTGTTCGTGCTGGGCGCGGCGACACCGGCGAATTGGCGCGTGACGGATCTCGTCGAGGAACGGCCGCAGATCACGCTGCGCGGCCAACGCTATCTCGGTCACGGCAAGAACGTGCTCGGCGATCCCCGCATTGCGCTCGCCTGGCTTGCCAATGAGCTGCGCGGTCTCGGCCTCACCTTGCGGGCAGGGGAGGTAGTGACCACAGGCACGTGCCATCCGCCACTGCCGATCCAGGCCGGCGATCATCTTGCGGTGGATTTTGGCGTGCTGGGGAAGGTGTCGGTCGGGTTTGAGTAACCACCGCCGTCATTGCGAGGAGCCCTTGCGACGAAGCAATCCAGACTGCCTCTGCAGAAAGATTCTGGATTGCTTCGCTACGCTCGCAATGACGAATTCGAGAGCCTTCGTGCGGCTCAGCCTTCGCTGATGGCTTTACCGATGCCCGAAGATCGCACTCCCGACGCGCACATGCGTGGCACCCAGCATGATGGCGGTGGCGAAATCCGCGCTCATGCCCATCGATAAATTCTTCAAGCCATTGCGTTCCGCGATCTTGGCGGTCAGCGCAAAATGCGCCGCCGGCGGCTCGTCGACGGGCGGAATGCACATCAACCCCGAGATCGTCAGCCCATAGGTGTCGCGGCAGCTGGCGAGGAAGGCATCGGCCTCGCCGGGCGCGACGCCGGCCTTCTGCGGCTCCTCGCCGATATTGATCTGGACGAACAGTTCCGGGTGCTTGTTCTGGGATTCGATTTCCTTGGCTAACGCTTGGCAAATGCTCGGACGATCAACCGAGTGGATCGCGTCGAACAGCGCCACCGCCTCTTTCGCCTTGTTGGATTGCAGCGGCCCGATCAGATGCAGCGCGATGCCGGGATAAGCGGACGTTAACGCCGGCCACTTGCCCTTGGCCTCCTGCACGCGATTCTCGCCAAATACGCGCTGTCCGGCGGCGATAATCGGAGTAATTGCATCCGCGTCGAATGTTTTCGACACCGCGATCAGCGTGACGGAAGCGCGATCGCGACGCGCTTCCTTGCAGGCGCGTGCAATTTCGGCCTCGACCGCAGCGAGTGCGTTTGGTGAATGGCCGGTTACCGGCGCGGCGGTTTCTTCTGTCATGCGGTCGCTTCGAGGCTGATTGTTGCGGCGCTATTTCCAATTTTACCAAGTTCAAGAAAGAGTTTTTGAACCCTTCGCTTTACCTTGGCCCGCGGGGTGGGTAGCGAAGATGGCAAAACTCAGTTTCAACCGCAAACGAGCGAAACTCAAGCAGGTTCTCGGAATCCGGGCACGCCTTGCGTTGCTCGCGGTGATTCTGGTGGCGCCCTTGATGCTCGATCGCATTCGTTCGCTCGAGGACACGCGCACGCGGCAGATCGCGCAGGCGGCGGCTGAATTCAACACCATCGCAAGACACAGCGCCGATGCGCAGCGCGAGGTGATCTCGTCGGTCGAGACCATCCTGAAATCGGAAGCCTTCATTCGCGCCTCCGCCGGCGGCATCAGCAAGAGCTGCGACGTGCTGCGCGCGAGCCTGCCGTCGAACCTGCCCTGGATCCGCACGCTGTTGATCGCCGGCCAGGACGGACGCATCCAGTGCGCCACCAACAACATGTATGTCGGCCTCGATCTCAGTGACCGACCCTACTTCCAGCAGGCGCAGGAAACCGGCCGTTTCGTGCTGAGCGACTTCATCCTGGCGCGGCCGGTGCCGTCGCCGACCGTCATGGCGGTCTATCCCGTGTCCGCATTCAGCGGGGTCGCGGATGCCGTGGTGCTTGCCACCGTCAACCTCGACTGGATGTCGAAGGTCATGAGCAATCTCGGCGGTCGCGCCGGCATCACCGCCGTGCTGGTCGACAGCGCCGGCACCGTGCTCGCGGCGCCGGCTGACCAGCATAGCTCCGTCGGCCGTCCGCTCGACAACATGCCGCTGATGTCGGCAATCGCCGACAAGGCGCTGCGGTCCGACCAGGACGAAGGCTCGCTGTCTTTCCTCGCCGCCGACGGCTCGCGCCGCGCGGTGAGCTATATCCGCATTGCCGGCACCAACGCCCGCCTGATCGCCAGCATCGACGAGGACAAGGTGTCCGCGGCGGTGAGCCGCGATATTCGCACGGCCTATCTCCAGCTCGCTTTCGTCGTCGTGTTCGTGCTGCTCGGCGCGCTGATCGCCGCCGAGAAACTCGTGATCAAGCCGATCGAGATGCTGGTCGACATGGCCAAGCGTCTCGGCGAGGGCGATCTTTCGGCGCGTGCGGCGCGCAACCGCTTGCCGGCGGAGTTCGTGCCGCTGGCTCGCGCCTTCAACGCGATGGCCGCACAGCTCAGCCAGCGCGAGCGCGAGCTGATCGCGAGCAACGACCGTCTGACCGTGATGGCCTCGATCGACATGCTGTCGGGACTCAACAATCGCCGCGGCTTCCAGAGCCGGCTCGACTTCGAATGGATGCGCGCGCAGCAATATGGCAGCGATCTCGCGCTGCTGATGATCGACGTCGACCACTTCAAGCTGTTCAACGACACCTACGGCCATCTCGAAGGCGATTCCTGCCTGACCAGGCTCGGCGAATCGCTCTCGGGTATCGCCGCCGACACGATGGGCTTTGCCGCGCGCTATGGCGGCGAGGAATTCTGCCTGTTGCTGCCGAACACCGATGTGAACCGCGCCGTCGAGATCGGCGAGCAGGTGCGCGCGGCCGTGCTGAAATTGTGCCTGCCGCACATCACCTCCGCCCACATGATCGTCACTGTCTCGATCGGCGTCGCCGCGACGAAGCCGAATGAGGCCTTGCGCCCTGGCGACCTGATCGAGGCCGCCGACGCCGCGCTCTACGCCGCAAAGCACCGCGGCCGCAACAACGTCGTCGAGCACGGCGTGCAGGTGATCGAGACCGGCACGGCGGACATGATGATGGCGGGCTGACCGCGGGCGCACGCGAGCTGTTTTCCGTTACCGCCCGCTCTCGGATCAGCCCCAACTGCGGCTTCGGTATTTGGGCTGACGGGCCGGCAGCCCTGTCCCCCTGCGGCAACCCATTGACCCCCCGAGGACTTCTATGGCCTAGTCCGCCGTCTTTAGACGGCAGAATCCACGAAAACCCAACGATTCCATGACCTCCGAACGCTATAACGCCCGCGATTCCGAACCGCGCTGGCAGGCTGCCTGGGACCAGCAGGCGATCTTCGTCTCCAAGAACGACGATTCGCGGCCGAAATACTATGTGCTGGAGATGTTCCCCTACCCGTCCGGGCGCATCCATATCGGCCATGTCCGCAATTACACCCTCGGCGACGTGCTGGCCCGCTTCATGCGCGCCAAGGGGTTCAACGTGCTGCACCCGATGGGCTGGGACGCGTTCGGCCTGCCGGCCGAGAATGCCGCGATCGAGCGCAAGGTCGCGCCGAAAGCCTGGACCTACGACAACATCGCCGCGATGAAGAAGCAGCTCCGCTCGATCGGGCTGTCGCTGGACTGGTCACGCGAATTCGCGACCTGCGACCCCAGCTATTACAAGCATCAGCAGAAGATGTTTCTGGACATGCTCGCTGCCGGCCTCGCCGAGCGCGAGAAGCGCAAGCTGAACTGGGATCCCGTCGACATGACCGTGCTCGCCAACGAGCAGGTGATCGACGGCCGCGGCTGGCGCTCGGGCGCCGTCGTCGAGCAGCGGGAAATGAGCCAGTGGGTCTTCAAGATCACGAAGTACTCGCAGGAGCTGCTGTCCGCACTGGATGGGCTGGATCGCTGGCCCGACAAGGTCAGGCTGATGCAGCGCAACTGGATCGGCCGGTCCGAAGGACTGTTGATCCGCTTCGCACTGGATGCGGCAACCACGCCCGCCGGCGAAAACGAGCTGAAGATCTTCACGACGCGCCCCGACACGCTGTTCGGCGCAAAGTTCATGGCGATCTCCGCGGATCATCCGCTGGCGCAGGCCGCCGCCGCGAAGAACCCGAAGCTCGCGGCGTTCATCGCCGACATCAAGAAGATCGGCACCGCGCAGTCGATCATCGACACCGCGGAAAAGCAGGGTTTTGACACCGGCATCCGCGCGGTGCATCCGTTCGATCCCTCCTGGAAGCTGCCGGTCTATGTCGCCAACTTCGTGCTGATGGAATACGGCACCGGCGCGATCTTCGGCTGCCCCGCGCACGACCAGCGCGACCTCGACTTCGTCAACAAGTATGGTCTCGGCAATACGCCGGTCGTGTGCCCCGAGGGCCAGGATCCAAAATCGTTCGTCATCACCGACACCGCCTATGACGGTGACGGCCGCATGATCAATTCGCGCTTCCTCGACGGCATGACCATCGATCAGGCCAAGGACGAGGTCGCAAAGCGCCTTGAGAGCGAGCTGCGCGGCAACGCGCCGGTCGGCGAGCGCCAGGTCAATTTCCGCCTGCGCGACTGGGGCATTTCGCGGCAGCGCTATTGGGGCTGCCCGATACCGGTCATCCACTGCCCGACATGCGACGTGGTACCCGTGCCGGACGCCGACCTGCCGGTGGTGCTGCCGGAGGATGTCAGCTTCGACAAGCCGGGCAACGCGCTCGACCATCACCCGACCTGGAAGCACGTCACCTGCCCCAAATGCGGCGGCAAGGCGCAACGCGAAACCGACACCATGGACACCTTTGTGGACTCGTCCTGGTATTTTGCGCGCTTCACCGATCCCTGGAACGAGAACGCGCCGACCACGCCCGCGATCGCCAACCGGATGCTGCCGGTCGACCAGTATATCGGCGGCGTCGAGCACGCGATCCTGCATCTGCTCTACAGCCGCTTCTTCACCCGCGCGATGAAGGCGACCGGGCATATCGCGCTGGATGAGCCGTTCGCCGGCATGTTCACCCAAGGCATGGTGGTGCACGAGACCTACCAGAAGGCCGACGGCAGCTGGGTGCAGCCGGCCGAGGTGAAGATCGAGGTTGGCGGCAACGGCCGCCGCGCGACGCTGCTTGCGACCGGCGAGGAGGTCACGATCGGCCCGATCGAGAAGATGTCGAAGTCGAAGAAGAACACGGTCGACCCCGACGACATCATCGCGACCTACGGCGCTGACGTCGCCCGCTGGTTCATGCTGTCGGACTCCCCGCCCGACCGCGACGTGATCTGGAGCGACGAGCGCGTCCAGGGCGCCTCGCGCTTCGTGCAGCGGCTGTGGCGGCTGGTGAACGATGCCGTGGAACTCGGCAAGGCCGCTCCGGCGGCCCGGCCGGCTTCATTCGGCCCGGATGCGCTCCTCTTGCGCAAGGCCGCCCATGGGGCGCTGGACAAGGTCACCACCGGCGTCGAGCGGCTGCACTTCAACGTCTGCCTGGCCCATATCCGCGAATTCACGAATGCGTTTTCGGAGGTGCTCCAGCGGCCCGGCAAGCCCAGCCCGGACTTGGCCTGGGCGATCCGGGAGGCCAGCCAGATCCTGGTCCAGCTGTTCTCCCCGATGATGCCGCACCTGGCTGAAGAGTGCTGGCAGGTGCTGGGTCACTCCGGGCTGGTTTCGGAGGCCAATTGGCCCCAAATCGAACGCGATTTGCTGGTCGAAGACAGCGTGACCCTGGTGGTCCAGGTCAACGGCAAGAAGCGGGGTGATGTCACGGTTGCAACAGCGGCCCAGAATCCGGAAATCGAGGCTGCCGTTTTGGCCCTCGATGCGGTAAAGCTGGCCCTGGACGGCAAGCCCGTCCGCAAGGTGATCATCGTCCCCAAGAGGATCGTGAATGTTGTCGGCTAGGATCCGCATCGCAGCCCGCCTGCTGGCAGTCGCCGCTCTGGCGGCGCTGACGGCTGGCTGCTTCCAGCCGATGTATGCCGAACGCACCGACGGCACCCCCGGCCTGCGCGAGAAGCTGATGGGGGTCGATCTGCCCCCGATCGACAAGGCGAACGCCTCCCGCGAGGCCCGTGTCGGCGTCGAGGTCCGCAATGCCCTGGCCTTCAAGCTCTACGGCACGGCCACCGGCATGCCGCCGACCCACCGCCTGGTGATTCGCTTCAACTCCAGCAGATCGTCCTTGATCGTCGATCCCAACACTGGCCTGCCAAGCAGCGAGAACTACGGGATCGACTGCCAGTACAATCTGATCGAGGTCGTGAGCGGCAAGTCGGTGATGACAGGCTCCACCTTCTCCCGCGTGTCCTATGACATGCCCGGCTCCTACCAACGCTTCGCCCGCAACCGCGCCATACGCGATGCGGAGGATCGTGCCGCTAACGAGATCGCCGAGAACATCACGACCCGGCTCGCCTCGTTCTTCACCGCGGGCACATAAGTCACGCCTGTCATTCCGGGGCGAAATGGTCGCGCTGCGCGGAAAAGAGATCGACGCCTTCCTCGGCCGCCCCGACGCGGGCCGCCCGATCATCTTGCTCTACGGTCCTGACGCCGGCCTCGTGCGCGAGCGCGCGGATGCGTTGATTGCGTCGGCCGTCGACGATCCCAATGATCCGTTCTCGCTGGTGAAGCTCGACGGCGACGAGCTCTCCGCCGAGCCGTCGCGCCTCGTCGACGAGGCCATGACGGTGCCGCTGTTCGGCGGCCGCCGGGCCATCCGCATCCGTGCCGGGTCGCGCAGCTTTGCCAGCGGCGTCGACACGCTGGCCGAGATGAACGTGAAGGATTGCCGCATCGTGATCGAGGCCGGCGAGCTGCGCCCGGAATCGCCGCTGCGCAAGGCCTGCGAGAAAGCCAAGACGGCCGTGGCGATCGGCTGCTATCCCGACACCGAGCGCGACCTCGCGAAGCTGATGGAGGACGAGCTCCGCATCGCGAATCTGCGCATCGCGCAGGACGCCCGCGCGGCGCTGATGTCGTTCCTCGGCGGCGACCGTCAGGCCTCCCGCAACGAGCTTCGCAAGCTTACGCTCTATGCGCATGGCAAAGGCGAGATCACGCTGGACGACGTGATGGCCGTGGTTGCGGACGCCTCCGAGCTCAAGCTCGATCCGATCGTCGACGGCGCCTTCGCCGGCCGGCCCGACATCGTCGAGACCGAATTCGCAAAGGCCATGATCGCCGGCACCTATCCCGGCGTGATCCTCTCCGCCGCCCAGCGCCAGGCCGCGTGGCTGCACAAATCGGCGCTCGCGATTGCCGACGGCCAGCCTGCCTCCGCCGTGCTCGACGGCGGCTATCCGCGGCTGCATTTTTCACGAAAGCCAATGGTTGAAACTGCATTGCGCAATTTCAGCGTGGCGCGCCTCGCGGCGATCATCGAGCAGCTCGCCACCGCCGCGCTCGACACCCGCAAGCAGTCGACGCTGGCCGCCGCCATCGCCCAGCGCACGCTGATGGCGATCGCCGTGAATGCGAAGCGGCGGGGCTGAGCCCGACTCTCTCCATGTCATTGCGAGGAGCGCAAGCGACGAACCAATCCAGAATCCTACTGCGGAGGGACTCTGGATTGCTTCGCTGCGCTCGCAATGACGAGGAGAGTTCGGAGGTCTACAGCGCGCCCTTCGCCAGCCGCTTCATCACTTCGTCGAGCTGATCGAGGTTGCGGTAGTTGATCTGAACGGAGCCGCCGGGATCGCGGTGATTGACGGTGACCTTGAGTCCGAGCGCATCGCTGACGCGCTTTTCGAGATCGATCGTGTCGGGATCCTTTTCCTTGGCCCCGGTGGCGCGCGCCTTCTGCGGCTTGCGCTCCGGCACGCCCTCTTCATGCGCGAGCGCCTCGGCCTGACGCACGTTGAGGCCTTCGGCGACAATGCGCTTGGCGGCGGCAAGCGGATCGGGCACGCCGATCAGCGCGCGGGCATGGCCCGCGGTCAGCTCGCCGCTCGTGATGAAAGCCTGCACCTCGGCGGGCAGCTTGGTCAGCCGCATCATGTTGGCGATGTGGCTGCGGCTCTTGCCGACGACTTTGGCGATATCATCCTGGCTGCGTTTGAACTCGTTGGCGAGCGCGTGATAGCCCAGCGCCTCTTCCATCGGGTTGAGGTCTTCGCGCTGCACGTTCTCGACAATGGCGAACTCGAGCGCGTCGCTGTCGCTGATATCGACCGGTACGATCGGCACTTCGTGCAGGCCGGCCATCTGCGAGGCGCGCCAGCGCCGCTCGCCGGCGATGATCTCGAAGCGGTCCTGCGCACCCTTCACCGGACGCACCACGATCGGCTGGATCACGCCGTGCTGCTTGATCGACTCGCTGAGCTCCTTCAGCTCGCTGTCCGAAAAGGTGCGGCGCGGATTGCGCGGATTGGCCTTGATGAATTCGATCGGCACCTTGCGCTGCGCGCGCGGTCGGTCGACATGCTGCGCCTCGCCGCCGACGTCGCCGATCAGACTTGCAAGACCCCGGCCCAGTCGCGAACGCGCTTCGTCGGCCATCGCCAGCTCCCTTGGATTCACGGTGCAGCACTCCAGAACTGAATTGTCGAAACTTGTAGGATGGGTGCTAGTGCGTGACGCGCAGCTCGCGCTCGCGCTGGATCACTTCGGTGGCGAGTCGGAGGTACGCTTCGCTGCCGACGCATTTGAGATCGTAGACCAGCACAGGCTTGCCGTAGGACGGCGCTTCCGAGATGCGCACGTTGCGCGGGATCATGGTCTTGTAGACCTTCTCGCCCATGAATTGGCGGACGTCGGCGACGACCTGATTCGAGAGATTGTTGCGCGAGTCGAACATGGTCAGCACGATGCCGTGGATCGACAGGTTCGGATTGAGCGTCGAGCGCACCTGCTCCACCGTCTGAAGCAATTGCGACAGACCTTCGAGCGCGAAGAACTCGCATTGCAGCGGCACCAGGATCGCATCGGATGCGGCCATCGCGTTCACCGTGAGCAGGTTCAGCGAGGGTGGGCAGTCGATCAGCACATAGGTGTAGTCAGCATCCGGCGAGACGTTGTTGTTGAGCGCACCGATCGCATCGCGCAGCTTGAACGCGCGGCCAGGCGTGGTGCCGAGCTCGAGCTCGAGGCCGGAGAGGTCCATGGTCGAGGGCGCGATGTGCAGCCGCGGCACCGCGGTCGAGACGACCGCTTCGCGCAAGCTCGATTCACCGATCAGCACGTCGTAGGTCGAGCAGCTCCTATTGCGGCGATCGATGCCGAGGCCGGTCGAGGCGTTGCCCTGCGGATCGAGATCGACGATCAGAACGCGCTCTCCGATCGCTGCGAGTGCCGTTCCGAGGTTGATCGCGGTGGTTGTTTTTCCCACCCCGCCCTTTTGATTCGCCAGCGCGAGGATGCGCGGGTGACCATGGGGAACGTCGCTGGTCGGGTCTTTGGTCTGCTCTTGCTGCGGCTCGTCAATCACGGTCATCGAAATTCCCCAACTCAACCCCTGAACGCCTCACCCGCGCCGTTCAACTGAAGCCAGCTCGACGATCCAACCGTCGCCTGTGCGGCTTTGGTGGAGCTGCGGCTGAATATTCCAATATTTAGCGGCTTCGGTCAATTCAGCCTCTACATCTTGACCCTTGAGAAATAACGCCTTTGCGCCCTGGCGCATCAGCGGCTCCGCAAAGCCGATGAGTTGATGTAGCGGAGCCAGCGCGCGCGCGGTGACGCAATCGACCGGGCCGGTGATTCTATCCACATTATCCCCGATCTCAGCGAGATGTACGACTCCCGGAGATGTGGTGACGCGGATCGCCTCGCGCAAAAATGCGGCCTTCTTGGCGATCCGCTCGACCAGATGGACGCTTGCGCCGGGCGTCCCGGCCATGGCGCAGGCGAGGACGACGCCGGGAAAACCGCCGCCACTGCCAAGGTCGGCCCAGCGTTTTGCAGAGGGCGCAAGACCGATGAGCTGAAGCGAGTCGGCGATGTGCCGGGTCCACAGGTGCGGCAGCGTCGAGGGGGCGACGAGATTGGTCTTGGCCTGCCATTCCCTCAACAGCGCAATGTAGCGATCGAGCCGCGCTTCCGTTTCATGTGAAACGGGGGCGACCTTCAACGCGGCGATCTTGTCGGCGGCGATGATCGAGTCGAGCGCCTGATCGTTGGCGCTGGCCTTGTCGATCTTCGGTCTGACCGGTGGCGAGTCGGCTCGTCGACCTGCGCCCTCACCCGCTCCGGGCCGTCGCGTTAGCGGTCTGTCTCCGCCCGATCCGCGCTGTTTCACGTGAAACGCCTATGCGATTGCCTTGGAAGTCTTCCGTGCCTCGCGCCGGAGATAGGCCGCGAGGATGCCGAGCGCCGCCGGCGTCATGCCGTCGATCCGGCCGGCCTGGCCGACCGTGAACGGCCGCGCCTTCTCCAGCTTGGCCCGCACCTCGTTCGAGAGACCAGGCACCTGCTGGTAGTCGACCTCCGACAGCACCATGCCCTCATCGCGGCGGAAGGCTTCGACGTCGGCGCTCTGGCGCTCCAGATAGACATCGTACTTGGCGTCGATCTCGAGATGGGTCGCGATGACGGGATCGATGGCGGACAGCTCCGGCCAGATCGCGCGGACCTGGCTCCAGCCGATATCGGGATAGGCCATCAGTTCGAAGGCCGAGCGGCGCTGGCCATCCCGGTTCAGGGACAGGCCGTGCTTGATCGCTTCGTTCGGGGTGATGGTCAGCGACTTCGACAACGTCCGGGCCGCATTCAGGGCGTCCATCTTGGCACGATGATGCTGCGTCCGGGCACTGCCGACACATCCCAGCGCGATGCCCTTCTCGGTCAGGCGCTGATCGGCATTGTCGGCCCGCAGCGTCAGCCGGTACTCGGCGCGCGAGGTGAACATCCGATAGGGCTCGCTGATCCCGCGGGTGACGAGGTCGTCGATCATCACGCCGAGATAGCCGTCGGCGCGGTCGAACGCTGTCAGCGCGGCACCACCGGCGGAGAGCGCCGCGTTCAGGCCGGCCACGATGCCCTGCCCGGCGGCCTCTTCGTATCCTGTGGTGCCGTTGATCTGCCCGGCCAGGAAGAGCCCGCGCAGACGCTTGGTCTGGAGGGTCGGATCGAGCTCCCGGGGATCGATGTGATCGTATTCGATGGCATAGCCCGGACGGACCATCTTCACCCGCTCAAGGCCGGGGATCGTGGCGAGGATCGCCAGCTGGACTTCTTCCGGAAGCGAAGTCGAGATGCCGTTGGGATAGACCGTGCTGTCGTCGAGCCCTTCCGGCTCCAGGAAGATCTGATGGCCGTCGCGATCGCCGAAGCGGACGATCTTGTCCTCGATCGAGGGGCAATAGCGGGGACCGGAGCTCTTGATCTGGCCGGAGTACATCGGGGAGCGATGGACGTTCGCCCGGATCACTTCGTGGGTCGCGGCCGTGGTCCGGGTGATCCCGCACTGGATCTGCGGGATCGTGATCCGCTCGGTCATGACCGAGAACGGCTCCGGGGGTTCGTCTCCGGGCTGCATCTCGACCGCGGACCAGTCGATCGTGGTGCCGTCCAGACGCGGCGGCGTCCCGGTCTTGAGCCGTCCCAGCGTGAAGCCGGCGCGCTCGAACGAGGCTGAAAGACCCATGGCCGGCGCCTCCCCGACCCGGCCGGCGGGCCAATTCTTCTCTCCGAGATGGATCAGACCACGCAGAAAGGTGCCCGTGGTGACGACGACCGCGCCCGCCCGCAGCTCCCGGCCATCCGACAGCCGCAGTCCAGTGACCCGTCCGTCGACCACGATCAGCTCGTCGGCCTCACCTTCGAGGACGGAGAGACCCTCGGTCGCCCGGATCGCGGCCTGCATCGCGGCGGCATAGAGCTTCCGATCCGCCTGGGCGCGGGGACCCCGGACGGCCGGCCCCTTCCGGCGGTTGAGAACACGAAACTGGATGCCGCCGGCATCGCCGACCCGGCCCATCAGACCGTCGAGCGCATCGACTTCACGGACCAGATGTCCCTTGCCGAGACCTCCGATGGCGGGATTGCAGGACATCGCGCCGACGGTCGAGAAACGGTGGGTCACCAGGGCGGTCACGGCGCCCATTCGGGCGGATGCGGCCGCAGCTTCACAGCCGGCGTGGCCGCCGCCAATGACGATGACGTCGAAATTCTCGCGCTCTGTTCGCATGGGCGGACTTCTATCCCAGTGTGGAAAAAGCCGGAAGTGGAAACTGGGGAGGTGGATGTTTCACGTGAAACAGGGCGTGGGGGGGGGGGCCTCGGACGCATTTTCGCGAAACAACCCCATGCACAGTAGGAGAGGCACTGAAAGGGCTGCGGTTTTACATGATACGTGAAGCAGAGCGGGGATGCGCGTGGAGGGGCAGCCCCTAACCGGCGCTACTTGGCGCTCGAAGCCTACAATGCGGGTCAGAAGCTCCGCGGGCACGGCATTTCCCGTCGTTGCGAGCGTAGCGAAGCAGAATCCTCGTCGGCGACAGTCTGGATTGCTTCGTCGCAAGGGCTCCTCGCAATGACAGGACTGGGAGGCGTTTCTCGACCGTTTCCAGGTCGGCTGACGGCATTACCTCCGAAGCCGAGATCTCTGGCTTCGTGGTTCACGTGAACAGGTGTGGGGGGCCCTGATGGCGCGAATCGGAACCCGCTTGGTCGACCCGTGTCGGCGACTCTGGATTGCGCGTCGCCATATCCGGGTTGCGGAGTGCGGGTCCCGCCGGCCCACGTTTCACGTGAAACGTATTGGGATCGCTGGGGCGTTTCACGTGAAACAACCGGAGGCCACCTATGGTGTTTCACGTGAAACACCATACAATGGAACAAGGGCTAGTTCTACATTGAAGAACTAGCCCTACTTTCCGATGCAGAATTTCTGGAAGATGGCGCCAAGGACGTCCTCGACGTCGACCCTGCCCAGTAGACGACCCAGGGCATAGGCCGCAGCGCGAAGCTCTTCGGCGGCGAGCTCTTCGCCGTCTTCTACAAGCTCCAGGCTTCGGCGCAAGCTGTCGGATGCGCGGCGCAACAGATCCCGTTGGCGGGCTCGCGTCACCATTGCGCCCTCGCCCGTTCCAAAAAACTCGGCCGCGAATTTGACGAGGGCTTCGATCAGCCCGGGGATGCCATCACCCCGGCTCGCCGAGATGACGAACTCGCCGCCCGACGGCGCGCGGCCGCTCCCGCCGAGATCGATCTTGTTGCGGACGATCCAGACCGCGTCGCCGGACCGGTCGCTCGCGCTCCCGGATGTTCGAAATGCCTGCATCACGTCCGGATCGACGGCCTGCTCGGCCTCGACCAGCCAGAGCACGAGGTCGGCGTCTTCGGCCCGCGCCCTTGCCCGGCGCACGCCTTCCTGTTCAACGGGATCGTCAGTCTCGCGAATGCCGGCGGTGTCGATGACAGTCACGGGATAGCCATCGAGGTCGAGATGCACCTCGATGACATCGCGCGTGGTGCCGGCGTATGGCGAGACGATCGCGACCTCGCGGCGCGCGAGCTGGTTGATCAGCGTCGACTTGCCGACATTCGGCTCGCCGGCGATCGCAACTACCAGGCCGTCGCGAAGGCGTTCAGAATGTCCCTGTGCCGCAAGGACTTTTTCTATTTCGTCATGCAGCGCCTTGATCGCCGTGACCGCCGGCGCCCGCAATTCCGCGGGCACGTCGCCTTCATCCGAGAAATCGATGCCGGCCTCGATCAAGGCCGAGGCCTCGATGATGCGTTCGCGCCAGTCGCGCGCGCGGTCGCCGAGCAGACCTTGCAACTGCCGCAGCGCCTGGCGGCGCTGGCGATCGGTATCGGCGTGAATGAGATCGTCGAGGCCTTCGGCTTCGGTGAGGTCGAGCTTGCCGTTCTCGAACGCACGCCGCGTGAACTCGCCAGGCTCGGCAGCGCGCGTATTCGGAATATGAGAAATAGCGGCGAGGAGCGCCGAGAGCACCGCACGGCCGCCATGGACGTGGAATTCGGCGACGTCCTCGCCCGTCGCGCTTCCCGGGCCCGGAAACCAGAGTACCACCGCATCGTCGACCGGCTGGCCGGCGCCGTCCCCGAGCAGCCGGCGGCTGGCCTGCCGCGGCGCCGGTAATTTCCCTGCAAGGGTCGTCAGCACCAGACCGGCTTGCGGGCCGGAGACCCGCACGATGGCGATCGCACTCGGCGCTCGGCCGGACGACAGCGCAAAGATGGTCTGGTCTCGCGGATGCATGGCCTATTTGTCCGGCTGACAGGGAAAAGGCAAACGGCGCGTTCTTGAGCTGCTCGGGACTTTGCTGCGCCCGGATCCGCAGCATTATCTATATTGCAACGCAACATCGGGCTCACCTTTTGCTGCAACCCGCGCCCGGATTCCAGCACTCCGGATGGTTGTTATCAAGTATTACATAATAATATCAATATCTTGAGCAGGTCATAAAGCTGCAAGCCGGCCGCTCGTTATGTTGCACTTTCACCGCAGCAAAGGCGCACAATAAAAAGGGCGCCCGAAGGCGCCCTCTGGTCTCATATTGCACCGCACTCAGGTGTTCATGGAGTCGAAGAACTCCGAATTGCTCTTGGTCGAGCGCAGCTTGTCGAGCAGGAAGTCGATCGCGTCCATCGTGCCCATCGGATTGAGGATACGGCGGAGCACGTACATCTTCTTGAGCACCTGCGGATCGGTGATGAGCTCCTCCTTGCGGGTGCCGGAGCGCGAGATGTCGATCGCCGGGAAGGTGCGCTTGTCCGAGACCTTGCGGTCCAGGATCAGCTCCGAGTTGCCGGTGCCCTTGAACTCTTCGAAGATGACTTCGTCCATGCGGCTGCCGGTATCGACCAGCGCGGTCGCGATGATGGTCAGCGAACCGCCCTCCTCGATGTTACGGGCGGCACCGAAGAAGCGCTTCGGGCGCTGGAGCGCGTTGGCATCCACACCGCCGGTCAGCACCTTGCCGGATGACGGCACCACGGTGTTGTAGGCGCGGCCCAGTCGCGTGATCGAATCGAGCAGGATGACGACGTCGCGGCCATGCTCGACCAGGCGTTTTGCTTTTTCGATCACCATCTCGGCGACCTGGACGTGGCGCACAGCCGGCTCGTCGAAGGTCGAGGACACGACCTCGCCCTTCACCGAGCGCTGCATGTCCGTGACTTCTTCCGGACGTTCGTCGATCAGCAGCACGATCAGATAGCATTCGGGGTGATTGTGCGTGATCGAATGCGCGATGTTCTGCATCAGCACGGTCTTACCGGTGCGCGGCGGCGCCACGATCAGCGCGCGCTGGCCCTTGCCGATCGGGGCAACGATGTCGATTACCCGTGCAGAAAGGTCTTTTCGCGTCGGATCGTCGATTTCCATGCGGAAACGCTGATTCGGAAACAGCGGGGTGAGGTTGTCGAAATTGACCTTGTGCTTGGCCTTTTCCGGGTCCTCGAAATTGAGCGTGTTGACCTTCAGCAGCGCGAAATAGCGTTCGCCCTCCTTCGGGCTGCGGATGTGGCCTTCGATGGTGTCGCCGGTGCGCAGGCCGAAACGGCGGATCTGCGAAGGCGAAACGTAGATGTCATCCGGGCCCGGCAAGTAGTTCGCATCGGGCGAGCGGAGGAAGCCAAAACCGTCGGAGAGCACCTCGACGACGCCCTGGCCAACAATGTCGGTCTCGGCGAGTGCAAGCTGCTTGAGGATGGCGAATAGCAGCTCCTGCTTGCGCATGGTGCTGGCGTTCTCGACCCCATTCTCCTCCGCAAACGAGACAAGCTCGGCCGGCGTTTTGGACTTGAGGTCTTCGAGTTTAATTTCCCGCATTGGGGTGGTCCTGTGGGGTAACCTTGGGAGGGGGTGCGAGGAGGCTCTGAAATGCGGACGTGAGAAGATAAGGTCCGCAGGTCTGGCAAGGTTAAGTGCCGATGAGGCTTCAAACCTGATGCGGTGTCCGGCCTCTGGAAAGCTCAGACACAACCACATCCGCCTGCGTTGGGTGGGATATCGCTAATATAGAAAATCGCTTCTCACTCCGCAAGCCGAAGCGCTGAGCGATCGTTCGCGATTGCTGCCTAGAACGGCTTCACGATCACCATGATGACGATGACAATCATCAGGACAGTCGGCACCTCATTGATAATCCGATAGAATTTCTGGCTCCGCGGACGCCGGTCGGCGGCGAAATCCCTGACCCAGCGGGAAAAAAAGCCGTGGACCGCGGACATCGCCAGGACCAGTGCCAGTTTTACGTGCAGCCAGCCGAACGTGAACCAATGGCCGGACCAGGCGAGATAAAGCCCGGCAAGCCAGGTGACGATCATGGCGGGGTTGATGATCGCCTTGAGCAGCCGGCGTTCCATGATCTTGAACGTTTCCGACTGTTTCGAGCCGATTTCGGCCTCGCAGTGATAAACGAACAACCTCGGCAGATAGAGCATGCCGGCCATCCAGGAGATGACCGCGATGACATGCAGCGCCTTGATCCAGAGATAGACGTCTTCGAACATGTTTTGCATCCGGCTTCGTCTGGCGCGGGAACTGGGGATAGTAAGAACTCGTTAAGGTCTACCCTGCACACATATCAGTCCGCAGCGCTCTTCCTAAACTTAAAGAATCTTAGATTCTTAAGGTTTGAGTCTATGTGACCGTGGATTGGACTCATGCAATTCCATCCGCGGGTTCACCTGCGCTTGTTCACATCCATCAACATATCCCGGATAGCCGCGGCGGCTCACGATAAGCCAGTCAGCTTCAAAGGCTTGCGCGTTTCTGTCGGCAGCTTATCAACGGGGTTATCCGCGTAATCCCGTTTCCCTCTCGGCAGGGCGCCGGACTTGTTCCGATGGGCAGTGGTGTGAAGAAAATTGGCACTTGTCCCGCCCCCGGTGTCGCGCATCCCTTTCCGAGGGGTTAAGGTCCACAGAAATCCACAAACCACACCGTCCTCATACAAAGAGTTTTTGTGCCGACCTCGACCAATTATTTCCATCTTCACCTGGTCTCCGATTCCACCGGTGAGACGCTGATCACGGTCGCACGCGCGGTCGCTGCGCAATACGCCAACGTCACGCCGGTCGAGCATGTCTACCCGCTGGTACGCAGCCAGAAGCAGCTCGACCGTGTGCTCGACGAGATCGAGGAGGCCCCGGGAATCGTGCTGTTCACGCTGCTGGAGAAGGACCTGGTCTCCCGGCTCGAGGACAAGTGCAAGGGCATCAATGTTCCGAGCCTGTCGATCATCGGTCCGGTGATGCAGCTGTTCGAAGCCTATCTCGGCGCTGCGACGACGGGTCGCGTCGGCGCCCAGCACGTGCTCAACGCGGAATATTTCAAGCGCATCGATGCGCTGAACTACACGATGATCCATGATGACGGCCAGCATGTCGAAGGCCTCGACGATGCCGACGTCGTTCTGGTCGGCGTGTCCCGCACGTCGAAGACGCCGACGTCCATTTATCTGGCCAATCGCGGCATCCGCACCGCCAACGTGCCGCTGGTTCCCGGCATTCCGGTGCCCGAACAATTGGAGAAGCTGACACGGCCGCTGGTGGTGAGCCTGCATGCGACGCCGGAACGCCTGATCCAGATTCGCCAGAACCGCCTGCTCTCCATGGGCGCCGATTCCGGCAGCGACACCTATACTGACAGGCAGTCGGTCACCGAGGAGGTCGCGTTCGCGCGCAAGCTGAGTGCCAAGCACGACTGGCCGCTGCTCGACGTCACGCGGCGCTCGATCGAGGAAACCGCCGCGGCGATCATGAAGCTCTACAGCGATCGCCAGCGTAATCGGCCTTCGGAATAAATGGCCCTCTGGCGCGGCACATCTCCGTTGATTCTGGCGTCGCAGAGCGGCGCGCGCAAGATGCTTCTGGCGAATGCCGGACTTCAATTCGAGGCCGTGACGGCTGACATCGACGAACGTGGCATTCAGGCCGCATCGCAACTGTCAAACCCGCGCGAGATAGGCCTGCTGCTGGCACGCGAGAAAGCCATGGCGGTGTCGAGCAATCGTCCGGGAAGCTACGTGATCGGAGCCGACCAGACGCTGGCTCTCGGCAACCGTCTCTTCAACAAGCCTGCCGGCCGCGTGCAGGCGCTGGCACAGCTGCAAGCTCTCGCCGGCAACAGCCATGAGCTGAATTCCGCGGTGGCCGTGGCGCGTGACGGCAGGATTGTCTTCGAAGATGTCTCGGTGGCCCGCATGACGATGCGGCAGATGTCCGAGGCGCAGCTTTCAGCCTATCTCGACGCCGCCGGCGATGCCGTCACCACCAGCGTCGGCGCCTATCAGCTCGAGGGCCTGGGCATCCATCTGTTCGAGCGCATCGAGGGCGATCATTTCACCATTCTCGGCCTGCCGCTGCTGCCGCTGCTTGCGTTCCTGCGGAGCCAGCAGCTAATTGCGATGTAGACGATAGAATATGGCTCGGCGCTGATGCGGATCCTCGGACTGACCGGCTCGATCGGGATGGGCAAATCCACCACCGCAAAATTGTTCGCGGAGGCGGGCGTTCCCGTCTACGACGCCGACGCCGCCGTGCATCAGCTCTATGAGGGCGAGGCCGCACCGGCGATCGAAGCCGCCTTCCCCGGCACCACCGTGAACGGCAAGGTCGATCGACCAAAGCTGTCAGCGCGCGTGGTGCACGATCCCGCCGCGATCAAGCAGCTCGAGCAGATCGTCCATCCGATGCTCGGCGCCTCCCGGCAAAAGTTCTTTGCCGATGCCGAGGCCGCCAAGGCATCGGTCGTGGTGCTCGACATCCCGCTGCTCTTCGAAACCGGCGGCGAGAAGCGCGTCGATGCGGTGGTCGTGGTCTCGACCTCGCCAAAGCTTCAGCGCGAGCGGGTGCTGGCGCGCGGCACCATGGACGAGGCCAAGCTCGATGCCATCATCGCCAAGCAGACGCCGGATGCCGAAAAGCGCCAGCGGGCCGATTTCGTGGTGGATACGTCACACGGACTTGAACCGGTGCGCGCCCAAATCGCGCACATCCTGGCCGAGGTCGTTAAGATGCCGCAGCGGCGGACCTGATTCGCCGCGCTCACTCGGCTTCTTGCACGGCATCCCAAAATCATGCGCGAAATCGTTCTCGATACCGAAACCACCGGCCTCGATCCGCTCCGCGGCGATCGACTGGTCGAAATCGGCTGTGTCGAGATCCTGAACCGCATGCCGACGGGCCAGACGTATCACGTCTATATCAATCCCGAACGGGACATGCCGGCGGAAGCGTTCGCGGTGCACGGGCTGTCGGCCGAGTTTCTCTCGACCAAGCCGCTGTTCCACGAGGTCGTCGACGACTTTCTGGAATTCATCGGCGATGCGCCGCTGGTGATCCACAACGCCTCGTTCGACATCAGCTTCATCAATGCCGAGCTCGACCGCATCAAGCGACCCGCGATCCCGCGCGAGCGGCTGGTCGATACGCTGCTGCTGGCGCGGCGCAAACATCCCGGCGTGTCGAACCGGCTCGACGATCTCTGCTCGCGCTATTCGATCGATAATTCACACCGCACCAAGCACGGCGCGCTGCTCGACTCCGAGCTGCTGGCCGAGGTTTATGTCGATCTGGTGGGGGCGCGGCAGTCGCAGCTGCTGCTGGCTTCGGAGAGCAAAGAGATCAGGGTTAGTGCCGCCGGCGATGCGCCGCGGCGGCAGCGGCTGGTGCCGCTTGCGCCACGGGTTTCAGATGCCGAGCGGGAGGCCCATCGCGCCTTCATCGCAACGATGGGCGACAAGGCGATCTGGAACGAGTTCCTGCCCGCTCCAGCGGCCCCTCCGGCCGGTTAGACCTTTCGTCAGGCTTGGCCGCTGGTCGGCTGGGCGGCCATTTGCCGCTCCATGTTCTGCCGATAGAGACCGACGAAATCGACCGGATCCAGCATCAGCGGCGGGAACCCGCCGTCGCGCACGGCGGTCGCGATGATCTCGCGGGCGAACGGGAACAGCAGGCGCGGGCATTCGATCATGACCAGCGGATGCAAATTCTCCTTCGGCACGTTGGTGATGCGGAACACGCCGGCATAGGCGAGCTCGAACGAGAACATCACCTTGCCCGCGGTCTCGGCCTTGCCCTCGACCGACAGCGTCACCTCGAACTCGCTTTCGCTGAGATTGTTGGCGCTGACATTGATCTGGATGTTGATCTGGGGCGGCTGGCTCTGCTGCTGGAGCGAGCTCGGTGCGTTCGGATTTTCGAACGACAGGTCCTTGGTATATTGCGCCAGCACATTGAGCTGGGGAGCCTGGGCCGCCTCGGGAGGGGTGCCGTTACCGTTGGTCATGAAAGTCTCTCCTTACCCGATTTGGGCTGAATTTCGCGGCGGTTGGCTAACATAGGGCCGCCTCGTTCCACAAGGACGAACGGTCCCGGAGGGGGAATCCGGACCGCGCCCACAACTGTGACGTTCAGGCCGGCCTTTCGACGAAATCGCGCCTTAAACGATTGAAGATGCGCGATTTCCGGGCAGGATCGGGTTTCCCCTTAAGTATAAAACGCGCTACACTCCGAGCTGTGCCAAAAGGCGCCATTGGCCGGGCAAGATTTCGTGCCTACATCCCACGGACCTGACGCGCGGACCTATGGATGGTGATGTAGACTTGCCGTTCCCGTATGGAACGGTCTACTGGCCGGATTGATTTTCCCGGCGACGACCCCTTCTAGTCGGCCCCTTCTCGAGAAGACCAGAAAGCGAATACGACGTGGACATCTACACCATCATCTTCCTGGCGTTGGCGGTCTTCATCTTTCTGAGGCTTCGCAGCGTGCTGGGGCAACGCACGGGCAACGAACGGCCGCCGTTCGACCATACCGCCGCCCGCAATGCGCTGGGGGGTGCCCAGGACAAGAACGTCGTGACCATGCCGGGCAAGGTGATCGACCAGGCCCCGCTGGCGCCGACGGTGGAGCCGACCGCGCCCTCCGACCGCTGGAAGGGCCTCGCCGAGCCGGGCACTGCGCTGGCCCAGGGTCTCGACGCCATCGTCGACAAGGATTCCACCTTCGACCCCCGCCATTTCATCTCCGGCGCCCGCGGCGCCTATGAGATGATCGTGCTGGCTTTTGCCAATGGCGACCGCCGCGCGCTGCGCGACCTGTTGTCGTCGGAGGTCTATGAGAGCTTCGATGCCGCGATCAAGGAGCGCGAGAAGAACGAGCAGAAGACCGAGACGCGCTTCGTCTCGATCGACAAGGCCGAGCTCGTCGGCGCCGAGCTGCGGGATCGCACCGCCCAGCTCACGATCCGCTTCGTCTCGCAGATGATATCGGCCACCCGCGACAAGGCCGGCAACATCGTCGACGGCAGCGCCGATACGGTCGCCGACATCACCGACATCTGGACTTTCGCCCGCGACACCACCTCTCGCGATCCGAACTGGAAGCTGGTTGGCACCGGAAGCGCCAATTAAGGTCTTTCTGAAGACCAGCGCGACGGCGCTCTGCGCGGGCCTCGTCGTGCTGTCGTCGTTTTCGCTCGGGGCCGAGGCGGCCCGGCGCCACTATCGCAGCCATCACCATCATGCTCCGGCACTGCCTGCCGCGCCGCCGCGGGCGTTGCCCTATCCGCAGCTTCCTTTGCCGTTCGAGATCCCCGGTGCGCAATATCTGCCTCAGGCCTGGGCGGACGTGAAGGGCTGGAGCGACGACGATCATCTCGCGGCGTACAAGACCTTTCGCGCCAGCTGCCGGACGATCAATGCGCAGACCGGTGCACCCGAGCCCAAGATACTTGAATCAAAGGCGCTCGGCGGCTCGCTGGGAGAGCCTTGCAGGGCTGCAAAATCGCTCGAGCTGAGCGACGACGCCAAAGCAAAAACTTTCTTCGAAGAGAATTTTTCGGCGCTGCGGATCTCGCGCCTCGGCGAGCCCGACGGCTTCGTCACCGGCTATTACGAGCCGGTGCTCGAGGGCTCGCGCACGCAGACCGATGTCTACAACGTTCCGGTGTATCGCCGCCCGTCGAACCTGTTCGTGCGCGGCTACAAGCAGGATTCGGTCAGCCTGCCCAACAAGGGTCCGGTCTATCGCAAGATCGGGCGCCGCAAGCTGGTGCCCTATTACGACCGCGGCGAGATCGAGGACGGCAAGATCGCCGGCCGCGGGCTCGAGGTCGCCTGGCTGAAGGACCCGACCGATCTGCTATTCGCGCAGATCCAGGGCTCGGCGCGGATCAAGTTCGAGGACGGCACGACGCTCCGGCTCAACTACGATTCCTATAACGGCTATCCCTACACGGCGGTCGGTCGCATCCTGATCGAGCGCGGCATCATCCCGCGGGAAGAGATGTCGATGCAGAAGATCAGGGAGTGGATGACGCAGAACCCTGACGGCGCCAAGGAGCTGCGGCGCCAGAACCGGGCCTACGTCTTTTTCCGCGAGGTCAATCTCTCCGACAAGGACGAGGCGGTGGGCGCGCAGGGCATCCCGCTCACGGCCGGCCGCTCGATCGCGGTCGACAAATCGCTCCATGTTTACGGTACGCCGTTCTTCATCGAAGGCGAGCTGCCGATCGAATCCGATCGCGCCAAGACGCCGTTCCACCGCCTGATGATCGCGCAGGATACCGGCTCGGCGATCATCGGTCCTGCCCGCGCGGATCTCTATTTCGGCGCCGGCGCGGATGCCGGCCGCGTTTCGGGCCGGCTGCGTCATCCCATGCACTTTGTCATGCTGGTGCCGAAGGGCCTCGATCCCAGCGCGCGGGCTGCGAAGCTGCCGGTGCCGGATCCGCGGCCGTCGGAGAAAATTGCAAAGCTGTTTCCGCAGACCGATCAAGCCAAGGATCAAGCCAAGGATCAGGGCAAGGATCAGGTTAAGCCGGCAGCTCCGGCGGCGGCCGTCGCGCAAGGCAAGGGTGAGACTGTCGCTGTCGCGGCGCCAGTCCCGCTGCCGGTGCCGCGGCCCGTGATCGAGCCCGCTCCGGAGCCAAAGCGACCCGCGAAAAATCGTCCCCAGCGACAGCAATGAAGCGATCGTCCCGTCCGCCCGTGCTGGAGCCTCGCCCCTCGCCGCGCCGCCGCGCGCTGAGCGAGGAGGAGCGCGAGCTGTGGGACATGGTTGCAAAGCAGGTCAAGCCGCTGAGGAAGCATCGCGCGGCAAAGGCCCACGTCGCGCCGCGCGCGGAGCCCACACCTGCCGCGCCCGTCACGCGGCCCGCATCATCGCCGCGTTCGATTGCCGCTGCGCCGGCGCCACGTGCCGCAAAACCCGCCATGCCGCCGCTGGCGCCGCTCGGCAAGCGCGAGCGGACAAAACTGTCGCGCGGCCGCAGCGAGATCGAGGCGCGGCTCGACCTGCACGGCATGACCCAGATGCGCGCCCATCGCGCCCTCACCGGCTTCCTGCACCGCGCCCATCACGACGGCCTGACCTTCGTGCTGGTCATCACCGGCAAGGGCCGTAGCGGCGGCGAAAGCGGCGTGCTCCGCCGCCAGGTGCCGGAATGGCTGAGCCTGCCGGAATTCCGCGCCTTCGTGGTCGGATTTGAGGAAGCTGCCATCAGCCACGGCGGTGAGGGCGCGCTTTATGTGCGGATCAGGCGGGCGCGGTTTTAGAGAGTATTTGCGGCGGCAAACTCGGTGCACCTCTCCCGCTTGCGGGAGAGGTCGTCGCGCGAAGCGCGGCGGGTGAGGGCTCTCTCCTCTTGGAGGTTCTCGCTCGCGGAGAAAGCCCTCTCCCCAACCCTCTCCCGCAAGCGGGAGAGGGAGTTCACCGCCCGTGTGGTGATCCGTGATTTCAGAACGGCCGGACGATTCCGACGCGCGGGATCAGCGTAAGGATCAGACCGAAAATATTCGTCTTCCGATCTTCCGCTGGAATCGGCGGGACCTCATGCGCGGCGGGCAGCATCGTCGCCGCGTGCAGGATCAGGAACATGCAGACTGCCCAGTTCGAGATCCAGCGCGAATAGTCGAACACCATCGCGAACATCACGAGATAAGCGAGGCTGATGCCGATCAGCGCCGCGATGAGGAGGCGGCGGTGCAGATCGCTTGCGAGCGCGCGGATCAGATTCGCGAAATAACGCCACAGCGGCGTGTGCAGCCAGATCAGCAGCGCGAACACGGGCAAGCCGAGGATGTTGTGTGGCATCCGTGCCCAGGTGTCGGAAATCTCCTTCGCCAGCGGCTGGTACCAGATGTAGGCGAATTGCAGCAGGTCGGTTCGAGCCGGATCGGCCATCCGGCTCTTCAGGTATGCGACGAAGTCCGCTTCCGGAATCGGCATCGTTCCCAGGAACTGCGCCGCGAAGAACAGTGCGGAGACCGCGGCGAAGGCGACGATGCCGAAAGCCACGTTGCTGCGATTGCAGCCATGGACCAGATAGTGCCTGATCACCACGATGGTGACGATCGTCGGCACATACATCAGCAGATGGATGTGGTGGATCAGCACGAGAACGATCGCGAACAGCGCGGCCGTCGCGACGAACAGCAGCGAGCCCGCCGGCATCAGCAGCAGGACGATCGCCAGCGCGCAGCCATAGATGTCGAAATGGCCGAGCGTGTGCATGAAGTTCTTCAGAAAGAACGGCGAGCCCGCGATGAAGACGAACAGCGGCAGCGTTTTCGCGCTGAAGCCGAAGGTCTTCTGAAACAGCCTTGCATAGAGCCCGAGCGTCACCAGCCACGTCACCCCGCCGAGCGCGAACACCAGCCAGACCGGCACCTTGTCCGTGAACAGCGCGACGATCGCCCCGACCAGCGCGCGCTTGATGAAGCCGAAATGATAGTCGACGAGCAGGTGGATGTAGGGGACGTAAGGCGGCAGCTGGATCTTGTGGACGAACACGCCGACGAGCACGGCTGCGTTGATCGCGAGCAGGAGGCGCCAGGGGTTTTGCAGGATGCGTGCGGTCACGCGGCATCCATAGCGTGGCCGCGCCGAATTACAAAATGAACCGGCTCAAATCCGCATTCTTGGCGAGGTCGCCGACGTGCTTCTGCACGAAATCGGCGTCGACCTTGACGGTCTCGCCGCTGCGGTCGGGGGCGGTGAAGGAGATCTCGTCCAGCACCCGCTCCATCACGGTCTGAAGCCTGCGCGCGCCGATATTCTCGACGGTGGAATTGACGGCGACCGCGACGTCGGCGAGCGCGTCCACGGCGCTGTCGGTGATGTCGAGCGTGACGCCCTCGGTCTGCATCAGGGCGACATATTGCTTGATCAGCGAAGCCTCGGGCTCGGTCAGGATCCGGCGCATGTCGTCGCGGGTCAGCGCCTTCAACTCGACGCGGATCGGCAGGCGGCCCTGCAATTCCGGCAACAGGTCGGACGGCTTGGCGACGTGGAAGGCGCCGGAGGCAATGAAGAGGATGTGGTCGGTCTTGACCGCGCCGTGCTTGGTCGAGACCGTGGTGCCCTCGATCAGCGGCAACAGGTCGCGCTGCACACCTTCGCGCGAGACGTCGCCGCCGACGCGGCCATCACGGGCGCAGATCTTGTCGATCTCGTCCAGGAACACGATGCCGTTGTTCTCGACCGCGCCGATCGCCTCCAGCGTCAACTGCTCGGTGTCCAGCAGCTTGTCGGACTCTTCGTTGACGAGGATCTCGTGCGAGCTTTCCACGGTCAGGCGCCGCGTCTTGCTGCGGCCGCCGAGCTTGCCGAAGATGTCGCCGATCGAGATCGCGCCCATCTGCGCGCCCGGCATGCCCGGGATCTCGAACATCGGCATGCCGCCGCTGGAGCCTTGCGTCTCGATCTCGATTTCCTTGTCGTTCAATTCGCCGGCCCGCAGCTTCTTGCGGAATGACTCGCGCGTCGCCGGGCTGGCATTGGCGCCGACCAGCGCATCGAGCACGCGCTCCTCGGCCGCAAGCTGGGCGCGGGCCTGCACATCCTTGCGCTTCTTCTCGCGAACCTGGGCGATCGCGACCTCGACGAGATCGCGCACGATCTGCTCGACATCGCGGCCGACATAGCCGACCTCGGTGAATTTTGTGGCTTCCACCTTCAGGAATGGCGCATTTGCGAGTTTTGCCAATCGCCGCGCGATTTCCGTCTTGCCGACGCCGGTGGGGCCGATCATCAAGATGTTCTTCGGCAACACCTCGTCGCGCAGGGAGCCTTCGAGCTGCTGCCGCCGCCAGCGGTTGCGCAGCGCGATCGAGACCGCGCGCTTGGCATCGGCCTGGCCGACGATGAAACGGTCGAGTTCGGAAACGATTTCGCGGGGGGAGAAGTCTGTCATGTCTGCTTAGCTAGGGCTGGAGGCGGCCGAGGACAAGCCGCATTTTGGGTCAGATGATGGGCGGGCCCGATTGCCATTGTTTCACGGCGTCGATCGGATGGATCAGCATCAGGATATTCAGCGTCAGATTGTCGCGAATGTGCAGCGCCAGCATGATCTCGAAGGCAAGCCCGAGCAGGACCGTGACCGAGACCGGCAGCACGCGTGCGGCAAGGAAACCCAGCATCATGGCCAGATTGTCGGAGACCGAGTTGACGATGCTGTCACCGAAATAGTCCAGCGAGATCGTGCCGGCGCGGTAGCGCTCGATGATGAAGGGCGAGTTCTCGACGATCTCCCAGGCGCCCTCGATCAGCATCGCGATGATCAATCGCGCCGGCCAGGAGAGCCGCAGAAGCGGCAAGCGCGCGAACAGCAGCCAGGTCAGGCCGTAGAACAGGAAGCCGTGCAGGACGTGCGAGAAGCTGTACCAGTCTGCGATGTGCTGCGAATTTTCCGAGCTGTTCACCACGCCGTGCCAGAGCTTGACATAACCGCAGGTGCAGATCGGCACCCGCCCCATCGCAAACAGGATCGAGGCCTGGAGCGCCAGCAGCAACAATGCGATGCCCGCCCAGTAGGCCGGGGGGATCGTCGTCTTGGTGTGGTTGGCGGGCGCGAGTGTCATGCCCAGGCGACGCTGCGCTCCCTCTCCCGCTTGCGGGAGAGGGTCGGGGAGAGGGTCTTTCCGCTGGCGAGGACCCCCAGGAGGATAGAGCCCTCACCCGCACCTTTGGCGCGACCTCTCCCGCAAGCGAGAGAGGTTACATCGAGCCTGGAGCTCCGCTGTTCAGCCAAAGATGATCCCTCAGCCTGTCGCCAGGCTCTCGATGGTCAGATTGCGGTTGGTGTAGACGCAGATGTCGGCGGCGATGTCGAGGGAGCGGCGGACGATGGTCTCGGCGTCCTTGTCGGTATCGAGCAGCGCCCGGGCTGCCGACAGCGCGTAATTGCCGCCGGAGCCGATCGCCATCACGCCGGCCTCGGGCTCGAGCACGTCGCCGGTGCCTGTCAGCACCAGGGAGACGTCCTTGTCGGCCACGATCATCATGGCCTCCAGCCGCCGCAGATAGCGGTCGGTGCGCCAGTCCTTGGCGAGCTCCACGGCCGCCCGGGTCAGCTGCCCCGGATATTGCTCGAGCTTGGCTTCCAGCCGCTCAAACAGGGTGAAGGCGTCGGCGGTGGCGCCGGCAAAGCCGCCGATCACGTCGCCCTTGCCGAGTTTCCGGACCTTTTTGGCGTTGGACTTGATCACGGTCTGGCCGATCGAGACCTGGCCGTCGCCGCCGACCACCACCTTGCCGCCCTTGCGGACCGTCAAAATC
>Ga0065165_1000364_pt1 | contig 74307 bp, 59 predicted proteins | sample AraplaMF_Cvi_mMF_FD_63813 | JGI IMG/M metagenome (GOLD analysis project Ga0065165, IMG submission 63813) | Arabidopsis root microbial communities from the University of North Carolina, USA - plate scrape MF_Cvi_mMF (version 2) (version 3) | ecosystem: Host-associated > Plants > Roots >... | reverse complement strand
GGGTATTGGCTTCAATTTCCTGGATGATCCGGCTACCGATGACAACTGCATCGGCCACCTCGGCCACCGCGCGCGCCGTGGCGCCATCGCGGATGCCGAAACCGACGCCGATCGGCAGCGCAACGTGCTTGCGGATGGCGGCAATGCGCTGCGCCACCTCGGCAGTATCGATATGGCCGGCGCCCGTCACGCCCTTCAGCGACACATAGTAGCTGAATCCGCCGCCCACGCGCGCCACCTGGGCGATGCGCTGCTCGCTGGAGGTCGGCGCCAGCAGGAAGATCAGGTCCAGTTCGGCTGCCCGCATCTTGCCGGCGAATTCCTCGCACTCCTCGGGCGGGTAATCGACAACAATGGCGCCGTCCGCGCCCGCGCTGCGACTGGCATCGATGAAGGCGTCCGCGCCGATGCGTTCGATCGGGTTGGCATAGCCCATCAGGACTACCGGCGTATGGCTGTTGCTCTTGCGGAATTCGCGCACGAATTCGAAGCAGTCGCGGATGCCGACCCCGTGCACCAGTGCGCGCTCGCAGGCGCGCTGGATGACCGGGCCTTCCGCCATCGGGTCCGAGAAGGGCACGCCCAGCTCGATGATGTCGGCGCCGCCCTCGACCAGGGCGTGCATCAGCGGCACGGTCTGCGCCGGGCCGGGATCGCCGGCGGTAATGAAGGTGACCAGGGCTTTGCGCTTCTGTTCTTTCAGCTTGGCGAAAGTGGCTGCAATACGGGACATGATGTCAGCCTCCTCTCAGAACTGCAGGCCGGCGCGCTGGGCGACGGTGTGCATGTCCTTGTCGCCGCGGCCCGACAGGTTGGCCAGGATGATCTTGTCCTTGGGCAGCGTGGCCGCCAGCTTCACCGCGTAAGCGATGGCGTGCGACGATTCCAGCGCCGGGATGATGCCTTCGATATGGCAGCAGTCGTGGAAAGCCTGCAGCGCTTCCTCATCGGTGATGGACACATATTCCGCCCGTCCCGAATCCTTCAGATACGAGTGCTCCGGCCCCACGCCCGGATAATCCAGGCCGGCCGATACCGAATGCGTCTCGATGATCTGGCCGTTATCGTCCTGCAGCAGATAGGTGCGGTTGCCGTGCAATACGCCCGGGTAGCCCATGCTCAGCGAGGCGGCGTGATGGCCGGTATCCAGGCCCTCCCCGGCCGCTTCCACGCCGATCAGGCGCGTCGCTGCCTGGTCAATATAGGGATAGAAAATGCCCATCGCGTTGGAACCGCCGCCGATGCAGGCCACCACGTAGTCTGGCTGGCGGCCGGTCATTTCCGGCATCTGCACCAGGCATTCCTCGCCAATCACCGACTGGAAGTCGCGCACCAGCATCGGGTAAGGGTGCGGACCGGCCACGGTGCCGATGATGTAGAAGGTGTTTTCGATGTTCGTGACCCAGTCGCGCATGGCTTCGTTCAGCGCATCCTTCAGGGTCTTGGAGCCGGATTCCACCGGCACCACGGTCGCGCCGAGCAGCTTCATGCGGTACACGTTCTGCGCCTGGCGCTTCACGTCCTCGCTGCCCATGTACACCACGCATTCGAGGCCGAAGCGGGCGCAGATGGTGGCGGTGGCGACGCCGTGCTGGCCGGCGCCGGTCTCGGCGATGATGCGCTTCTTGCCCATGCGCCTGGCCAGCAGGGCCTGGCCGATCACGTTATTGATCTTGTGCGCGCCGGTGTGGTTCAGGTCTTCGCGCTTCAGGTAGATCTGCGCGCCGCCGGCGATGCCGGACCAGCGCTTGGCGTGATAAATCGGCGACGGGCGGCCGACAAAGTGTTTCAGTTCGTAGCGGAACTCTTCGAGGAAGATTTCGTCCTTGCTGTACCTGGCGTAGGCGTCGCGCAGTTCGGCCAGCGCGTAGCTCAGGGTTTCGGCGACAAAGGAACCGCCGTAGGTGCCGAAATGGCCGGTGGCGTCCGGCAGGTGGTAGGTGGATGCGTGGAACAGATGCGCCGGCGGCGTATCAACTGGGGTTTTCATGGGGCAGTGACCTTTCAATAGTGGCATCGGCTGCCCGCACCGCGCGGATGAAATCCGCGATCAGGCGGGCGTCCTTGATGCCCTTGGCGCGCTCGACGCCACTACTGACGTCAACCGCGTAAGGGCGAACGCTGGCAACCGCGCCAGTCACGTTTGCAACGCTCAAGCCACCACTCAAAACGGCCCGATGCGCGAGATCTTTTGGAATGAGGGACCAATCGAAAACCTTTCCTGCGCCGCCATAGGCATCCACGAAAGTGTCGAGCAGAAGGCCCGAGAACAGTGTGCTGGATGCACGGCACTGTGCTTCGTATTCTAACAGCTCGCTCGCGCAGGTGTCCGGTTTTACGCGGAAGACGCGCATGAACGGGCGATTCGCCGCGGCAGCGGCGGCGGCGCATTGCGCGGCCGTTTCGTCGCCATGGAATTGCAGCAGGCCGAGGGGCGCCTCGGCCACCGTGGCCGCCACCTGTTCCGGGCTGGCGTTGACGAACAGGCCGGTCGCGGTAACGAACGGGGGCAGCAGCGCAATCAGCTCGGCGGCGCGCGCCGGGCTGACGTAGCGCGGGCTCTTGGGATAGAACACGAAGCCGACGGCATCCGTGCCGGCGGCCACCGCCGCCTGAATATCTTCTTCGCGGGACAGGCCGCAGATTTTGATGCGGGTGCGCATGGGGACTCCGGGAGGCTTAGAAGGCTGGCAGGATGCGGGACTCTTCGTGCGGCAGATCCCATTTGGCATCGTACTCGATCTGCGCCAGGTACAGGCCGTCAGGCATGAAGGTCGGCGCGGCGACGGTGCGGTCGCGGCCTGCCAGCAGCTGGCCGAGCCAGCCGGTCTTCTCGCGGCCCTGCCCCACGTACACCAGCGAACCGACCAGGTTGCGCACCATGTGGTGCAGGAAGGCGTTGGCGCGCAGCGTGAACAGGATCATGTCGCCGTGGCGTTCGATGCCGATCTCGTACATTTCCTTGACCGGCGTTTTGGCCTGGCACATGGAAGCGCGGAAGGCGCTGAAGTCGTGCGTGCCGATCAGCGGCTTGACGGCTTCGCGCATCAGCTCAACATCCAGCGGACGATGGCAGAAGCCGGCCCGGCCCGCCAGCAGGGGCGAGCGCACCTGGTGGTTGTACAGCAGGTAATGGTAGGTACGGGAACGGGCGCTGAAGCGGGCGTGGAATTCGTCTTCCTGGGTTGGCGCCTCGGGCAGATACCTGGCCCAGCGCACGCCGATGGAGTCCGGCAGGAAGGCGTTGATGCCGCGCACCCAGGCGTGCGGTTCGCGCACCAGGTCCGTGTCGAAGTGCACGATCTGGCTCAGGGCGTGCACGCCTGCGTCGGTGCGGCCGGCACAGGTGGTGCCGATTTTGACGCAGGCGAATTTCTCGATCGCCTCTTCCAGCTTGTTCTGTACGGTCTGGCCGTGCGGCTGGATCTGGTAGCCGAGCCAGCCGGCGCCGTTGTACTGGACTCCTAATGCGATGCGTGTCAATTTATATCCCCGTTCTGCGAGCGGGGATTATAACGTTTAGCCCAGCTGGCTGCGCATCGCCGAGGCGCGGGCGACCTGGTCGTCGCTGCCGCCGCGGATCACTTCATCCAGCAGCTCGCGTGCGCCTTCCTTGTCGCCGATTTCCTGGTAAGCCACCGCCAGATCCAGCTTGGTGTCCATTTCCATATGGATGGCGGACATTTCCACTTCGGAATCCTGCTTGCCGGTATCCAGGTCCAGGTCGATGCCGGACAGGTCGAATTCCGGCGCCGCTTCCGCAGCGGCAGGCGCCGCTGCGCCGGATGCCAACGCATCGCCGTCCAGGTCGGCCGAAGCGAAATCGGAGGCGGACAGCGGCTCGCCGTCGGCCGGCACGGCAGGCGCCGGGCTGCCTGGCAGCGTGAAGTCCATCAGGTCCAGGCCGGCCAGCGGATCGGCGTCTTCCGCCTTGGCTTCCGCGTCGGCGGCCGCCTGCACTTCGCCTGGCAGGTCAAGGTTGAAGTCCATGCCCAGATCGTCGGCCAGCGACGGCGCAGCGGCAAGCGGTTCGGCCACCGGCGCGCTGTCCGCCAGCGGCGGCAGTTCCGGCACGGCGGTCAGGTCGTCGGCGCCAAAATCGGCGGCCGGCGCGGCTTCCGCCTTGGCCGGCTCGGAACCGAAGTCCATGTCGAAGGCCAGGTCAGGCACGCTGTTCGGCGCCAGTTCCGGCGCGGCGGCGCTGGCTGCAGCATCGGCTGCCGTTGCGGCGGCCGGGCTGTCGAAGCTCAGGCCACCCAGGTCGAAGTCGAGGGTGTTCGAATCGGCGGCCCGGGATGCCTTGGCGTCCTCTTCGCGCGCCATTTCCTCCAGCGACGGCAGCGCGGTCGCATCGCGGCCGAGGTCGAAGTCCATCGCATTGCCGTCGGCCAGCGCAGCCGGTGCGGGTGCGGGTGCGGCTTCGCCGTCGTGGCTCAGGTCCAGATCCAGGCTGGCTTCCTCGGCTGCCGGGGCGGCGGCCGCGTCGTTCGCATCGGCGAACAGGGAAGCAAATTCGTGCACGTCTTCGCTGCTGCCTGCAGCGGCGGCGCCTGCTGCCAGGCCCGCGGCGCCGGCGGCGGCCATGCCCAGGCCGGAAGCGGCTGGCTTGGCAGCGTTGGCGTACAGCGGATTTTCAGGGTCGATGCTCAGGCCCAGCGCCGCGGCTTGCGCCCACTCGTCGCCCTGGCCCTTGGTCATCGAATACAGCTCGCCGGCCTGGGTTTCGAAGGCACGGGCATCCTTGCGGCTGGCGTAGATTTCCAGCAGTTTCAGGCGCACCGGATGACGCTCAGGCTGGGTGCGCAGCGCTTCCTTCAGGATCTCTTCCGCCTGGGCGTCGCGGCCGTAGGCGATATACACGTCGGCTTCCGCCACCGGATCGACTTCATTGGTATCCAGCTGGCTGGCCGACGGGGCGAAATTCGAGTTGAACACGCTGTTGCTGGTGTCCACGCTCTGGCCGCCGGTTTCGGCAAACATCGGCGCGGCCGTGGTGCCCGGATCGCCCAGCAGGCTGCTGTCGGTCTTCGGCACGGTCAGTTCCTGCGCCTTGCGGCGGCGGTTCAGCACCAGCGCGGCGCCACCCAGCACCGCAGCCAGGGCCACGCCTACCAGCTGTAGGTTGTCCATGATGAAGTCCATGAAGCCTGGCTCCGGCGCCGGTGGCGGCGCCGGCGGGGCGGCTTTCTTCGGCTTGGCCGGCGCCGGGGCCGGGGCGGCCGGCGCGGCAGCGGCGGCAACCGCCTTGTCCACCGGCTTGCCGGTCACGTCCAGCTCGGGCACCGCAGCCTTGCTCTGGGCTTCCGCTGCGGCCTTGTTCTTCACGGCCATCAGCTTTTCCAGATCGTTGACGTTCTTTTCCAGTTCCTTGACGCGGGCGTTGGCTTCGGCAGCCTGGCGTTCCTTGGCGATCTTCTCTTCCACGGCGGCGGTCTGGCCGGCCTTGCCGGCCGCTTCCCCCGCCTTGGACAGCTTCAGCTGGTCCTTCGATTCGGTAACGGCAGTCGGGCGCTCCTCGACCTTGGCCGAGATCTTGCCCGCCGCGCTCTGCTGCTGTTCCGGCGCCTTGGCCGGGGTGGACGCCGCCACCTGCCCTGCCAGCTTGGCGCGGTAGGCGTTGAAGTCGGCCGCATGGGCCACCACCACGCCGTGGGCTTCGCCCTGGCCGCCGGCGCTGGACCGCACCGTGTCCGCATCCGGCACGGACAGGATGGTGCCCGACTTCAGGCGGTTCATATTGTTGCCGGAGAAGGCTTCCGGGTTGGCGCGGTACAGCGCGACCAGCATCATGTCCAGCGATATGTCGCCCGGCTTCATATTGCGCGCGATTTTGCTCAGCGTATCGCCGCGCTTCACTTCGTATTCGGTGGCGCTGCCCGACTCGGCGGCCTGGCGTGCGGGACGCGAGGACGGCTGCGCAGCGGCAGGCGCCGGCGATGCGGCCGGTGCGGCCGGTGCCGCGGCGCGCGGCGTGGCGGCGGCCGGCGCGGCGGCTTGCGCGGCGCGGTTCTCGACCGGCGGCGCAACCTGCGGCGCATTCGCGTTGCGCATGTCGGCCGGGTCCAGCAGGAAGGTGTACTCGCGCACCAGGCGGCCGTTGGTCCAGGTCAGCTCCAGCAGCATATCGACGAACGGTTCGTTGATCGGCTGCGGCGACGAGACGCGGATGAACTGGCGCGAGCCGCGCGCTTCGACTTCGAAGCGCAGCGACAGCAGGGCCGAGTTGAAATCGATGTTGGCGGCGCGGAAGGCATCCGGCGAGGCCAGTTTTGCGACCAGTTCCGATGCCTCTTCCGAAGTAACGGCCGTCAATTCGATTTCTGCGCGCAAGGGCTGGCCGAGGGAGGACAGCACGGTCAGCTTACCCAGTCCGGCCGCCTCGGCCGCGGGAGTGAGCAGGACCGCGCTGCCGATAACGGCGCTGGTCAGGGTTTTCAACGCAAACGAAGCGACCTTGGAAGGCTTTTGTACTGGCATAGTTGGGCGACGAATTTGGTTAACAGTGAGAAAAAGTTACTTTCCCAGAGGTGCCCAACATAACATCATGCCCTAAGGCATGCAAGCATTCTGCTCCTATGAAACCCTATTCTGTTTCCTCTATGCCTAAAATAAGGTTTGATTCAAAGAAAAAGGCCGGATTTCCCTTTGAAATCCGGCCTTTAGAAAATATTACTTAAGTTATTTATTAAACACAGGGCGTTAAGTTTTTATTATTTATCCAGCACGATGCGCAGCATGCGGCGCAGCGGTTCGGCGGCGCCCCACAGCAGCTGGTCGCCCACGGTAAATGCCGACAGATATTCGCCGCCCATCGACATCTTGCGCACGCGGCCAACCGGAATGGTCAGGCTGCCGGTCACGGCGGCCGGCGTCAGATCCTTCATCGACGCTTCGCGCGTGTTCGGCACGAATTTCACCCACTGGTTGTCCCTGGCGATGATGTCGTTGACCTCGTCCAGCGGCACATCCTTTTTCAGCTTGATGGTCAGCGCCTGGCTGTGGCAGCGCATGGCGCCGATGCGCACGCACAGGCCGTCAACCGGGATCGCTGCCGAAGCGAAGCCTTCGCCGCGGCCCAGGATCTTGTTGGTCTCGGCGCCGCCCTTCCACTCTTCCTTCGACTGGCCGTTGCCCAGGTCCTTGTCGATCCACGGGATCAGGTTGCCGGCCAGCGGCACGCCGAACTGCCTGGTCTCGTCGGCCGACAGGCCGTGCTGGGTGGCCAGCACCTGGCGGTCGATTTCCAGGATGGCGGCGGCAGGATTGTCCAGCAGCGCCTTGACGGAGCTGTTGATGGTGCCGAACTGGGTCAGCAGCTCGCGCATGTGCTGCGCGCCGCCGCCCGATGCGGCCTGGTAGGTCATGGAGGTCATCCATTCCACCAGGTCCTGCTTGAACAGGCCGCCCAGGCCCATCAGCATGCAGGACACGGTGCAGTTACCGCCCACGAAGTTCTTCACGCCCTTCGCCATCGCATCCTTGATCACGTTCAGGTTGACCGGATCGAGCACGATCACGGCATCCTTGTCCATGCGCAGGGTGGAGGCGGCGTCGATCCAGTAGCCGTTCCAGCCGGCTGCACGCAGCTGCGGGAACACTTCCGAGGTGTAGTCGCCGCCCTGGCAGGAAATAATGATCTCGCAGCGTTTCAGCTCGTCGATGTTGGTGGCGTCTTTCAGGGTAGTTTCGTTCTTCGCCATCGCCGGGGCTGCGCCGCCGGTGTTCGAGGTGCTGAAGAAGACCGGTTCAATATGGGCGAAATCGCCCTCTTCCTGCATGCGCTGCATCAGGACGGAACCGACCATGCCGCGCCAACCAACTAGACCTACGAGTTTCATTTTGCTTTCCTTTGGTGTGTGATCTTTTTTGAAAACCTAAACCCCGGGTCAGACCCGAGGGGTCTGACCCCAAGGGTCCGACCCCGTGGGTCAGACCCCGGTTTTCGGTTCAAAGCGCCCTGACAACCGCCTCGCCCATCTGTTCGGTGCCGACCCTGGTCGTGCCTTCCTCATGGATGTCCGGCGTGCGCAGGCCCTGCGCCAGCACTTTCTTGACCGCGTTCTCGATACGCTCCGCCTGCTCCGCGCGGTTCAGCGAATAGCGCAGCATCATGGCGGCCGACAGGATCGTGGCCAGCGGATTGGCCACGCCCTTGCCCGCGATATCCGGCGCCGAGCCGTGCGACGGTTCGTACAGGCCCTTGTTGTTGGCGTCCAGCGAAGCCGAAGGCAGCATGCCGATGGAACCGGTGAGCATGGCCGCCGCGTCGGACAGGATGTCGCCGAACATATTGCCGGTCACGATCACGTCGAATTTCTTCGGCGCGCGCACCAGCTGCATGGCGGCGTTGTCCACGTACATATGGTCCAGCGCCACGTCCGGGTATTCCTTGTGCACGTCGCTCACGATCTCCTTCCAGAACTGGAAGGTTTCCAGCACATTGGCCTTGTCCACGGAAGTCAGGCGCTTGCCGCGCTTTTGCGCCGCCTGGAAGGCGACGTGGGCGATGCGGCGGATTTCGCCTTCCGCATAGCGCATGGTGTCGAAGCCTTCGCGCTGGCCCTTGAACGGGCCGTCCGGGCATTCGCGCACGCCGCGCGGCTGGCCGAAATAGATATCGCCCGTCAGTTCGCGCACGATCAGGATGTCCAGGCCGGACACCACTTCCGGCTTCAGCGTCGAGGCGCCCGCCAGCTCCGGGTACAGGATGGCCGGACGCAGGTTGCCGAACAGGCCCAGGTTCTTGCGCAGGCCGAGAATGGCCTGCTCCGGGCGCAGCGGACGGTCCAGCGTATCGTACTTCCAGTCGCCCACGGCGCCGAACAGCACCGCGTCCGCTTCCCTGGCCAGCTTCAGCGTGGCTTCCGGCAGCGGATGGCCGCTGGCTTCATAACCTGCGCCGCCGACCGGCGCGCTTTCCATCTCGAATTGTTCGCCGAGCGCATTCAGGACCTTCACGGCCTGGCTGACGATTTCCGGGCCGATGCCATCGCCCGGCAGGATTGCAATCTTCATATTCTTCTTCAGACGTTAAATGACGTTGGCCAGCCATGGCTGGTTCGCCAGATGACGCTCTTCGAAAGCGCGGATGCTGTCGGCGTGGCGCAGCGTCAGGCCGATATCGTCGAGTCCATTCATCAGGCAGTATTTGCGGAAGGCGTCGATCTCGAAGGGGTAGGAGACGCTGCCGTTGCTGGTGGTAACACGCTGCTTGTCGAGGTCCACGATCAGGCGGTAGCCCGGGAAAGCCTTGACTTCATTGAACAGATGATCGATCTGCGCTTCAGTCAGCACGACAGGGAGAATGCCGTTCTTGAAGCAGTTATTGTAAAAGATATCAGCGTAGCTGGGGGCCAGAATTGCGCGGAAGCCGAACTGGTCCAGCGCCCACGGCGCGTGTTCGCGCGAGGAGCCGCAGCCGAAGTTCTTGCGCGTCAGCAGCACCGAGGCGCCCTGGTAGCGCGGCTGGTTCAGCACGAAGTCCGGGTTCAGCGGGCGCTGGCTGTTGTCCATGCCCGGCTCGCCGTGGTCCAGGTAGCGCCACTCGTCGAACAGGTTCGGGCCGAAGCCGGTACGGTGGATGGACTTCAGGAACTGCTTGGGAATGATGGCGTCGGTATCGACGTTGGCGCGGTCGAGCGGGGCGACCAGGCCTTCATATACGGTGAACTTGTCCATAATTTGAAAATACTACTTCCCACCGGCGCTGGTGACGACCTGCCCGGCCTTCTGTACGTCGCGGCCGATGCCGGAGATGGTGTTGCAGCCAGTCAGGGCCAGGGTAGCGAGGATCAGAGCGGCGATGGTTTTCATAATATATATCCCTAGTTTTTTATTAGCGCATCGAGCGCACATCTACGAAATGGCCGGCGATACCGGCTGCCGCTGCCATGGCGGGAGACACCAGATGGGTGCGGCCGCCCTGGCCCTGACGGCCTTCGAAATTACGGTTGGAGGTGGAGGCGCAGCGCTCGCCCGGATCGAGGCGGTCGGCGTTCATGGCCAGGCACATCGAGCAGCCCGGTTCGCGCCATTCGAAGCCGGCGGCCTTGAAGATCGCGTCCAGGCCTTCGCGTTCGGCCTGCTCTTTCACCAGGCCGGAGCCCGGCACCACCAGCGCCAGCCTGACGTTCGAGGCGCGCTGCTTGCCGCGCACCACGGCGGCGGCGGCGCGCAGGTCTTCTATGCGCGAGTTGGTGCAGGAACCGATGAAGACCTTGTCGATGCGGATGTCTTCCATTGGCGTGTTCGGGTTCAGGCCCATGTACACCAGCGCCTTTTCCATGGCGTCGCGCTTGACCGGGTCTTTTTCCTTTTCCGGATCGGGCACGCGGCCGTTGATGGCGATGACCTGTTCCGGCGAAGTGCCCCAGGTGACCTGCGGCTGGATCTCGGCCGCGTTCAGCGTCACCACCAGGTCGAATTTCGCGCCCGGATCGGTATGCAGCGTGCGCCAGTAGGCAACCGCGCTGTCCCATTGCGGACCAACCGGCGAATACGGCCGGCCTTTGACGTAGTCGATCGTGGTCTGGTCAACGCCGACCATGCCGGCGCGGGCGCCCGCTTCGATGGCCATATTGCAGATGGTCATGCGGCCTTCCATCGACAGCGAGCGGATGGTGGAGCCGGCAAATTCGATTGCGTAGCCGGTGCCGCCGGCAGTGCCGATCCTACCGATCACGGCCAGCACGATGTCTTTCGCGGTCACGCCGGCAGGCAGTGCGCCGTCAACCTGCACCAGCATGGCCTTGGACTTCTTGGCCAGCAGGGTCTGCGTCGCCAGCACGTGCTCCACTTCGGAAGTGCCGATGCCGTGCGCCAGCGCGCCGAAAGCGCCGTGGGTGGAGGTGTGCGAGTCGCCGCACACCACCGTCATGCCGGGCAGGGTCGCGCCCTGCTCCGGGCCGATGACGTGCACGATGCCCTGGCGCTTGTCGTTCATGTTGAAGTAGGTGACGCCGAAGGACTTGGTGTTCTTGTCCAGCGTTTCGACCTGCAGCCGCGAAATCGGGTCTTCGATGCCGTGCGAGCGGTCGGTGGTCGGCACATTATGGTCGGCTACCGCCAGGTTGGCCGACAGGCGCCATGGCTTGCGCCCGGCGGCGCGCAGGCCGTCGAATGCCTGCGGGCTGGTGACTTCGTGTACCAGGTGGCGGTCTATGTAGAGGATTGCGGTGCCGTCTTCTTCGGTCCGCACTACGTGGGATTCCCAGAGTTTGTCGTAAAGCGTTTTCATGCTGCTGCCTGATCAGGTGACTCTATTTGATTATGCCATATTTTGTGCATTGCAAAACCAAGCCCGGTTTCCGCCTCGTGAGCTGCTTCGTCTGGTACAACTGCGTGCCTAAATGGCCCCCAGACCCTAAACCCGGGGTCAGACCCGGCGGGTCTGACCCTGTGTTCGGGTCCCGAAAAAAAAGCCTGCGACCCCGTGAAGGGTTGCAGGCTCTCTATGATACTTGTATGGAGTGCTATGCCGCCATACGTACACTGCTCCTGCAACCGTCCATCAGGAAGGATAGGCCGACAACTAGCACTAGTTCGCCTTCCGCCGAACGGGCGGTGCCGGTAATGCCGTCCACGGTAAGCGCGGTCATTGGCTTGATCACCAGGTCGGCGGTGCCGTCCACGGCTTCCACGGCCAGGATGTAGGGCTGCGGCGCATTGATGACGATGCCCACGCGCTCCGAGCACAGCTCGTAGCCGAGGGCGCCGGCCAGGGTGCGCACCGGCAGCGGACGGCCCTGGTCTTTCAGCACCGGGGCGCCGCCCACTTCCATGAAGGTTTCCGGCAGTTCGACCACGCGCTGCACCACGGCCATCGGCAGCGCCAGCAGCGCGCCCGAGGTCGAGACCAGCATGGTCGGCACGATCGACAGCTCGATCGGCAGGCGGATGGCGAACTTGGTGCCCTTGCCCAGCGCCGATTCGATGTGGATCGCACCGCGGTTCTTTTCCACCGCCGTCTTCACCACGTCCATGCCGACGCCGCGGCCGGACACGGAAGACGCCACTTCCTTGGTCGAGAAGCCCGGCAGGAACACCAGCTGGTAGGACTCGTCGTCCGACAGGTTGGCGCTGGGCGAGATCAGGCCCTTCTCGGCTGCCTTCTTGCGCAGGCCGACCGGGTCCATGCCCTTGCCGTCGTCCTGCAGCACGATCATGACGGAGTTGGCTTCCTGCCACGCTTTCAGCGAGATGTAGGCCTTGGCCGGCTTGCCGGCGGCGAGGCGCGCATCGGGCGACTCCACGCCGTGGTCCAGCGCATTGCGCAGCATGTGCACCAGCGGGTCGTACAGGCTGTCCACCACCACGCGGTCCACTTCGGTCTCCGCGCCTTCGATGGTCAGCTCGACTTCCTTGCCCAGGTCCTTCGCCAGTTCGCGCACCAGGCGCGGGAACTTCTGGAACAGGCGGCCGACCGGCTGCATGCGGGTCGCCAGCGTGGCGCGCTGCAGTTCGGTGGAATAGCGCGAGGCGCGTTCCAGGGTTTCGGTCAGGGCCGACATCAGCGATGCGGCCTGGCCCTCGAACTTGAACTGCTGCAGGCGCTCCAGCAGCACGGCGGCCTGGTTGGCGGCCTGCACGGACTCGCCGGCCACTTCCAGCAGCGCATCCAGCTTGACGGCGTCGATACGGATGGATTCTTCTTTTGCCGGCGCGCTGGTCGGCTTGCCGCCGTCCGGACGTTCGGCTGCAGCGGCGGCCGGGGCGCGCGCTTCGGCGGCGGCGGCCACGCCGGCCGACACCGGCGCGGCGGCAGGCGCCGCGGCGGCTTCGGAACGCACGTGGGTGCCGGGCGGCGTGACCGCTTCGTACATGCCTTCCCAGTCCAGGCCATCGGCGGACGCTGCGGCGGCAGCGGCTGGCGCCGCGGCAAGCGGCGCGGCAGGAGCGGCGGCCACCGGGGCCGCAGCGGGCGCCGGCTTGGCGGCAGCGGAGCTGGCCTTGCCTTCGATCGCGTCCTTCAGGATCGCTTCCAGGTCGGCCGGCATGGCGCCCAGGCTTTCCGGCGCGGCGCCGTTATTCAGTTCCGACAGCTGGTCGGCCACGAAGCCGGACGCCTGCAGTGCCGCCTCGATCGACAGCGGCGTGACCGGCGCGGCGCCGGTGCGCAGCGCGTCGAACAGGTTTTCGGTCAGGTGGCAGGCCGACACCAGCGCACCCAGGTTCATGAAGCCCGCGCCACCCTTGATGGTATGGAAGGAGCGGAAAACCGCATTCAGTGTTTCTTTGTTGTCGGGGTCACGTTCGAGGCGCAGCAGGTGCTCTTCAACGTTTACCGCCAAGTCCATCGCCTCGACAACGAACTCCTTGAGCATATCGTCCATTAGAATCCCAGATCGGCAAGCAGGTCGTCCACACTGTCCTGAGTCAGGGCCACCGTCGGAGCGGATGGACCGGACATCAGCGACACCTCTTTCTGCGCAATCTTCTCGCGCACCTCAACCGGGGCGTTGTCTTTCAGCAGCTGTGCCAGCTCCTGCTCGACCGTCTTGGTGATGATTACCACTTTCTTGATCAGCTGGCCGGTGATGTCCTGGAAATCCTGGGCCATCATGATTTCCAGCAGGCGGGCTTTTTCCGCTTCGGTCGCCTCCGACACGGCCTGCGCAAAGGCCCGCGAATCGCCGGCCAGGGTCTTGAATTCATCGATGCTGAGCTTGCCGGCAAACAGGTCGGCCCAGCGGTCTTCCATTTCCTTCGACTTCTTCGACAGCACGTCCTGCGCCGGCATGCCGTCGTCCAGCGTGTTCAGCACCTTGTTGGCGGCCTGCTCGGTCAGCGTGGCCACGTATTCCAGGCGGTCCTGCGCATCCACGATCTGGGTCGAGGCCTCGGTCAGGGCCTTGTCGTAGCCCAGTTCGCGCAGCGAGTCGTGCAGCAGGCGGACAATGCCGCCCAGGCGTTCGAACATCGGGTTGTCGCTGTGCGCGCCGGCGTCGCCGCCCTCGCCGGCTTCCGCAGCGGCAGGGGCCGGCGCCGGCGCGGCAGGCGCGTCGGCAGCACGAGTGGACGAGATTTCGTCAAACAGATTTTCCAGCTCATCTTCTTCCGAAGCGGCTGGCGCCGGAGCGGCTACGGGAGCCGGGGCCGGTGCCGCACTGTTCCGCTGCGCGGATACTTCCTCGAATAATGCGTCGAAATCATCAGCGGCGTCGGTCATAATCCCTGCTTCTCCATGTCAAAAATATTGCTGCCGTATCTGTTGCCGGGAATTGTGATGATCCCCGGCAATATTAACGCACTTACGCGAGTGTAGCAGGGGCCAGCCCCTCTGTTCAATCTCTGGTTTTCCATTCGGCCCTACAACATACCGTTTGTTGTGCGCAAGCCCCTCAAAATGTACTAATTACATGGTTTTTGCGGCCGAGTTGAAAGTTTGTTGACAAATATCAACTCTTTACAACAGAACAATATCCGCATTCGCGGCTACAATGAATAACAGGACCCCCATAAAAGGAGGCTGTTATGTACCGGAAAATCCTGATCACGACCGACGGTTCCGCCGTATCCAGCAAAACGGCCTGTGCCGGCGTCAATTTCGCGCAGCAGATGGGCGCCGAGGTGTTGGCGCTGTTTGTGGCGCCCGAGTACCAGTACCCGATTTATGTGGAAATCATTCCGCCCAGCTATCCCAGCGAGGAGGAATACCGGGCCGCGATGCAGCGCGCCGGCAACGAGCATGTGCAGCCCATTCTCGACTCCTGCGCCAGGAAAACGGTGCGCAGCGAAGGGATGACGGCCTTTGCCGAAAGCGCGGCGCTGAAAATCGTCGATGTGGCCGAGAAAAACGGCTGCGACCTGATTTTCATGGGCTCGCACGGACGCAGCGGCTGGGGCCAGTTGCTTCTTGGCAGCGTCACCAATAAAGTGCTGTCCCATTCGAAGATTCCGGTGCTCGTGCACCGCCTGATCAAGGACCCGTCGCCCATCGAATAAGGCCGCAGACAGGCCGGCGGACGCTGCGGGGAAGGCGCCGCCGCGTCCGCAATATTAACTATTAATTAAAATTTATAAAAATCTCATGATTCGAATTGTCATTGCGGACGACCACACCATCATGCGCGAGGGACTGAAGCGCATTCTCGACGGGGCGCCGGACATCGACATCGTGGGCGAAGCCACCGACGGCTTCGAAGTGCTGGGCCACGTGCGCCAGGGCGGCTTCGACCTGCTGCTGCTCGACCTGTCCATGCCGGGCCGCAGCGGCGTTGACCTGATCCGCCAGATCAAGGGCGAGGCGCCCAAGCTGGCCATCCTGATCCTCACCATGCACGAAGAGGAGCAGTACGCGGTACGCGCCATCCGCGCCGGCGCCCAGGGCTACCTGACCAAGGAGAGCGCCGGCACCCAGCTGGTGGGCGCAATCCGCAAGGTGGCCTCCGGCCGGCCATATATCAGCACCGAAGTGGCCGAGCAACTGGCCCTGAACATCATGCAGCCCAACGAAACGCTGCTGCACAAGCAGCTGTCGGACCGCGAATTCGAGGTGTTTTCCCTGCTGGTCGGCGGCAAGTCCATTACCGAGATCGCCAACGGCCTGCACCTGAGCGTGAAGACCGTCAGCACCCACAAGACGCGCATCATGCAGAAGATGGGCATGGCGTCGCTGTCGGAAATGGTGCAGTACGCGGTGGCGCACAAGCTGCTGTCCCCCTTCAAATCCTAGGAATATTCCTACCCTCCTGCGCAGACTCCTACGCCGATATTCAGCGCTTTGCTGATATTCATCCCCCAGCTCGGTTGGCATACTGAAAACATTAACGCTTGAGTTGCCGGGTGTTCACGGCTTTTATCCGGCGGCATAAAAACAGCAGCAAGCGATGCCCAGAACCAGGAGATCCGTATGCTCTCGACCCAAACGGCTGACATCCGTCCCGGCACGCCCTCGTCCCTGGAAGCAGGGCGGCAACGCCAGGGCCGCCTGTGGTCCAACCTGAAAGAAGTCTGCGAGCTGCTGCACGTTCCCGTTTGCCCCGTGAATGTCGATGAGCTGCTGTTCCAGCACGTGCAGTTCAAGACCGGCCAGCGCATCCACACCATTGGCCAGCCCTTCGAGATGCTGTACGTGGTCAATTCCGGTTTCCTGAAAACCGTGCTGATCGACGAATTCGGCAACGAGCAGGTGCTGAGCTTTCCCATGAAGGGCGACCTGCTGGGCGTGGACGGCATCCATACCCGCCACTACTCGTCGGAAGCGGTGGCCCTGTCCGACTGCGACCTGATCCTGCTGCCCTTCAAGAAGCTGACCGCGCTGGGGCGCGTGCACCTGGAACTGGAAAACATGATGTACGGCGTGATGAGCCGCGAGCTGGTGCGCGAGCAGGCCATGATCGGCATGCTGGGCGCGCTCAGCGCCGAGGCGCGCGTGGCGCGCTTCCTGGTGTCGCTGTCGGAACGCTTTGCCCAGATGGGCTATTCCAGCAAGCTGTTCAACCTGCGCATGACGCGCCACGAAATCGGTTCCTACCTCGGCCTGACGCTGGAAACGGTCAGCCGCACCCTGTCCGCCTTCAATGAAATCGGCCTGATCACCGTCGATCAGCGCACCATCGGCATCAAGGACCCGGACGCGCTGAAGTGCCTGCGCCGCCTGCCGCCGTCGCGTGCGCGCAGCAAAGTGCCGGGCCGCGGCAAGGCCGCCACAGCCGCCGAAACGCCGGTTCCGTTGCTGGCCACGCTCTGATTTCCTGCTCACCCAGCATTGACCCGCCGCGGCGGGTCTTTTTTTATTGACAAGTGGTTTTTGCCTGCGCATAATGCAAATGCGAATCATTCTTATTTAAGGATAACAACAATGCACAGCACCGAAACCACCGCCCTGCCCGCCGCGCCTGCCGCCCGCGTTCCTGTCCGCCAAGCTCCGGTCGCTGCCCCGCAGCAGCCGCTGCGCCGCTATACCACCGCCGGCCTGATGGAAGACCAGCGCGAAATCGAAATCGAACACGCCGGCCGCATCTACCGCCTGCGCATCACCCAGCTCAACAAGCTGATCCTGACCGCCTGATTTTTCCCCGCCAGCCGTCCGCCCCCAACGCGGTAGCCAGCCCCGCCCCAAGCCTTTGATGGAGTGAACATGGCTATCGACGCTAACGACCCGATCTTCCACACCCCGTACGAGCCGGGACAGCATCCGGAGCTGATGCTGTCCGCCGTACTGCACCTGATGTCGCATTACACGGCCAACGCCACCGACAACGGCGGCTGCGTGAAGCTGGCTTCCGTGATCGAACGCCATCTGAAGGCGCTGTCCACCCTGCCCGGCCTGGCGCCTGTGCTGAGCGCCACCTGCCAGCAGCTGTCCGAGCAGTGGGCCGGCGTGGTGGAGCGTTCGCTGCCGCCGGCCCAGCCCAGCTTTCTCGACCGCCTCATGGGGCGCAAAACCCCGGCGCCGCAACTCGCCTGAAGGAGGCACCGATGTGCGATAAACACGCAGCCGAACAGCCAGCGGCGCAGGTGGCGCGCCGCCGCCGCATCTGGGAACTGGGCCATGCCTGCCTTTGCCCCCTGGTCGGCGTCGGCCTGCCCCTGCCCGTCCTGCGCAAGCTGGTGACCAAAGTCGCCGGCGCCACGCGTCCCGGCAGCAAGCTGGTGGCGGACGATTACGAAATCCACGTCGGTACGGTCAGCGAATGCGGCACGCGCAACCGCCTGTCCGAAGCGGTGCAGAAGGAGCTGGAACAGCGCTACGCCCTGGTGGTGCAGCGCTTCCGCGCCGCCAAGGATGCGCCGGCGCTGGAAGCGCTGTGGCATGCCGCCGTCGCCAGCGGCGACGTGTCGGGCGCCTTCTTTGCAGGCCTGACCCATGCCCACTGTAGCCAGGCGCTGGAAGAACAGATGTGCCGCGACCTGCACATGATCCAGCACCAGGCCGGCGCCGTGGCGCGGGCCGACATTCACCGCCTGAACGCGCTGTCCGAAGAAAATGCCGCCCTCGCCCGTGAAGTGGCGCGGCTGCAGGCGCGCAGCGCCAGCGCGCAGCAGGAACGCAATGCTGAGCAGGACCGTCACAATTCGGTGGTGATGCAGCTGCGCGCCCAGATGATCGGGCGCGACAGCGTGGCCGCCGCGCTGCGCCAGGAGCTGGAAGAACTGCGCGCATCGATTCCCGGCCTGGCCACGCGCGAGCGCCTGGCGCGCCAGGTGGAAATGGCCGAAGAGCGCGATGCGGCCCAGCGCCAGCAGATCGCCGACCTGCGCCGCTCCCTGGCCGAGGCGGAAGCCGTCATGGCCCGGGTGGCTGCCGAAGCTGCCAGCGCGGCAGCCGCTTCCGCTGCGCAGGCGCCGGATGGCGACGCTGCCGCAGCCTGCGCCGCCGCCGGAACGGCAGCCGGTGGCGATGGCCAGGGCGGCGAGCGCCAGGTCGTGCTGCACGGCCGCCTGGCCGAGCGCCATGTGCTGTGCGTGGGCGGCCGCAGCGGCAACGTGGCCAGCTACCGCGCCCTGCTGGAACAATGCGGCGCGCGTTTCAGCCACCACGACGGTGGCCTGGAACACAATGCCAACCAGCTCGAATCCAGTCTGGCCGCGGCCGACGTGGTGATCTGCCAGACCGGCTGCATCAGCCATGCCGCCTACTGGCGCGTGAAGGACTACTGCAAGCGGCACGGCAAGCGCTGCGTGTTCGTCGACAAGCCCAGCCTCTCGTCGCTGCAGAACAAGCTCGAAGAACTGGCTGAATAAAAAGGTTCCTCGCGGATTAGCAGGATAACGCTTTACCGCGCGGCGCTTGCCTCGGAGCCCTTTCCGCGGCCCTTCTTTTGACTGCCGCTGCCAGGCACGGTAGCCTGTGCCGGAATGTCAACTGGCGCACATGATGGCCTTTGACCAGGCTCGCTTCACTGCATCGCGGGTTGATGGCGGAGCAGGCCACCGGCGCGTTGGCTCTGTGCCTGGAGGCTGGCTGCGCGCCGGTCCGCAGGCTGCTGCCTGCGCTCTTGCGGCGCGCGCTGAGCCGGTGCTCCGCCAAGCAAACGCGCTATGGCCATCTTGCGCGCTGAGCGGCAAACGTTGGCCAGCAACCATTCCTCGCTGCCAGGCAGGCGAAGCCAGACTGCCTTCCACGCATTGCGGTTGCCGCTGCCGCGCAGGTAGGCAACTGCGACGGTGACATCGCCTGCTCGCCGCACTTAATCGCATCGCCCTCGACCTGGGCGAAATAATTCTGACCGCCGAAGCTGGCGCGCAGCCTGGTTCCGTGAGGAAGAAGCCTGTACCGGGGCGGCCGGCTCAGGGTACGCGGATGGGGTAGTAGAGAGTTCGCATGATGGGGTCTCTAAAATGGGTTTTTTCCAAATGCTGCTATCGCTACCTAAGACTTACTAAACGGCGCAGCGCTTACTAAAAGTGCCGCTACGAACAACGCTTACCGGAAATTCTCGCGGCTACTATTTCCTGGACGGCGCGGGTGCGTTTTAGTTTCCCGAATAGTGTCGATTCGGACGAATTAGTTTTAGTAAGCGTGAAATAGCAGCGCCGAGCAGGTTTTAGTAAAAATGGAGAATACAGACCCCATCATCACGACAGCGATACGCTCCTCCAGGAGTTACTGCCGGCGAGCTGGCTTAATCTGGCTGAGCACGAGTTTCCCGGAATTCCGCGATGAACCAAAAAAAAGCCCCGCCGCTTGCGCGACGGGGCTTTTTGCTTTCAGGCGTTCTTAGAAGGTGTAGCCGCCGGTCAGGTAGAAGGTACGGCCCAGCGGATCGGCGTAGCGCGGGTCGAAGCCGACCTGGTGGCCAGACGAGGCGCGCAGCGAGAACGGCGGATCGCGGTCGGCCAGGTTCTTCACGCCGGCGCGCAGCAGCACGTTCTTGTTGACCTGCCACTTCCCCTGCCAGTCGAAGGTCAGGTGCGACGGTACTTCGACACGGAATTTCTCCAGCTTGCCGGTGCCCAGATTGCGGCTCTCGGCTTCCGCATCAGTGTAGCCGTTACGGTAGTTGGCGATGATCGTGTTGGAGAACGCACCGGTATCCAGCGTGGTTGCCAGGCGAACGATGTGGCGGAAGGTCACGTTGTCGTTGATGCCGAAGAAGTTCATGCTGTTGACCCAGTCATTGTCCGTACCCGGGCGGGTGTAGTCGGACTTGATCATGTAGGTGCCGTTCAGCGTGGTGGTCAGGTTGCCGAAACCGAAGCGGTGACGGTAGCTGGTCTCCCAATCGACGCCCTGGTTGTGGGTCTTGCCGATGTTGATCGACAGGGTCTTCTTGGCCCAGTAGGTCTGGTTGTTGCCCGGATCGACGAAGGTGGTGAACAGGTCGCGGAACTTGACCGGATCGCCGAAGATCTGCGCTTCCGACACGGAGGACACGGCGTCACGGATCTTCACATCCCACAGGTCGGCCTGCACCGAGAAGCTGCTGGTCGGCTCGAAGCGGAAGCCGACGGTGTACTGCTTGGATTTCTCCGGCTTCAGGTTCTCGTTGCCGCCCGAAATCACGTTGTACTGGCGCTTGCCAACCTGGCAGTAGTCAGGATTTTCGGCGCGCAGATTGGCCGGGCAGTCCCACGAGGAAGCGGTAAAGCCTGCCGCCACAAGCGGCTGGCCGATGTCCAGCATGGAAGGCGCCTTGAAGCCGGTGCCGTAGGAGCCGCGCACCAGGAAGGACTGGGTCGGCTGCCAGCGTGCCGACACCTTGTAGGTATTGGACGATTCCTTGCTGCCCATGTCGCGGTTGGCCAGCTTGTTCTTCACGGCTTCGAAGGTGTCGTAGCGGAAGGCGGCGCTCACGTCCAGGGTCTTGACCACCGGTGCTGCCAGCTCGGTGAACACGCCGTAGTTGTCGCGCTCCATATCGTAGGCCGGCGAAGCGCTGAAGCCGAAGATATCGTTGTTGGTGGCGTGCGGGGTCTGCTTGTAATGGTAGTTGCGGTAGTCGCCGCCCAGCGCGATGCTGAGGGCGCCGGCCGGCAGCTGGAACAGTTCGCGCGAGGCGCGGCCGTCGATGCCTTTCAGGGTGGTGTAGGCGTCGCGGATCGAGCCGTGGAACACGGAGTTGGCGATCAGCTGCTTGGTGGCGTCGCTCTGCGCGCCGATGCCCAGGAACGGATCGAACTGGTTCTTGGCCAGCATGTCGCGGAACTCGGCGTTCTTCACGTAGCCGCCCACATAGCGCTCGTCGATCGCGTTCTTGGACCAGGTCAGGCCGGTGCCGAAGCTCCATGCGCCGACGTCGCCTTCCGCGCCGAACACCAGGTTCTTGGAATTGGTAATGGTCTGGCTGTCGCGCGTGCCCCAGTCGTAGGTACGGTAGCTGGCGGTAACGGCCTTGATGTCGGCATCCTGGGCTGCCGTGATGTACGGACGCACATAGGTGTTGTACATCTGCGAGCCCTTGGCAACCGATACGGAGGCGGTGTTCGGTGCGATGCGCGCGGTCAGGTCCAGCTTCGAGTATGCCGCTTCGACGAACAGGTTGATGTTGTCGCTGGCCTTCACGGTGGCCTTGCCGAAGAAGCTGTCGCGGCGGTTTTCCGGCACGATTTCAATGGTCTGCACGAAGTCGAAGCCGCAGTTCTGCACCAACGCGGTGTTGCTCAGCGCCAGCTGGTTCATCGGCGCGCACTTGCCGTTCTTCTTCTCGTACGGGTTGAAGCCGATCGGCGACGAACCTGCGGTGTTGAAGGTGGCCGACACGTTGGCCGGGATGGCTGCCGGGCTGGTGCGGTCATACACGTAGTTGTTGCCGTTCCAGCTGAACGGGACGTAGGCCGTCTTGGCGAACTCGCGGTCGATCGCCTTGATCTGGGTCTGCTCATCGTGGCGGTAGGACAGCAGGAAGTTGTAGCGGTCCTGCTCCAGGTCGCCCTTGCCGTAGGTCAGGCTGAAGTTGGTATTCTGGCCGGCGGAGGACTGGCCCGGCTGGCTGTAGGTCGCCTCGGCCGCAAAGCCCTGGTAGTTTTTCTTCAGGATGAAGTTGATGACGCCGGCAATCGCGTCCGAACCGTACAGGGCGGAGGCGCCGTCGGTCAGGATCTCGACGCGCTCGATGGCGCTCATCGGAATGGCATTCAGGTTGATGGTCGAACCCGAACCTTGCGGCGCGATGCGGCGGCCGTTCAGCAGCACCAGGGTGTAGCTTTCACCGATATCGTGGATCGAGGCCGAGACGCGGCCGCCCGAGTTGGTGCCGGCAGCAATCGCGGCAATGGTAAAGCCCTGCATCGCCGGCAGCGCCTGGATCAGGTCGGCGATCGTGGTCGCGCCGGTCTTGGCAATCTGCTCCTGGGTCAGGCGCTGCACCGGCAGCGCACCTTCGACGTTGATGCGCTTGATCGCGGAACCGGTCACTTCCACGCGCTGGATCGGGCCTTCTTGGGCCAGTGCGTGACCTGCGGCAAACACCGCCAGCGCGGACAGCGCCAGGCGTACGGAACGGGCTCCAACCTTTTCTTTTAATGCCATACATTCTCTCCTGAGGGTTCTTGGTGACGAGGCGGCGGCAGACAAGTTTTTCTTCTGGGGCCACGTGCAAGCTCCACAATCAGCCATGCCTGCTGAGCTGGCATGGCGTCCAACGCTGGGGAATGGGACTGGAGAGCCGGCGACGGGGCTTAAACTTTATGCAATTGCACACCGGTTACTTATTATGCAATCCGAGAACTCGGCTGTGCTCCCGCTGATGAGCTCACAGGCGTTACAAAACGAAATGAAATATATAATTTGTTACAAAAGAAAATGGCTTGAATTAAATTCGCCCGGAAAACGTGCAACTGTGGCAATTTCACAACTCCGGCTTGCGGGAAGCCCGTATAAAAAAAGCCCCGCTGCTTGCGCAACGGGGCTTTTGACCATTAAGCGTAACGCTTAGAAGGTGTAGGAACCGCTCAGGTAGAAGGTGCGGCCCAGCGGGTCGGCGTAGCGCGCATCGTAGCCAACCTGGTGGCCCGAGGAGTTACGCAGCGACAGCGGCGGATCGCGGTCGAGCAGGTTCTTGATGCCGGCGCGCAGGGCGACCGCCTTGGTCACGTTCCATTTGCCTTGCCAGTCCCAGGTCAGGTGCGACGGCACTTCCAGGCGGATGTTTTCCACCTTGTTGCTGGACAGGTTCAGCACGTCGGCTGCCGCGTCGGTGTAGCCGTTGCGGTAGTTGGCGGTCAGCGAGTTGCTGAAGGCGCCGGTGTCCAGCGTGTTGGTCCAGCGCACCACGTGGCGGAACGACACGGCATTGTTCACGCCGAAGTAGTTCATGCTGGTGGTCCATTCCTGGGTGCCCGGCTTGGTGTAGTCGGACTTGATCAGGTAGGTGCCCTGCAGGTTCGAGGTCAGCTTGCCGAAGCCGAAGTTGTGGCGGCCGGTCAGATCCCAGTCGATACCCTGGTTGTGGGTCTTGCCGATGTTGATCGCCAGCGACTTGACGGCCCAGTAGGTGGTGCCGGTGGCAGGCTGGGTGAAGGTGGTGAACAGGTCGCGGTATAGGGTCGGGTTGCTGAAGATCAGCTGTTCCGACACGGACGACACGGCGTCACGGATCTTCACGTCCCACAGGTCGGCGCCGAAGGAGAAGGCGTTGCTTGGCTCGATGCGGAAGCCGATGGTGAACTGCTTCGACTTCTCAGGCTTCAGCTCGGCATTGCCGCCCTGGTACAGGTTGTACTGCTGCTTGCCTGGCTGGCACAGCGCGTCGTTGCCCAGAACGGTCGGGCAGTTGTAGGTGCTGGCGGTGAAGCCGGCAGCGACCAGCGGCTGGCCGATGTCCAGCATGGACGGGGCCTTGAAGCCGGTGCCGTAGGAACCGCGGATCAGGGTGGACGAGGTTGGCTGCCAGCGGCCGCTCACCTTGTAGGTGGTGGCCGATTCGCGGTTGCCCAGCTTGCTGCCGGTCACGCCGTTGTCGATGGCCGAGAAGCCGTCGTAGCGCACGGCTGCCGACAGTTCCACTTTCTTCCATACCGGAGCGGCCAGTTCGGTGAACACGCCGTAGGTATCGCGCTTCATGTCGTAGGTGGCAGGGGCGCTGAAGTTGTAGATCATGCCGCTGGTCGCTGCGGAAGTCGGGGTCTGCTCGTAGTGGTAGTTGCGGAAGTCGCCGCCCACTGCGATGCTGGCGGTGCCGCCTGGCAGGTCGAACACTTCACGCGAAGCGTGCGCGTCGATGCCCTTCAGGGTGGTGGACGCGGTACGGATCGAGCCGTGGAAGATGGCGTTGTTGACGGCATCCTGCGCCGCGCCGGTCACGCTGCCGTAGGCATTGAACGGGTTCACGCTGCCGTTGGCGATCAGGTCGCGGAATTCCTTGTTCAGCACGTAGCCGTTTTCGTAGCGCTCGTCGATCTTGTTGCGCGACCAGGTCAGGCCGGTGTTGAACGACCATGCGCCCACGTCGCCTTCAGCGCCCACGACCAGGTGGGTGGAGTCGGTAATGGTGTTGCTGTCGCGGGTGCCGAAGTCCAGGGTACGGAAGTTGGCGGTGATGGTCTTGATCTGCGCTTGCTGGGCCGGGGTCAGGTACGGCTGCACGTAGGTCGAGTAGTAAGGCGAGGTGGTCGCGATGCTGATCGGCGCGGTGTTGGGCGCGATACGGGCGGTCAGGTCCAGGCGGGACAGCGCGGTTTCAGCGAACAGGCGCACATCGTCGTTCAGCTTGAAGGTGGCCTTGCCGAAGAAGCTGTCGCGCTTGTTTTCAGGCACGATATCGACATAAGGCGCGGAGTTGAAGCCGCAGTTCTTGGCGGTGGCGGTATTCGCCGCCTGCAGGAAGTTCAGCGGTGCGCAGTTGCCGCCGTGGCTGTTGGCGTACGGGTTGAACGAGGTCGAGGTCTTGTCGTTGAAGGCCACCGACACGTTGGCCGGGATCGACGAGGCGCTGGTGCGGTCCATCACGTAGTTGGTGCCGTTGCGGCTGAACGGCAGGTACGAGGTGGCGGCGAAGTCGCGGTCGGTAGCCACCATGCGCTTGCGCTCGTCGTGGCGGTAGGAAGCCACGATGGAGTAGCGGTCTTCTTCCAGGTCGCCGAAGCCCAGGGTCAGGTTGGCGTAGGTCTTCTGGCCGGCGCCGCTCTGGCCTGGCTGCTCGTAGCCGGCTTCGATGGTCGGCGCCTTGACCGAGCTCTTCAGGATGAAGTTGATCACGCCGGCGATGGCGTCCGAACCGTACAGGGCGGATGCGCCGTCGGTCAGGATTTCCACGCGCTCGACGGCGCTCAGCGGAATGGCGTTCAGGTTGACGGCGGAACCGGAGCCCTGCGGCGCCACGCGGCGGCCGTTCAGCAGCACCAGGGTGTACTCTTCACCGATGTCGTGGATGGAGGCGGAAACGCGGCCACCGGAGTTGGTGCCGGAAGCGATGGCGTCAACGGTGAAACCCTGCATGGCAGGCAGTGCCTGTACCAGTTCGGCGACGTTGGTGGCGCCGGTCTTGGCGATGGTCTCGGCGGACAGGCGCTGCACTGGCAGTGCGCCTTCAACAGCGATACGCTTGATCGCGGAACCCGTGATTTCAACGCGCTGAACTTGCTGCTGCTGTTCCTGGGCAAATGCCTGGCCAGCGAACAGTACCGAACCGGCCAGCGCGGTCAGCGCCAGACGTACGGAGGTCACACCGATTTTTTCTTGGAAAACCATTCATTACTCCTGAGTTAAAGAAACTTCAATGAGCAATGAATGACCGGGCCGCACGCGCTGCTTAACTACAAACCCCAACACCGTGAGACTTGAACCTTGAAAAGCTTGGGGCGACGAGACAATGCTATTGCTCATCGAGCAAGCATTATGCGGACTGGCCACCAACTTTAGATACTTAAATGTTACATCACTGTAATATTCAGAGATTATTCGTTACTTTGTGTGAGAATTCGAATAATGTTTGCTGAATCCTTCAGCAAACGTCCGATTTTTACAACAAATGGTTTAATACACATCGCGCCGGTAGCGCCCGGACCTTGCCATTTCAACCATGTATGTGCTTGTAAATAGCTGCTGCAGGACCTGATCGACGCCGCCCGCCATGCCCTCCAGGCTGCCGCACACGTAGATGGCGGCGCCGTCGCGCTCGACCCATTCGCGCAGCGTGTCCGCCTCGCGCAGCAGCAGGTCCTGCACGTACACGCGCTCGGCCTGGTCGCGCGAGAAAGCCAGGCTGAGGCGCAGCATGCAGGCTTGCTGCCAGTGCTGCAATTCTTCGCGGTAGTGGCTGTCGTGGGAGGCATTGCGCTCGCCGAACAGCAGCCAGTTGCGCCCCTCGCCGGCATGGATGCGCGCCCGCAGGTGGCCGCGCAGGCCGGCAATGCCGCTGCCGTTGCCGATCAGGACCAGCGGACGCTGCGCGTTCTCTTCCAGCCGGAAGCGGCGGTGCGCGCGCAGGCGCAGCGGCAGCGTGTCGCCCAGCGCCAGCTCCTGCGTCAGCCAGCCGGACGCCACGCCGCAGCTGCCGTCCGTATGGCGCTGCAGGCGCACCAGCAGGTGCACCCGGCCATCGGCCGGGATGGAGGCGATCGAGTATTCGCGCGGCCGCTCCGGGTCGCGCGGCGCACAGATCTGCACCAGGTCGCCCGATTGCCAGTCCGCAGCCGGGCTGTCCGCAGCGCCGGACGCAGCATCGGCCGCAGCCGGCGCCTCCAGCTCCAGGTGATACACCGGCTCGCCGGCGCTGCCCGGATTCAGCAGGCGCCGTTCGGCCAGGCGCCAGTCGGCAAACTGCGGCGCGCCCCAGTCCGGCGCATCGCTGGTGCCGACCAGGTGGCTCAGGTTCTGGCGCCAGGCGGCAATCGATGCGGCATTGCTGCGATCGACCTCGACCCGTGCAAACAGCGGCTGCGCGCCCTGCCCCTGCAGCCACTCATCCAGTGCACGGCCGAAGCCGCAGAAGGAGGCATAGGCGCTGTCGCCCAGCGCCAGCACCGCGTAGTGCAGCTTGTGCAGCTCCAGGCCGGTGCGCGTCATCAGGCGCTGCGCGAAACTGGCGGCGGCGTCCGGCGCATCGCCTTCGCCGTAAGTGGAGGTGAGGAACAGGATGCGCTCGGCGCAGCACAGGTCCTGGTGTTCCAGCTCGTCGAATTCGCACACGCGGTTGGCGATGCCGGCCACGCGCAGGGTTTCGCTGGTCTGGCGCGCCAGCTGCTCGGCGTTGCCGGTCTGGCTGGCGTAGGCAACGATCCAGGGATTGGCGCCGGCGGCGGCGCGCGCGGCCAGCGCGGCCGCACGCGCGCGGCGCTGGCGCAGCCAGGGCAGCAGGCACACCATGCCGTAGCTGGCAAGGCAGGCGGCAGTCAGGACAAGGCGGGAGGGGTCGTTCGTCAGGATCATTCGTCGTCAAGCATAGTACGGAAGCGGCTGCTCATCGCTTCGCGCAGGGACGCGCCCTCGCGCAGCAGGAAGCGGGCAGCCAGCCCCTGTTGTTCGGCCAGCGCCAGGCCGGCCTCCGCCCCCAGCACGGTGAGCGCGGTGGACCAGGCATCGGCCGCCATCGCCTGCTCATGGACGACGGTAACGGATGCGACATTGTTCGTGATCGGCAGGCCGCTGCGCGGATCGATGGTGTGCGGGAAGCGCTGCTCGCCGCGCAGGAAGTAGCGGCGGTAGTCGCCCGAAGTGGCAACGGCCAGGCCATGCAGCGCGACGGCGATTTCCTCGACGCCGGCGGCAGGCGCTTCCAGCGCCACCCACCACGGCTGGCCGTCCGGCTTGAAGCCGGCGCCGCGCAGCTCGCCGCCCGCCTCCACCAGGTAGTGGCGCAGGCCTTGCCCTTCCAGCCAGCGCGCCATGGCGTCCACGCCAAAGCCTTTCGCCACGGCGGACAGATCGAGCTGGATGCCGCCCGGCTGGAAGGCGCGGCGGCGTGCGGCGTCGAGCTCCACCCGGCGGGCGCCGATGCGCTGGCGCGCCTGCTTCACCTGCTGGCTCGACGGCGGCGCGAATGCCGGCTCGTTGTAGCGCCCCGTGGGACCGAAGCCCCACAGGTTCACCAGTTCGCCGGCGCAGGGATCGCAGGCGCCGCCCGTGGCGCGCGCCACGTCCATGGCGTAATTCAGTACGGTGTAAAAATTCTCCGGCAACTGGTGCCAGGTGCAGGCGCCGGCGCGGTTGAAGCGTCCCAGGCCGGACGCCGGCTCCCAGTGGCTCATCTCGGCCACCACGCCATCCAGCTCGCCTTGCAGGCCTTGCTGCAGCCGCTGCTGGGTCTGCAGCAAGGCCTGCGGCGGTTCGGCGCGCAGCACCACGCGCGCCGACCAGGTGCTGCCCATGCTCTCGCCGCTGAACGCCAGGATGCGCCCGTCGCCCAGCGGCTGTTCAGCCGAGATGGCGGCGGGCAGGAGAACGCGGCGGGCACTCATGGCGGCAACAGCTGCTGCAAGCGCCGCTTACTGCGGCAGCACTTCCACCGTGGCGCCGTACGTCACGCGGCGCGGCGGCATCTGGCGCGGCTGGCCTGGCTGGGCCGGCGCAGCGGCCGGCCAGCTGGCGGTCACCAGGTACATGCCGGCATCCGGGATGGTGAAGGTGATTTCGCCTTTCGCGTCCGTGCTCTGGCGGATCTCGCCCAGGGTGCCGCGATAGCGCACGCCGCCCGGGATCATGCTGAAGGGCTGGTTGGCGGCCGGTTTGCCGTCCAGCAGGAAGCGCCAGGTGGCCTTCTCGCCGGCACGCATATCGTTCGGGTGCGTCACCGGCACCAGTTCCAGGCCCACGCCGGTGCTCTTGAAGACCGCGTCGTCGGTCTTGTTGGCGCTGACGAAGGTTTCCAGGCGGCTGGCAGTGCGCGACACCTGCAGTTCGTCGGCCTTGGCCGGCACGTCTTTCGCAAACGCTTCCTCGGTGCCGCGGAAACGCTTGGTCTCGCCGTTCACCTTCCAGCTGGCCATCACGGATTGCGACACCAGGGCCACGCGGTAGGTACCCGGCTTGGCCATCTTCACGTCAAAACTGGAGCGCAGCTTGCCGGTAAAGGCATTCTCCAGCGCCACGCTGGCGCCGTCCGGACCGGTGATGGTCATGGCGTCCAGCTTCAGCGGCTGGTGGTCGATGTCGAACAGGTCTTCCGAAATGGCGGCATCAACGGTGATCCACGGCTCTTTCGCTTCCACATAGGTGGAGGACGGCAGCAGCCACGGCTTGTGCGCGTGGGCGCTGAAGGCGGCGCCGGCCAGCGCCAGGGCGATCAGGGATTTGCTGAATTTCATGGCTTCTCCTTATGGCTTCACTTGCACGACGACGTTACCCACTTCTTCCTTGCCCTTGGCCGAGAAGTTCTGCGCCGATTTCGGCGGCCAGGCCACAGGCACCTTCACCACTTCGCGCCCGCCCGCTTCGCGCGACACTTCCACCATCAGCTGATACTGGCCGGCCGGCAGCTTGTTCAGCGCATCGGCGGCAACCGGGAAGGTCAGCGTGTGTTCGCCCGGACCGCGCGTCGCGCCGCTCACGCCGTCCAGCGGCATGGTCACGTCGCGGCCGGCCTTGCGCCACCACTGGCGCATGTCCTTCAGCCACTTGGTGCCGGCGTTGTCCTTCTTCTTGGTGTCGTACAGCACGGCCAGGTTGGTGACCACTTTCTGGTCGGCGTTTTCCAGCCAGGCGGCAACGTAGGGACGGTGGTACTCGGCCACGTTCAGTTGCGGGATGTCCAGTTTCAGGGCAAGGTCGGCGGCCATCGCGTTGGCGCTGGCCAGCGGCAGGGCGAGAGCGATGGAATAACGTAGTTTCATGGTGGTCCTTAATGAATGCTTAGTGAATGAAGAGCAGGGCAATGACAAACGGGATCAGCACGCCCAGCCCGACCATCGGCCAGGTAAACGGGCGCTTGGCCGCATGGAACTTCAGGATCAGCAGGCCGGTAATGCAGAACACCAGGCAGGCGGCGGCGAAAATGTCGATGAACCAGTTCCAGGCCGCACCGGTGTTGCGGCCCTTGTGGACATCGTTCAGCCAGGAGATCCAGCCGCGGTCCGTGTTTTCGAACTCGGCTGCGCCATCTTCCAGGCCGATGCGCACCCAGGCATCGCCGCCCGCCTTGGGCAGCGGCAGATACACCTCGTCCGCCGCCCATTCAGCGTTGCGTCCTCCCGCTTTCAGCGACCAGGTATCGAGCAGCCAGCGCTCCGCCGTGGCCGGCAAGGGAGCTTTGTCGCCATCGTGGCTGTCGGCATACGCCTTCAGCTCCTTCAGCAGCGCTGCAGGCGCACTGGCCTGCTTGCGTACGACGGAAGGTTTGGCTTCGATCTGGCTGGCGTGATTCAGCGTAATGCCGGTGATGCTGAAGAGGAACATGCCCAGCAGGCACAGGGCGGAACTGATCCAGTGCCATTGGTGCAAATTCTTCAGCCACACGGCGCGCGACGCTGCCTGGGCTTGCGTGATGTCTTGACCGCTCAAAGTCTGTCGCTTTCAAAAATGGTGTGTTAGTCATCATAACACTTGTAAATGCAATTGAGAACTATTATCATTTGCTTCCCCAATCAATCAGCCAGCCTCCTCCCCGACCAAGCGGGGCCGCCAGCCGACCCTACAAACGGAGAGAAGACTTGAAGAACATTCGCAGCCGCAAGCACAGCGCGGCAACCCAACCCCTGCTGACCCATTCCCTGCTGGCGATGGCCGCCCTCGGCCTGCCTGCGGCTGCGCACGCCCAGCAATCCGACAAGACCATGGCCGAGATCCAGGTCCAGACCAGCGCCGAAACCCCGTACAAGGCGGACAAGGTCACCAACCCGAAACTGACCCAGCCGCTGGTCGATACGCCGCAAACCGTGTCCGTGATCAAGAAGGAAGTGCTGCTGGAACAGGGCGCCACCACCCTGGCGGAAGCGCTGCGCAACACCCCGGGCATCACCCTGCAGCTGGGCGAAAACGGCAACACCAGCGCCGGCGACACCTTCCAGATGCGCGGCTTCAGCACCCAGGGCTCGCTGTTCGTGGATGGCATCCGTGACCTGGGCGCCATCACCCGCGACGCCTTCAATATCGAGCAGATCGAGATTTCCAAAGGCCCGGCCGGCGCCGATATCGGCCGCGGCGCAGCCTCCGGCTACATCAACCTGGTCAGCAAGCTGCCGACCCGCGAGAACTTCATGTCCGGCACCGCGGCCTACCGCAGCGGCGACAACGGCCGCGTCAGCGCCGACGTCAACCAGGCCTTCGGCGCATCCGGCGCCTTCCGCATCAACGCCCTGTACCAGGACGGCGGCCAGCCGGGCCGGGAAGTGATCGACAACCGCAGCCGCGCCATTGCACCGTCCGTGGCCTGGGGCCTGGGCACGCCAACCCGCCTGTACCTGTTCTCGCAGCATATGCGCCAGGACAACACGCCGGACGGCGGCATCCCGACCGTCGGCCTGCCGGGCTTCTACAACGCCAACGCCGCCCTGCGCGCCGCGCCGCGCGTGGACCGCAACACCTTCTACGGCTACAGCAGCGACTACGAAAAGGCCGATGCCGACATGGTGACCGCCAAGATCGAGCACGAACTGGGCGAAAAGACCACGCTGACCAATACCACCCGCTGGGGCAAGTCCTCCATCGACCGTATCCTGACCGGCATCAACGCCCTGACCGCCGCCGGCGACCCAAGCACCTGGACCGTGTCGCGTTCGCGCCAGAGCCTGCTGCAGGACAACCGCATCCGCGCCAACACCACCAATATCGTCAGCGAAATCGGCGGCCACACCCTGTCCGGCGGCCTGGAACTGCTGAGCGAAGAACAGTTCTCGCCAACCCGCGTCGGCCTGGGCACCTTCAGCGCACCGGCTACCGCCCTGACCGCCAACCTGTACAATCCGAACGCCAACGACAAGCTGGCCGACTTCAAGCCGGTGCTGAACGGCGCCTTCACGGCCGGCAAGACCGACACCGTGGCGGCCTACCTGTTCGATACCTGGAAGCTGAACGAGCAGTGGCAGATCAACGGCGGCCTGCGCGGCGAGCACTACAACACCGAATCGACCGCAGCCACCCTGACCGGCACCAGCCTGATCGGCACGCGCCTGGAAAAATCGGACGAGATCTACAGCTACAAGGCAGGCGTGCTGTACAAGCCGGCCAAGAACGGTAGCGTGTACGTCTCCTACGCCAGCTCGGAAACGCCGCCGGGCAGCGCCAACTTCTCGCTCAGCGCCGCCGCCGGCAACATCAACGGCCCAGGCATGGACCCGCAGAAGACCAAGAACTACGAAGTGGGCACCAAGTGGGATGTGCTGAGCGAAAAACTGTCGCTGACCGCCGCCTATTACCACACCGAGAACAAGAACGAGATCACGCTGCTGGACTCGGCCACCAACACCTACTCGCAGCTGGGCAAGCGCGTGGTGGAAGGCGTGGAACTGGGCGCCGTGGGCCAGATCACCAAGAACTGGCAGATCACCGCCGGCATCGCCACCATGGACACCGAGATCAAGCAAGGCACCACCGGCAACAACGCTGCCGGCGCGGCCACCCGCTGGTCGCCGGACCTGACCGCGACCGTGTGGTCCACCTACAACTTCGACAGCGCCCTGACCGTTGGCGGCGGCGTGCGCTACAGCTCGAAGCAGAAGCGCGTGATCGATCCGAGCGTGGATATCTCGCTGCAGAACCTGCCGTCCATCCCATCCTACGCGGTCGCGGACGCCATGGTGTCCTACAAGGTGAACAAGAACGTGGACGTACAGCTGAACGTGTACAACCTGTTCGACAAGTTCTACATCAACACCCTGAACAACAGCGGCGCACGCGCCACGCTGGGCCAGGAACGTTCGGCGCAGCTGACCGTACGCGTGATGTTCTAAGCTAAGCCTTAGGTATTACAGGCAACAAAAAAGCGGGCCACTGCAACGTGGTCCGCTTTTTTTGTGTGCTGGCACTGCTGGTCTTGCTAAACGCCGGAACTGGCCTCCGGACCCGGTGCACCGCCTTCACTACCCAGTTCGCCTCCCCCCTGGCGCGAACCCGATTCGGTGCTTTGCCGGTTACCCGGAAGTGGACGGTCAGCCCGGCGTACCTGGCCTTCCGGAACAGTGGTGTTGCTGATCTCGGGATGCCCGGTATCAACCAGCACAAAGTTTTGCTGGCTGTCGGTATCCTTTTTCGCTTTATCAGGCCGAGTCATGGTGGCCTCCCCTGCTGCGTAAAAAACGGGTTGAAGCGGGTGCTGCGCGCTTAGCGGTTGTCGTCGCCTTGCTGGTTGCCGAGATTACCGGCGTCGCTGGCCTGATTCGCTTGCGTGGCTTTGTTGGCGCTGCCGCGCGAACCGCTCTGGCGATTGCCGTCGTTCTTGTGGCTCATGCTGCCGGCGCGGCGTGCTTCTTCCGAGGTGAACTCGTGCGCCGTGCCTTTCTCGTGCGCTGCGCGGCCGCCTTCGGAGGCGATCTCACGCTGCCGTTGCGGGTCCATCGAGGCAAAACCGCGCGCACTCTGCTTGCTGCCGCCTGCGTTGCCGTCCTGCTTGCTGCCTTTCCCGCCTTGGTTGGATGAAGCCATGATCCTTCTCCCTGAACATGATTCAGTTAAAAAAATACTCCCTGCCTGACCGCTTAACCGACCAGCGACGATCAATGTTTTCGAATCACGATCAGGCAAGAAGAGCGCTCATGTTAGTGCAAGCACTGTACAGGTAATATAGGACGTTCCCAGCTACAAATGTAGGATATTACCTACCGAATTTCGATTGGGAAAATTAATGCCTCCGCCACCACATAGACGCGATCAGTGGTCTGCGGAATCAAAGCGTGCCCGCCAGTAAAGGCGCCAAAGGAAGGAAGCACCGCGCGTGTCGCGCCGAGCATGAAACACGGCAGCCGCAAGGACTCGCGCGCCGTGCGCAGGTGATACACCGGATGCACGTGGCCGGCAATCACATAGCCGCCGGCCGCCAGGTCGGGATGGTGGCACAGCGCGAACGGGCCGCAGGCATACGGCTCATCCACCATGCGTATGCGCAGCAGCGCCGATGGATCGCCCGCATGCAGGTCATGGTTGCCGCGCACCAGCACGAGTTCCAGTTCCGCATGCCGCGCCCGCCACGCCAGCAGGGCGTGCAGCGTGGCAGGCGCCTGCGCCGCCCTGGCATGCAGGAAGTCGCCCAGGAAGACGATGCGCTGCGTGGCATAGGTGGCCAGCAGCGCATCCAGCGTGGCCAGGTTCTCGCTGGTGGTGCCGCGCGGCACCGGCACACCGAGGGCGCGGAAGCTGGCGGCCTTGCCAAAGTGGATGTCGGCCACCATCAGCGTCTGCGCGCGCGGCCAGTACAGCGCCTTCTCCGGCAGCAGCAGCACCCGCTCTCCGGCAAGCTCAGTTTCGAGCGCGTTCATGGGCTTTCGGCGCAACGTCCGCCGCTTTCTCCAGTTCGCGCAGCATGCGGGCCACGCGGTCGGACAGCTTTTCGGTACTCAGCTTTTCGCGGAAGCGCTCCACCATCAGCGCAAAGCCGAACGGCGTGGCGCGCCGCACCGCGTGGAAGCTGATGCTGCGCTGCTGCAGTTCCTGCAGCGTGGCGCGCAGGCGGCCGAGTTCCAGCTCCTGCTCCAGCACTTCGCGCTGCGCCTGCGTCAGCAGCAGGTTGCCCGCATCGTGCTTGCGGAAGACTTCGAAGAACAGCGCCGACGAGGCCTGCAGCTGGCGGTTGCTTTTCGGCTGGCCCGGATAGCCCTGGAAGATCAGGCCCGCAATGCGCGCGATTTCGCGGAAGCGGCGCTGCGACAGCTCGGTGGCGTTCAGGCTGGCCAGCACGTCTTCCAGCAGATGTTGCGTGCTGAAGGCGCCGCCCTGGTCCAGGGCTTCCTGCCACGGCAGGGCTTCCGGCGCCAGCAGTTCGAAGCCGTAATCGTTTACCGCAATCGAGAAGGTGGCGGGACGGGTGCGCGCCATGCGGTAGGCCAGCAGCGAGGACAGGCCGATGTGCACCGAGCGTCCGGCAAACGGGTACACGAACAGGTGATGGCCTTCGCGGCTGTGCAGCGCTTCGATCACGGTGGTGGCAGGCGTGGGCAGGGCGGACCAGCGCTGCTGGATGTCCAGCAGCGGTTTGATGGCCAGCATTTCCGGACTGCCGTAGTGGCCTTCGGTGGCGCGCCGCATCTGCTCCAGCGCGGCGTGCGCCAGTTCGGACGACAGCGGCATCTTGCCGCCCTGCCAGCGCGGCACCGCGCCTTTCGCCCCGCTGGCCCGCTTCACGAAAGCCGTCATCTCGTGCACGCGGACGAATTCGAGAATGCGGCCGCCAAACAGGAAATGGTCGCCCCGGCTCAGTCTTGCGATAAAGCCCTCCTCCACCGTGCCCAGCGTGGCGCCGCTCATATACTTCACCTGCATGGTCGCTTCCGAGACGATGGTGCCGATGCCCATGCGGTGACGGCGCGCGATGGCGGCGTCCGGCACGCGGTATACGCCCTCCTCGTCGGGCAGGACGCGGCGGTATTCGGGATAGGCGATCAGGCTTTGTCCGCCGCGCGCCACGAAGTCCAGCGCCCATTGCCACTCCTCGCCCGTGAGCTTGCGGTAGGACCAGGCCGTGCGCACCTCCCGGTACAGCTCCTCGCTGCGGAAACCGCCGCCGAGGGCGATGGTGACGAGGTGCTGGACCAGCACGTCCAGCGGCTTTTCCGGCGCCAGGCGCGGCTCGATATGGCGCGCGCGCACGGCGTCGATGGCGCCGGCCGCTTCCAGCAGCTCCAGGCTGTGCGTGGGCACCAGCGTGACGCGCGACTTGCGGCCGGGCGCGTGGCCGGAACGGCCGGCGCGCTGCAGCAATCGCGCGATGCCTTTCGCGCTGCCGATCTGCAGCACGCGTTCGACCGGCAGGAAGTCCACCCCGAGGTCCAGGCTGGAGGTGCAGACCACGGCCTTCAGGCTGCCCTGCTTCAGGCCCTGCTCGACCCACTCGCGCACCGCCTTGTCCAGCGAGCCGTGGTGCAGGGCGATCACGCCGGCCCATTCCGGCTTCAGGTTCAGCAGGTTCTGGTACCAGAGCTCGGCCTGCGAGCGGGTGTTGCAGAAGACCAGCGTGGTCGCATGCTGTTCGATCTCGTTGGCGACCGGTTCCAGCATCTGGATGCCGAGGTGGCCGGCCCAGGGAAAGCGCGACGGATGCTCGGGGATCAGCGTATCCACGATCAGGTCTTTTTTCAACTGGCCTTCGACGATGGCGCCGTGCGGGGTGAGCACATCGCGCGCCTGCTGCAGGTTGCCCAGCGTGGCCGACAGGCCCCAGACCACCAGCTGGCGTTCGCCCGTATGCCACTGGCGCAGGCGGGCCAGTGCCAGCTGGGTTTGTACGCCGCGCTTGTTGCCCATCAGCTCGTGCCATTCGTCGATGATCACCATGTCCAGCTGCGTGAACAGGTCTTTCGCATCCGGGCGGCTGAGGAGGACGGTCAGGCTTTCGGGGGTGGTCACCAGGGTCTGCGGCAGGTGTCTGGCCTGGCGGGCGCGGGTGGCGGAATCGGTGTCGCCGGTACGGGCTTCGATGTGCCAGGACGGCAGGAGATCGTTGGCGCTTGCTTGCAGGGCGCGCAGGGTGTCGGCGGCCAGGGCGCGCATGGGCGTGATCCAGAGCACGCGCAGACCGGGCTTTGGCGGCGCTGTGCTGGCGGCGGCGCGCTGCAGGGCGGCCAGCCAGACGGCCAGGGTCTTGCCGGAGCCGGTGGTGGCGTGCAGCAGGCCCGATTCGCCTTTCAGCGCAGCCTCCCACACCTCGCGCTGGAAGGGAAAGACGGCCCAGCCGCGCGCGGCGAACCAGGCCTCGACCGCCTCGCGCGACGGGCCGCCAGGTGCGCCATGCTGGGCCACGCCAGCCTGTGCGGTGGCGCTAGCGCCGCTGGCCGTGCCAGCCGCCTCGCTGCCGCCGGTGCTGCGCTGCGCGCCGGGCGCCTGCGCCGCCGGTGGCGCTGGCGATGCGCGCGGCCGGCGCGGGGGCAGCGGGCGCGGACGCGGGAAGGCGGGGCTCATGGCGCGTCTGGCGCAAGCAGGCGGCGCAGCACATCGAGCGTATCCGCATCCTCCACCGTCTTGTCATCGCGCTTGCGCAGGATGCGCGGAAAGCGCACCGCAATCCCCGACTTGTGGCGCGGCGATTCCGCTATGCCCTCGAAGCCGATCTCGAACACCATCGTCGGCTTCACGCTGCGCACCGGCCCGAAACGCTCGACAGTCGTGCGCCGAATCATATTGTCCACCTGCGTAATCTCCGCATCGGTCAGCCCCGAATAGGCTTTCGCGAAAGGCACCAGCTGCCGCTCGCCGCCGCCATCATTGTCCCACACGGCAAAGGTGTAATCCGTGTACAAAGAAGCGCGCCGGCCATGCCCCGCCTGGGCATATACCAGCACCGCGTCCACCGAATACGGATCGATCTTCCACTTCCACCACGTGCCCACATCCTTGGTGCGCCCCACGCCATACTGCGCAGCGCGCGCCTTGAGCATCATGCCCTCCACCCCGCGTGCGCGCGATTCCTCGCGCATGGCCGCCAGCTGCTGCCAGCTTGCCGCCTGCACCAGCGGCGAGATGCGCAGCTGCGGCTGGTCCGCGCTTGCCACCAGCTTCTCCAGCAGCACGCGCCGTTCATGCTGCGGCAGCTGGCGCAGGTCCACGCCGTCCAGTTCCAGCAGGTCGTAGGCCACCAGCACCGCGGGCAGCTCGGCCAGCAGCCGCGCGCTCAGCAGCTTGCGTCCGATGCGCTTCTGCAAGGCGGCAAACGGCGCCGGCGCATCGCCCTCCTGCCACACCAGGATTTCGCCATCGATCACCGTGCCCTCCGGCACGCGGATCGACACCAGCTCCGGGAAGCGCTCGGTAATCAGCTCCTCGCCGCGCGACCACAGCCAGTTCGCAGCGCCGCGCGACACCAGCTGCGCGCGCATGCCGTCGTACTTCCATTCCACCTGCCAGTCCGCCAGCTCGCCCAGCGTGGACGGATCAAGCTGCAGCGCATGCGCCAGGAAGAAGGGGTAGGGCTGCCCGCCCCGCTCCGCATGTTCGGTGGCGGACGGCGCGGAGATCAGCTGCAGGAAACCCTTCGCGGTCGGATTCACGCTGCCATCCGTCCAGCCCATCAGGCGCTGCGCAATCAGCTTGCTGTCCACCGCCGCAATCGTGCTCAGTGCGCGCGTCACCAGCAGCCGCGAGACGCCGACGCGGAAGCCGCCGCCGATCAGCTTCACCAGCAGGAAGCGCTCGCGCGTTTCCAGTTCCTCCCAGTAGCGGAACAGCGCGGCGCGCACATCGTCCGGCGGCGCACCGCGCAGGGGCGCGATACGCTGCTCGATCCATTCCGCCAGGCCGATATCGCTCTCGCGCTTCGGCGCAGGCAGGATGTGGGCGATGGTTTCGGCCAGGTCGCCGACGGCGTTATAGCATTCGTCGAACAGCCATTCGTCCAGCCCCGCATATTCGGTCGCATACTGGCGCAGCAGCTTGACCGGCACCGCCTGGCGCGGCTTGCCGCCGGCCAGGAAGTACACCGCCCACGCGGCATTTTCCGGCGCGGCGGCGGCGAAGTAGGTACGCAGCGCTTCCAGCTTGCGGTTGGTGGCCGTGGTTTCATCCAGCTCGGCGTACAGGCGGGCGAATTCACGCATCGGCGTCCTCCCCCTTGCCCGGCAGCGCGAGGGCCGGCGCCGGTTCAGCAGAGGGTCCGGCCGCGGCCGCCCCTGCCGGCGCCACGTCGCCGGCTTCCTCGTCGCCGTATTCGGTATCGAAGGCCTTGGCGTCGAAGCCGTTCTGGCACAGCCAGCGCACCATCACGGGAATCGAGCCGTGCGTGACCACCACGCGTTCGGTGCCGGTGGCGCGGATGGCCTGCATCAGCCCCGGCCAGTCGGCGTGATCCGACAAAACAAAACCCCGATCGACGCCGCGCCGCCGGCGCGCCCCGCGCAGTTGCATCCAGCCGCTGGCGAAGGCATCGCTGAAATCGCCGAAGCGCTTGATCCACGGCGAGCCGCCCGCCGACGGCGGCGCAATCACCATGGCGCGGCGCAGCGCGGCCTTGTCCACATCGCCCACCATCACGGTCGGCGGCAAGGCGACCCCGCCTTCGCGGTAGATGCGGTTCAGCGGCTCCACCGCGCCATGGCAGACGATCGGCCCGATCGAGGGATCGAGCCCGCTCAGGATGCGCTGCGCCTTGCCGAAAGCATAGGACAGCATCACGCTGCAGCGGCCCTGCTCCGCGTTGCGCCGCCACCAGGCGTTCATGTCGTCGAAGATCTGCTGCTGCGGGTGCCAGCGGTAGATCGGCAGGCCGAAGGTGGACTCGGTAATGAAGCAGTCGCAGCGCACCGGCTCGAACGGCGTACAGGTCGCATCCGGCTCGATCTTGTAGTCGCCCGACGCCACCCACACCTCGCCCTGGTATTCCATGCGCACCTGCGCCGAGCCAAGCACGTGGCCGGCCGGATACAGGGAAATGCGCACGCCGTTATGCACCACTTGCGTGCCGTATTCCAGGCCCTGCACGCTGATGTCGCCCAGGCGCGTTTTGAGGATGCCGACTCCCGGCAAGGCAGTCAGGTAGTGGCCGTGGCCCACGCTGGCGTGGTCGCCATGGCCGTGCGTGATGACGGCGCGGTTCACCGGCCGCCAGGGGTCGATATAGAAATCGCCCGGCACGCAGTACAGCCCCTCCTTTCGCACAACAACCATGTCGGACATGACAAGCTCCTGAAATTGTTGGGCCATTGTAGCCAGGGCGGCGGCGCGGTTTCTGTCCGCTAGCGCACAGAGCCGATGGTGGGCGGCGACTTGCAGTTGTCGCAGCAGCCGCATCGTGCAATGCCTGCGGATGCGTCGCCGAAGTAGTCGAGCAGCAGCTTCCAGCGGCAATAGCCGCTCTGCGCATAGCCGACCATCTGTTCCAGCGCTGCGCGGTCGCGCTCCTGCTTCTGCTGGTACTGCGCGGCCAGGCGCTCGTAGTCGATGGCCTTCGGTTCGCGCGCCGTGACCGCGAATTCCAGCTTGCGGTTCTGCCGCACCAGGCCGCCATCCTTCAGCAGCTTGAGCGCCACCTGCAGGCGCTTGTCGCGCCGCGCCGGCAGCGCTTTCTCCTGCACCGCCGCATAGGCTGCACGCAGCGCTTCCGCATCGGGGTAATGTTTGGCGAGGAAGAACTGCTGCACCCGCTTGTCTTCGTGGAAGTACAGCAGCGTGCAGCCGGCCGGCTCGCCATCGCGGCCGGCGCGGCCCGACTCCTGGTAGTAGGACTCCAGACTGGACGGCACCTGCAGGTGAATCACGAAGCGCACGTCCGGCTTGTCGATGCCCATGCCGAAGGCATTGGTGGCCACCATCACGCGCCGCGCGCCGCGCATGAACAGTTCCTGGTTTTGCCTGCGTTCGGCGGCCGCCAGCCTGCCGTGATACAGGGCGGCGCTCTCGCCCGCCTCCTCCAGCAGCGGCATCAGCTCCTCGGCCGCCTTGACCGTGGCCGCGTACACGATGCCGCTGCCGGCCGTTTCCTTCAGCAGCCGCAGCACTTCGGACGCGCGCTCTTCCGGGTTGGTCACCTGCGTGACCGCGTAGTGCAGATTGGGGCGGTAGATGCCGGTGTTCACCACCTGCATATTCGGCGTGCCGAGCTGGCGCAGGATGTCCACCACCACGTCCTCCGTGGCCGTGGCGGTCAGCGCCAGCACGCGCGGCTTGCCCAGCGCGTCGATGGCGGCGCCGATCTCCAGGTAAGCGGGACGGAAGTCATGGCCCCAGTGCGAGATGCAGTGCGCCTCGTCGACCACCAGCAACGCAATGCTGGCCTGCTTCAGCTCCGCCAGGAATTCCGGCGTGGCCAGGCGCTCCGGGGTGCAGAATACGATGCCGCCCTGGCTGCTGCGGATGCTGGCCAGCGCGTCCAGTTCCTCCTCGCGCGTCAGGCTGCTGTTCAGCTGCGCGGCGGCGATGCCGATTTCCTCCAGCTTCTCCAGCTGGTCCTTCATCAGCGAAATCAGCGGCGAGACCACCAGCGTCGTGCCCTCCAGCACCGAGGCGGGAATCTGGTAGCACAGCGATTTGCCGCTGCCGGTCGGCATGATGGCCAGCGTATCGCGCCCGGCCAGCACGCTGTCGATCACGCGCGCCTGGCCGGTACGCAGCTGGTCCACGCCGAAGACATTGCGCAGCAGGCTGCGGATCAGCTGGGTACGTGTGGCGCCTGCCGTAGCGCGGCGCCGTGGTGAAATATCGAATTTGCCCATGCTGCCAATATAGGCTGCCGGGACGGGGCAGGATATCGGACGGCGGCTGACCTGCCCGTAGGATTAATGCTCAGCGGACTGGTCGAGGGCGGCCTGCAGCTCGGCCAGGTCGTATGGCTTGCGCAAGGTGCTGGCCGGGAATTCCAGTTGGCTCAGCGCTTCCTTGCCATAGCCGGTGGAGAAGATGATGCGCAGCGCCCCGCGCAGCGCCCCGCCCTGCGCCAGCGCCGTGCGCGCCAGCTGGATGCCGGAAATGCCGGGCAGGCTGATGTCGGTAAACAGGATGTCGAACTCCTGCTGCGCCAGCAGCGCCAGCGCCGCTTCGCCGTCGCCCACGCCGGTGACCGTGTGCCCCAGCATGCCGATCAGTTCACACACCATCTGCTGCGAATCGGGATTATCCTCCACCACCAGGATGCGCATGGAGGCGCCGCGCGCGGCAGGCGCTTCCGCCGGGGCCAGCGGCAGGGCCTGGATGATGCGCTTGTCCAGCACTTCGCGCACCTTGCGCGCCAGCTCGTCGCGCTGGTACGGCTTGCTCAGCAGCTCCAGGCCTTCGTCCAGGCGGCCGCCGTGCACGATGGCGTTCTGCGGATAGCCGGAGGTGAACAGCACCGCGATATCGGGACGCATCTGCTGCGCCTGGCGCGCCAGTTCCGGGCTGCTCACGTCGCCGGGCATGACCACGTCCGTAAACAGCAGGTCGATCGGCACGTCGCCTTGCAGCACATGCAGCGCTGCGGCGCCGTTCTCGGCCTGCAGCACGCGGTAGCCAAGCGTGGAGAGCATGTCGCGCACCACATCGCGCACGCCAGGATCGTCCTCCACCACCAGCACGGTTTCGCTGCCGCCGACCACCGGGCCGGACTGGTCGCGCGCCGGCGGCTCTTCCTCGTCCATCATCGAGCGCGGCAGGTAGATCTTGACGCTGGTGCCGTGTCCCGGCTCGCTGTAGATCTTGATGTGGCCGCGGCTCTGCTTGACGAAGCCATACGCCATCGACAGGCCGAGGCCGGTGCCCTCGCCCTCGGCCTTGGTGGTGAAGAAGGGTTCGAAGGCGCGTTCCATGATCTCCGGCGTCATGCCGCAGCCGGTATCGGTGACCGCCAGCATCACGTACTGGCCGGAGGGCACGTCGATCAGGCGGTTGACGTAGTATTCGTCCAGCACCGCGTTGCCCAGTTCGATGGTCAGGCGGCCCGCGCCGCCCATCGCGTCGCGCGCATTGATGGCCAGGTTCAGGATCACGTTCTCGATCTGGCCCGGGTCCACCTGGGTGTTCCACAGGCCGCTGCCGATCACCGTGACCAGGTCCACCGCTTCGCCCAGGGCGCGGCGCAGCAGGCCATCCATATTCGTCACCAGCCGGCTTAGGTCCGCCACCACGGGGCGCAGCGGCTGGCGCCGGGCAAAGGCCAGCAGCTGGGCCGACAGCCGGGCGCCGCGATCGACCGCCGTCTGCGCCATCTCGACCCGGCGCCGCGCCACATCGTTGCTGCGCACCTGCTGCTGCAGCATCTGCAGGTTGCCGGCAATGATCTGCAGCACATTGTTGAAGTCATGCGCCACGCCGCCCGTCAGCTGGCCCACCGCTTCCATCTTCTGCGACTGGCGCAATGCTTCCTCCGCCTTGTCGCGCTCGGCGATCTCGCGGCCCACACGCTGCTCCAGCGTGTCGTTCAGGTCGCGCAGCGCCACTTCGATGCGGCGCCGCTCGGTGATGTCGGTCTTCACGGCAATCAGCGCCAGCGGACGGCCCATCGCATCGTCCAGCCGGCTCATGCTGGACGAGACCCACACCCATTGCCCGTCCGGCCGGTAGTAGCGCTTCTCCAGCGTGAACGGCAGGCCGGTCTTCAGCAGCTGGGCGACGCGGGCGCGGTTCTCGGCCATATCGTCCGGATGGATCAGGTCATCCATGTGCAGCCCAAGCAGATCGGCTTCCTCGCGGCCCAGCATCTGGCACAGCGCATCGTTGACGCGCGCGAAGCGCCCGTCCAGGCTCAGTTCAGACAGGCCGACCGAAGCCTGGGCAAAGATGTTGGCAAAGCGGTCCTGGCTGTTCAGCAGCGCCTGTTCGATCGCGCGCCGTTCGTTGAGCTGCATGCTGTCGGCGCGCAGGCGCCTTTCTTCCAGCACGCGCGAGGTGACATCGATCACGGAGCACAGCACGCCGCCGATGCTGCCGCCGCATTCGTAGATCGGGGTGTAGAACAGGTCGAACCACAGCGCTTCCGGCGCGCCGTTGCGGTTCAGCGTCAGCGGCACGTCGGTGTGCTGGCGCAGTTCGCCGGCCAGGCCGGCGGCCAGGCTTTCGCGGTTCCAGTCCCAGATCTCGGGCCAGACCTCCGGCACCGTATTGCCCAGTGCGAAAGGATGGCGCGCACCGGCCACCACGGCGTAGCCGTCGTTGTAGATCATGGTGTGCGACGGCCCCCACATCAGCACCATGGCAATCGGCGAGTTCAGCACGATATCGACCGTGGTGCGCAGCGCCGCGCTCCAGCTGCCGATCGGTCCGACGGGTGTTGCGGCCCAGTCGAAGTTGCGCAGCAGTTCCCCGGTAGCGCCACCACCGCGGGGCTGCCAGTTATGCGGGTAACCGTCCGGCACTGCGTTCATGCTGCGTGGGCCGCCTGCCGCGGCAGTGTGATGGTGAAGCTGGTGGTGCCGTGCTCATTGTCCGACGCTGCGGCAATCGAGCCGCCGTGCGCCTTGATGAACATGCTGGCGGTATACAGGCCCAGTCCCAGGCCCTGCCCTGCCTTGCGCGCTTCCGGCCCGTGCTGGAAGGGCTCGAAGATGCGCGGCAGGCGTTCGGACGCAATCGCGCCGTGGTTGCTCAGCTGGATGGCAATGCTGGCCGCCTCCCTGCCGTTCAGGTGCACGCGCACCAGGTGTTCCGGTTCGCCGTGCTGCAGCGCATTCGCCAGCAGATGCGCGAAGGCTTGCGTGAACAGCGCCGCATCGACCCAGGCGCGCATATCGCCCTCGCCATCGACCGCCGTGCGCGCCGGCTCCGTTTCGTCGATCAGGATGCGGCACAGGGCGCCGATATCCTGCTCCTGCGGCGCCAGTTCCAGGCGGCCGTTGCGGATGCGCGCCAGGTCCAGCAACTGATCCACCATCTGGCCCATGCGCCGTGCACTGCTCTGGATGCGCTGGGCGGTCACCGCCACCTTGGGATGGTCGGTCATCATCGGCAGCAGCATGGCGCCGTTCATCACCACCGACAGCGGCGTGCGCAGGTCGTGGCCCAGCACGGCGGTGAATTTCTCGTTCAGGTCCAGCGCGCGCCTGAGTTCATCCAGCTGCTGCGCCATCTGCTTGCGCTGCTGGTACAGCTCGACAAATACATTCACCTTGCTGCGTAAGACCTGGGCATCGACCGGTTTGAACAGGAAGTCAACCGCACCCGCTTCGTAGCCGCGGAAGGTGAAGCCGGCTTCCGGCGCGGCGGCGGTAAGGAAGATCAGCGGCGTGCCGCGCGTGCGCTCGCTGCCGCGTATCAGTTCGGCCAGCTCGAAACCGCTCATGTCCGGCATGCGCACGTCGATCAGGGCCAGCGCCACTTCGTGCACCAGCAGCAGTTCCAGCGCGTCGCGGCCGCAGCCTGCTTGCAGCACGGTCAGGCCGTCGCGCGCAAGCAGGGCTTCTGTGGCAATCAGATTCTGCGGAATATCGTCAACGACGAGGATGTGGACAGGCGTGCTCATGGGAGTGCTTCATGCTATCAGGTTTTGCTACTTTGACAGCGCATGTTTGGAAAATATTATGCCTTGCCTGCCCAGCGGCCGCGCGCGATTCACGGTAAACTGTCGGATTCGAACCATCACTCGGCAGCACATCATGACTTTCACTCTCAGCGACACCGCCTACTCCACCGCCACGCCGGAAGCCAAGCACGCCATGTACGACGACCTGCGCTCGCAGCTGAGCGGCCTGGTGCACGGTGAGCGCGACTGGATCGCCAATACCGCCAACGCCAGCTCGCTGGTGTTCAACAGCGTGCCGGGCCTGAACTGGGCCGGCTTCTACTTCATGCAGGGTAAGGAAGAGCTGGTGCTCGGCCCGTTCCAGGGCAAGCCGGCCTGCATCCGCATCAAGGTGGGCCGCGGCGTGTGCGGCACCACGGTGCAGAAGCGCGAGACCATCCTGGTGCCGGACGTGCACGCCTTCCCGGGCCACATCGCCTGCGACGTGAATTCGCGTTCCGAGCTGGTGGTGCCGGTGTTTGGCCCGAACGGCGAGGTGATTGGCGTTTTCGACCTGGACAGCCCGCAGCCGAACCGCTTCGATGCAGTGGACGCGGAAGGCATCCAGTCCCTGGTGCGCATCCTGCAACAGACCCTCGCCTGAGCTGCCGCCAGCGCGGGATTTCCTGCCGGGCGTCTAGACCAGCAGGGCGGCGCTCATGGAGCGGGCGTCGTCCGCGGCTTCGTCGATGAGGGCGGAGATGGCGGGATAGTCCTGCAGGTATTGCGCCACCGCGGCCGTGCGCGCGAGGTGGTGGTCGTCGGAGTGCGGCATGGGCGACAGCACCGGGCATAAATGCTTGGCCAGCAGCAGCGTATCGCGCAAGCCCGCCGGCGGTATGCCGACCGCCCCGCCGCGCAGCGACACGATCGCCGCCAGCACCGGCTCCGGCACCTTCAGCTTCTTCAGAATCTCGCGCGACACGATCTCCTGCGCCGCGCCCATCCACTCTTCCGGATCGTCCAGCAGCCCGGGCATCAGGTCCGCCTGCGCCAGCAGGTAAAAGCCGCCCGCCTCGTGCATGATGCCGGCAAACAGCGCCGTGTCCGCGTCCGTCTCCGTCAGGCGCTGCGCAACCAGGTACGACAGCGCGGCCACATGCGCCGAATACTTCCACAACTGGTCGGCCCGCGCCCGCAGCACCGGGTCGGCAATGCGCGCGCCGAACTGGCGCACCACCATGGCCGCCGCCAGGGTATACAGATTGCGGTAGCCCAGCCGCGTCACGGCCGCGCGGGCACTGGTCACTTCCGGGCCGCGCACGCGGAACACGGACGAATTGGCCAGCGCCACGGCGCGCGCCGCCAGCACCGGCTCGGCCAGCACCTTGCGGATTACGTCTTCGTCGTGGCTATCGGGATCGGAAACGGCCAGCTGCAGCGACAGCGCCGCGTTAACGCTGGTCGGAAACACCAGCTCTCCGCGCTGGGCTTCAGAAATGATGAGGGCAAAGTCCTTGAGCTTCTCCATGCAAAAATTATACTGTTGTCACGACTTTAAGTACACGCGATTTTCCAGCAAGCCAGCCACCTCCGCGCCCAGCTGTGCCAGCAAGGCCGACAGGCTGGCGCGCCCGCCCGCCGTGCGCCGGCCGCGCCGGTGCGCCATCAGCAGCTGGGAAGCCTGCAATTGCACCGCGTTGCACAGCCCGCGCGTGGCGCTCAGCGCCAGCAGCGTGGACTCGGCGGCCGGCGCAGCGGGCGCCCGCTCCGCCGCCCCATCCAGGTAGTCGGACAGACGGCGCGCCCAGGCCCGGTACTCGACCTGCGCCGCCAGCAAGGGCAAGGCCTCGCGGTCCAGCGGCGCCACCGCGCTCAGGCCGGCCGGCGGACGCCAGGCGGCAACCCAGCCCGGCAACCGGGCGGCCGGCATGGGCCGCGCAATGCCGTAGCCCTGCGCCAGCCGGCAGCCCAGCTGCAGCAGCATGCGCGCATGCGCCTCGCTTTCCACCCCTTCGGCAATCGCTTCGCGGCGGAAGGCATTCGCCAGCCCCAGCACGCCCTCCAGGATGGCCAGGTCATCCGGGTCTTCCAGCATATTGCGCACGAAGCTCTGGTCGATCTTGATCTGCGCCGCGGGCAGGCGCTTCAGGTACAGCAGCGAGGAATAGCCGGTGCCGAAATCGTCCAAGGCGAAGGACACGCCCAGCCCCGCGCAGTCGGAAATGATGCGCGACACATGCGTGATGTCCTCCAGCGCGCTGGTTTCCAGCACTTCCAGCTTCAGGCGCGAAGGCGAGATGCGCGGATGCCTATCCAGCAAGGCGCGCAGGCGCGCCACGAAATCCGGCTGCTGCAGCTGGCGGCTGCCGATGTTTACGCTGCTGACGATGTTCAGGCCGGCGTCCTGCCACGCCTCCTGCTGGCGCAAGGCTTGCTCCAGCACCCACTCCCCTACCTGCACGGCCAGCGGATCGTCCTCGATCAGGGGCAGGAATTCGGCGGGACTGAGCAGGCCGCGCTGCGGATGCTGCCAGCGGATCAGCGCCTCGGCCGCCACCACCCGTCCCGGGCGCAGGTTCACGATGGGCTGGTAGTACAGCACGAACTCACCATGCGCCAGCGCGCGCCGCACCGCCTCCAGCTGCGCATGGCGGCTGATGGCGCTGCGCTGCTGTTCCGGATCGAAGATGTGAAAGCGGTTCTTGCCGGCCAGCTTGGCTTCGTACATGGCCTGGTCGGCCTGGCGCATCAGCTGGTCGGCGTCGATCTCGCTGCGCTGCGGATACAGCGCCACGCCCACGCTGGCCGACACCTGCAGTGCGCGGCCATCGATATTCAGCGGATGCGAACAGGCGTCCAGCAGGCGCTCCAGGAAAGGCAGACAGGCACTGCCGTCCGGCAGGTCCTGCAGCACCGCCACGAATTCATCGCCGCCGAGGCGGCAGATGGTATCGCTGTCGCGCACCGACTGCTTCATGCGGTGCGCAATCGCGATCAGCAGTTCGTCGCCGCACTCGTGGCCATACTGGTCGTTGACGGCCTTGAAGCCATCCAGGTCCAGGTACACCACGGCCAGCGTGCTGCTGCGCCGCTGCGACAGGGCCAGCGCCTGGTGCAGGCGGTCGGCCAGCAGGCGGCGGTTCGGCAGGCCGGTCAGCGCATCGTAGTTGGCGATGCGCTCCAGCTCCTGCTCATGCTCCTTCTGGCGCGTGATGTCCGAGAACAGGCCGATGTAGTTCTCCACTTCGCCGCGCTGGTTGCGCACGGCGGTGATGGTGAGCAGCTCGGCAAACACTTCGCCGGTCTTGCGCCGGTTCCAGATCTCGCCCTGCCAGTGCCCCTCCTCGCGCAGGCGGCGCCACATCGACACATAGAACTGGTAAGGCTGGCGGCCCGATTGCAGCATGCGCGGATTGCGGCCGCGCACCTCGCTGCCCGCGTAGCCGGTGATGCGCGTGAAGGCCTGGTTGGTGTTGACGATGGTGCCGGCCGGATCGGTGATGATGATCCCTTCGCGCACATTGTCGAACACGCTGGCGGCCAACAGCAGCTTCTCGCTGGCGGCGCCGCGCTCGATGGCGCCGGCAATCCAGCGCCCCAGCAGGGACATGAACTCTTCGTCGCCCTCGTCGAAAGCGCGCGCGAACGGCGCGGCCGAGCCGAAGCTGAGTACGCCCCACGGCGCACCAGCCACTTCGATGCGCACGCCGATGTAGGCGCACAGGCCCACTTCCACGCAGCTGTGCAGCAGTCCCGGCGCCACGGCGCGCGCAGCCACCGGCACGCCGCCGCGCATCACGCTGGCGCAGGAACTGTCGCCCAGCACGCGGGGACGGGCCGGCGCCACGATACCCGGCGGCAGATGCGCCACCGGCAGCACCCGTTCGCCATCGACACGCGCCAGCACGCCGATCGGCAGCCCAAGCAGGCGTGCACCGATGGCCAGTGCGCCGTGCATCTGGTCGCCGAAGCCCTGGAAGGCGATGGACGAGATTTCATTCAGCGCCTGCAGGCTGGCCAGCTGGCGCAGGCCGCGTTCTTCGCGGGCACGGCTGCTGGCGCGCGCCATCAGCAGGCCGTCCGGCAGCGCGCACACCTGGCAGCGGCGTTCGGAGGAATCGGGAGTCAGCAGGCGCAGTTCGGCCAGGAAGGGACGGCCAGCGGCCAGTTCGGCGCTCAGCGCCAGCCAGTCTTCGGTGGCAAAACATTGCTGCGCGTCGGCCCCGGCAAGGGCGACGGCGGCAGCGTTGGCGCTCAGGGTGCGCCCGCCCGCGTCAAGCTGCCATACGGCGACGGCGGCAGTGGAAGCTTTATCTGGAATCATTGAAGCATTCTAGAAAGCAAGTCCGCGGCCTGCCCATGATCCAGATCAAGAATCGCGGCAAAGATCCGGTTCTGCGGCAAACACCTGTTCCAGCCAGCGCGCGAACACCTGCAGCTTGGGCGCCCCCATGCGGCCCTGCGGATACACCAGCGACACCGGCATCGGCGTGGGCGGCGTATCGGCCAGCACTTCCACCAGTGCGCCGCGCGCCAGGTCCTCGCGCACCAGGTAGCCGGCAATCTGCACCAGGCCCAGGCCCTGCAGCGCCAGCGTGGCGTAGCCGTCCGCATCGTTGGTGGCCAGCGTGCCGCGCACAGCGGCCTTGCGCACCGCGCCGTCCACCACGAAATCCCAGTCGAAAGGACGCCCCGTGCTGCCGGCAAAGTGCAGGATCGCCTCGTGCGCGGCCAGGTCGTCCAGCGTTTGCGGCCTGCCGCGCGCCGCCAGGTAGGACGGTGCGGCGCAGGTAACGCTGCGCATGGTGCCGATCCGGCGGCCGATCAGGGAAGAGTCCTGCAGCGCGCCGACGCGCACGGCGCAGTCGATGCCCTCCTTCACCACGTCCACCACGCGCTCGCCGAGGCTCAGCACCAGTTCCACGTCCGGGTAGGCGTGGCGGAACCCGGCCAGGCGCGGCAGGACCACCTTGCGCCCCACGGCGCCCGGCATCTCGACCCGCAGGCGGCCCCGCGGACGCTCGGCATCGCTGGCGCGGAACGGCGCTTCCGCCGCCTCCACCGCCGACAGGATGGCCAGGCAGTGGCGCAAATAGGCCGCGCCATCGCTGGTCAGCGACAGCGTGCGCGTGGTGCGCTGCAGGAGCTGGGTGCCGAGGTAGGCCTCCAGCTTCTGGATCGTGGCCGTCAGCGCGGCGCGCGGCAGGTCCAGCGTTTCGGCCGCCTTGGTGTAGCTGTTCGCCTCGACGATGCGGACAAAGGTTTGCATGGCTTTCAGCCGGTCCATATCCAACTCCTTGGCACTCACTGTTCACAAAATATGAAAAGTATAGGCCATTTGTTAGCTAATTATCTTTGGCAGCAGCTCAAGCAGAATGGCTGCAACCTTTTGATACCGGAGTTGAATCATGCAAAAAGATATCTCGCGCGGCATGCTGGCCCTGCTGGCAGGCGCCTGCGGCCTCATTGTCGCCAGCCTGTATTACGCGCAAACCCTGCTGGGTCCGATCAGCGCCGCCACCGGCCTCTCGCCGCAAGCGGCCGGCCTGATCGTCACCCTGACCCAGGCCGGCTATGCACTGGGCCTGCTGTTCGTGGTGCCGCTGGGCGACCTGCTGGAAAACCGCCGCCTGGTATTCGGCGCCCTGCTGTTTGCGGCGGCAGCGCTGGCGGCAGCCGCGTCCAGCCACAGCGCCCTACAGTTCCTGGCCGCCTCGCTGGCGATCGGGCTCGGCTCGGTCGCAGCCCAGGTGCTGGTGCCGTTTGCGGCGCACCTGTCGCAGGAAGCCACGCGCGGCCAGACGGTCGGCAAGGTGGTGAGCGGACTGCTGCTGGGGATCATGCTGGCGCGGCCCGCGGCCAGCCTGATTGCCGATTACGCCAGCTGGCGCGTGGTGTTCGGCGCCGCTGCCGTGCTGGTGACCGCGCTGGCCTTCGTGCTGCGCGCCAGGCTGCCGCAACGCGTGCCGACTGCGCCGCTGTCCTACGGCCGCCTGATCGGATCGCTGTGGCAGCTGTTCCGCACCACGCCGCTGCTGCGCCGCCGCGCCGCCTACCACGCCGGCCTGTTTGGCGCCTTCAGCCTGTTCTGGACCGTGGTGCCGATGATCCTGTCCGGCGAGCGCTTCCACCTGTCGCAAAGCGGTATCGCGGTGTTTGCCCTGGTCGGCATGGCCGGCGCGGTGGCCTCGCCAATTGCCGGCAAGCTGGCGGACAAGGGCCATACCCTGCCCGCGACGGCCGCTGCGCTGCTGCTGGGGATCGTGGGATTTGCCTTGCCGCTGTGGGCGCCCGGCTCGCGCACCGTGGCGCTGGGCATGCTGGTGATTGCGTCCATCGTGCTGGACATGGGCGTGGCAGCCAACCTGGTGCTGGGCCAGCGCGCCATCTTCACGCTGGGTGCGGAAGTGCGCAGCCGTCTGAACGGCATTTACTTCGCGCTGTTCTTTGCCGGCGGCGCCGTGGGATCGGCCGCGGGGACCTGGGTACTGGCCAGCCAAGGCTGGCAGGCTGCCCTGCTGACCGGGATGGCCTTCCCGGCGCTCGCCCTGCTGTACTGGCTGGGCGAAGCGCTGGGAGTGAAGGGAAGGAAAGGCGCGGTGTCCTTACTTCCCTGAGCCGGTGCCGAAGGCGCCGCCGTAGTCGGCCAGCTTGTCGCGCCACACGCTGCGGTAGGCGACGCGGCTCGGATTCGCGGTGCCCGGAGTCACAACGAATTCGATCCAGACGCGCGGACCGTCGATACGCAGATAGGAATTCTGCGAAGACAGCGGTACCGCGCCGGCGTTCGGGTTCGGGCCGAAATCGGCAGTGCCGTTGGCGCCCGGTGCGAAGCCGACATAAGTCTGGGACAGCGCTTCATCCGACTCGTAGGTCGGGATCAGCGAGTTGGCGATATAGTCGCGCTGGGTACGCACGTAAGCCTCGATCAGCGCCTTCACATAGGCCTTCTGCGCATCGTTCAGGCTGGTGTACGCCACGCCACGGTTGGTGGACGGGTAGTTCAGCAGGCCGAAGTTGATATCGCCGTTGGCGGTCGCGCCCATCAGGATGTCGGTGTAGGTGCCGCCCAGGCGAGCTGCGGACGCGGTAGCCGTGTCGTACTGCAGCGCGTTGGCCAGGTTGTACACGGCCTGGCGGTGGGTTTCCAGCGGCGCATAGGCAACGCCGCCATTGGTCCAGTCGGTCGGCTCGGCGCCGGCAAACATGGGCGTGGCGCTGTCGTACAGGCTGTTGTAGGTGATGTTGTAGGCGATGTTGTGGCCCTGGATCTGCAGGGTCCATGGCGCATCGGTGACCGGGTTGCCGATGAAGGCGACCGAGTACATGTTCGAGCCCCAGCCCGTGTTCGGGTAGGAGCCGGCCAGCACGCCGTCGGCAGCGCGCACGTCGGCCAGCAGCTTGGCGCCGCTGGCGCTCAGGGCGCCGGCCACCAGCGCGTTGGCAGGACCCAGCTGGGCGTCGGTCAGGGTGGCCGAATCCAGGCGCAGGCCGTGGTGCGACACGGCTTGTGCCGACCAGCTGGTGACGTAGGAGCGGGAGAACGGGAACAGCACGGTGGACGTGGACGATTCGAAGGTCGCGGCGGCCTTCTGTGCCGCCGACAGCGGCGCCAGGAAGGCGTTGGCCAGGCTGACGGTCGGGTAGCTCGGCTTGCTCGGGTTCAGGCTGGTCACGTTCAGGGCCACGGTATCGCTGGTCGCGGTGCCCTTGGAATTGGTGATTACCACGTAGTAGGTGCTCTGGTCGGCAGCCACGGTGGCAGTCAGCGTATAGCTGGCCGTGGTGGCGCCGGTAATGGCGGTGCCGGCCTTGTACCACTGATAGGTCAGGCTGTCGCCGGTCGCGACAACGGACAGGGTGGCTGCAGCGCCGAGAGCGACGTTGACGGAGGCAGGCTGGGTGGTAATGACGGGGGCACTAGTTGCAGGGGCCGAAGTGTTCGAATCACCGCCGCCGCCGCCACAGGCGGCCAGCGTCGAGCACACGAGCACCGCTGCCAGCGCAAGCGCAGGCGTGTTGCGATTCAAGGCTGACTCCTTTTATACGTAAGGACACAAGTTTAAAAACAGCGGCGCACAGTATGTTATGCCTTTACGCAACTTTACAACTTTGTAACACCTTGTTACATAGAGCCACACCTTGCAAAATGGTAATGTAGTTGGCGAGAGCGGGATGCAAAACAGGTAAAATGGCGGGCTTAGGCCGCGCTGCGGCATTGCATTACCGATAAGACGAAATGACCACCCTGCCATCCGAAATCAACGCCGCCGCCGTCAAGAACAGCCCCGCCGAAAAAGTCACCCCCATGATGCAGCAATATTTACGCATCAAAGCGGACTACCCCACGATGCTGGTGTTCTACCGCATGGGCGACTTTTACGAGCTGTTCTTCGACGATGCGGAAAAAGCCAGCCGCGTGCTGGGCATCACGCTGACCGCGCGCGGTACGCAGAACGGTGTGCCGATCAAGATGGCCGGCGTGCCCTTCCATTCGCTGGACGGCTACCTGGCCAAGCTGGTGAAACAGGGCGAGTCCTGCGCCATCGCGGAGCAGATCGGCGATCCGGCCCTGGCCAAGGGACCGGTCGAGCGCAAGGTGGTGCGCGTGGTCACGCCGGGCACGCTGACCGATTCGGATCTGCTGCCGGAGAAGTCCGAGCGGCCGCTGCTGGCGCTGTTCCAGATCAATAACCGCAAGGCCCACACCATGGGCCTGGCCTGGCTGTCGCTGGCTTCCGGCGCGCTGCGCCTGATGGAGTTCTCGGGCGACCAGCGCCATGTCGGCGTGCGCCTGCAGCAGGAGCTGGAACGCATTGCGCCGGCCGAGATCCTGCGCGCCGATGGCGGCGACCTGTTCGACGACATCACGCTGTGCCACGTGAACAATGTGCCGGAGTGGCACTTCGACGTGGTGCACGGCCACAAGGCCCTGCTGGACCAGCTGGGCGTGGTGACGCTGACCGGCTTCGGCGCGGAAGGCCTGGGCGCGGCGTTCGGTGCCGCCGGCGCGCTGCTGCGTTATGCCCAGTCCACGCAGGGACGCGGCCTGCAGCACGTGAAGTCGCTCACCTGCGAAACGGAAAACGAATACATCGGCCTCGACGCCGCCACGCGCCGCAACCTGGAGCTGACGGAAACCATCCGCGGCCAGGAGTCCCCTACCCTGTTCTCGCTGCTGGACCACTGCCGCACGGCGATGGGCTCGCGCCTGCTGCGCCACTGGCTGCACCACGCCAAGCGCGACCAGTCGGTAGCGCGTGCGCGCCACGATACGATCGCCGCGCTGATGCAGAACGACACCACCGGTTCCCTCTCCTACCACCTGGCGCAGGTGCCGGATATCGAGCGCATCACCACCCGCGTGGCGCTGCTGTCGGCCCGTCCGCGCGACCTGTCGGCGCTGCGCGACGGCCTGCAGCAGCTGCCGAAGCTGCAGCATGCGCTGCAGAGCGCCGTGGCAGCCGGCGGCGCGGACAGCCTGCTGGCGCAGCTGCATGCACACCTGGCCACGCCGCAGGAATGCGTGACCCTGCTGGTACGCGCCATCATGCAGGAACCGGCCACCATGGTGCGCGACGGCGGCGTGATTGCCACCGGCTACGATGCGGAGCTGGACGAGCTGCGCGGCCTGTCGGAAAACGCGGGCCAGTACCTGATGGACCTGGAAACGCGCGAACGTGCGCGCACCGGCATCGCCAACCTGCGCGTGGAATACAACAAGGTGCACGGCTTCTACATCGAGGTCACCAACGGCCAGGCCGACAAGGTGCCGGACGATTACCGCCGCCGCCAGACCCTGAAGAACTGCGAACGCTACATCACGCCGGAACTGAAGGCGTTCGAGGACAAGGCCCTGTCCGCACAGGACCGCGCGCTGGCGCGCGAAAAGCTGCTGTACGACGAGCTGCTCAATGCGCTGGCGCCGCACATCGGCACGCTGCAGTCGATCGCCCAGGCCCTGGCCCAGGTCGATACGCTGACCGCGCTGGCCGAACACGCGCTGCGCAACAACTGGTGCGCGCCGCAGCTGGTGGCCGAGCACTGCATCAATATCGTGGAAGGCCGCCACCCGGTGGTGGAAAACCAGATCGAGCGCTTCATCGCCAACGACTGCAAATTCCTGGCCGAACGCCGCCTGCTGCTGATTACCGGTCCGAACATGGGCGGTAAATCGACCTTCATGCGCCAGGTGGCGCTGATCACGCTGCTGGCCTACGTGGGCAGCTATGTGCCGGCGGCTTCGGCCACCATCGGCCCGATCGACCGCGTGTTCACGCGTATCGGCGCGACCGACGACCTGGCCGGCGGCCGTTCCACCTTCATGGTGGAGATGACGGAAGCGGCCACCATCCTGAACGGCGCCACCGAATGCTCGCTGGTGCTGATGGATGAAATCGGCCGCGGCACTTCCACCTTCGACGGCCTGGCGCTGGCCTGGGCCATCGCGCGCCACCTGATCGAAACCAGCCGCAGCTTCACGCTGTTCGCCACCCACTACTTCGAACTGACCCAGCTGCCGGACGCCCATCCGACCGCCGCCAACGTGCACCTGTCGGCAGTGGAGCACAAGGACAGCATCGTCTTCCTGCACGCAGTGCAGAACGGCCCGGCCTCGCAGTCCTACGGCCTGCAGGTGGCGCAGCTGGCCGGCGTGCCGCAGGCGGTGATCAAGGCAGCGCGCAAGCACCTGGCGCGCCTGGAAGCGCAGGCGCTGGATGCCACGCCGCAGCTGGACCTGTTCGCCGCGCCGATTGCCGACGCCAACGACGATACCGTGGCGGCGCCCGCTGCAGCAGCCGATCCGCGCGCCGAGGAACTGCTGGCCGCGCTGGACGATATCGATCCGGATGCGATGACGCCGCGCGAAGCGCTGGATCGCCTGTACCAGCTGAAACGCCTGGCGCAAGCATGATGCTGAGCGCCGCCCCGGTGGAAAGACGCCTGCGGGCGGCGGCGCGCGGCGCGGCGCTGGCCCTGCTGGGGGCGGCCCTGCTGGCCACCGTGCCGGCCATGGCGCGTTCGCCGAAAGAGCCGAAGTCGCGCGACTTCAGCTTCGGCGTGATCGGCCATACCTTCGGCAACGATACCGGCGACGCGGACCTGAAGCGCGCCATCGCGGAGGCCAACCGCAGCGACCCGGCCTTCGTGCTCAGCACCGGCATCAAGTCGTACGCGGAAGCCTGCAGCGACCGTCTGTACGAGGAACGCCGGGCGCTGATGGACGCTTCCGAACGTCCGCTGATCCTGCTGCTGGCAGGCAGCGACTGGACCGACTGCCGCGCCAGCAACGGCCGCTCCAGCGCGCTGGAACGCCTGAACCGCATCCGCGAGCTGTACTTCGCCGATAACGAATCGCTGGGGGCGAAGCACCTCGGCGTCAGCCGCCAGTCGTCGATTCCGAAATTCCGCAGCTATGCCGAGCATATGCACTGGGAGCGCGACAAGATCCTGTTCGCCACCATCAACCTGCCGGCCAAGAACAACCACTACCGCTTCGAAGCGGGCCGCAACAGCGAGTACGAAGACCGCATGGTGGCCAACCGCGCCTGGCTGCAGCGCCTGTTCACCTGGGCCAAGCGGCGCAAGCTGGATGCCATCGTGCTGGTGTCGGACGGCGAGATCGGCGCCCACATCGAGCAGGGCTTCTTCTCGCGCCTGGCGGCGAAGAAGGACGGCTTTACGGAAACGCGCCGCATCGTGCGCACGCTGGCGGAAAAATTCCCCGGCAAGGTACTGCTGATCGACAGCCAGAAAACGCCAGGCGGCAAGGCGCCCTCCATCGAATGGAGCGGCAATATCGGACATGTGGGACTGGCCGCGGAGTGGGCCGAGATTCGCGTGGCGCCGGGCAGCGCCACGCTGTTTACGCTGACCAGTCCCTAGACCAGCCAGCGCTTTCGCTGCTTAGTGAATCGGGTGGGAGCGGAACTCGTCGCCCTCTTCGCCATCATCTTCGTCGCCATGGTGGTGGCCATGGGCGCCGTGCACGTGTTCGTGCGCGATTTCTTCCTCGGTAGCGGCGCGAACTTCCACCACTTTCAGTTCGAAGCGCAGGGCCATGCCGGCCAGCGGATGGTTGCCGTCCAGGACGACCTTGTCGTCGGCGATTTCGGTGACGGTGAAGATCATGGCGTCTTCCTCGCCGTTCTCGCCGTCCGGCATGCCTTCGAACTGCATGCCCACTTCCAGCGGCTCCGGCAGGCGGTTGCGCTCTTCAACCTTGATCAGGTTCGCATCGTAATCGCCAAAGGCGTCTTCAGGGTCAATCTGGATCGTGTTGTGGTAGCCCACTTCCTTGCCGTCCAGTTCTTCTTCAATCTTCGGCAGGGTGTTCTCGTAGCCACCGTGCAGATAGACCATGGGCTGGCGGCCATCCTCGATCAGATTATTCTGTGCGTCGGACAGTTTGTATTCCACCGTCACGACGGTATTCTTGGCGATCTTCATTTGGCTTCCTTTCTGTTTAAGCTCGGGCAGATTATACCCCGGGCGGCCTGAGGCCAGCGTCGGGGCTATAATCTCGCCATGAAAAAATTACCTCTCCTCGGCAACATTACGCCGGCGCAGTTTCTGCGCGATTACTGGCACAAGAAACCCCTGCTGATCCGTCAGGCGGTACCCGGCTTCAAGCCGCTCCTCCCCTTCGAAAAACTGGCTGAACTGGCCACCAGGGACTATGTCGAATCGCGCCTGGTGACGCTGGAGGCCGGCCAGTGGGACCTGCAGCACGGTCCGCTGCACAAGCTGCCGCCGCGCTCGCAAAAAGAGTGGACCATGCTGGTGCAGGGCATCAATCTGCAGGACGACCGCGCCGATGAACTGCTGCGCCAGTTCCGCTTCGTCCCCGACGCGCGCCTGGACGACCTGATGGTCAGCTTCGCGACCGATGGCGGCGGCGTGGGTCCGCACTTCGACTCCTACGACGTGTTCCTGCTGCAAGCAGAGGGACAGCGCAAGTGGCGCATCAGCGCGCAGAAGAACCTGAGCCTGATCGAGGGTCTGCCGCTGAAGATCCTGAGCAAGTTCAAGGCAACCGAGGAATTCATCCTCGAACCGGGCGATATGCTGTACCTGCCGCCGCACTATGCGCACGACGGGATTGCCATCGGCGATTGCCAGACCTATTCGATCGGCTTCCGTTCGCCGTCCTACCAGGAACTGGGCGAGGCCTTCCTGCAGTTCATGTGCGATTCGGTCGAACTGCCGGGCCGCTACGCCGATCCGGAACTGGAGCCGACCAGCAAGCCGGCCGAGATTCCGAAAGCCATGCTGACGCGCCTGGCGGACGAGCTGAACAAGGTGTCCTTCACGGAAGACGATTTCACCATCTTCCTGGGCGAATACCTGTCCGAGCCGAAGCACAATGTGTTCTTTACGCCAGTTGAAAAGCCGCTCACTGCCGGCAAGTTCGCCCAGGCGGCCGGGAAAAAGGGCGTGGCCCTGTCGCGCAAGACGCAGATGCTGTATCGCGGCAAGAACGTGTTCATCAACGGCGAATCCTTCGCTGTCGGCCGCGCCGACAAGGCGGCCCTGGAGCTGCTGGCCAATGAGCGCGCACTGGATGGCGCGGCAGTCGCCGGCGCTTCCGAGGACGTGGCGGAAGCCCTGTACGCCTGGTACACCGACGGCTGGCTGGAACTCCGCAAATAATCGCAGCACAAAGCCGGGAGATCGCGGTGGAAAAGCATCCTTTTGACAGCCGTACCGAATTCGAGGCCCTGCTGCTGGATGGCTTTTCCCGCGCCCGGCTGAGCCTGTGCCTGTTCGATCCGGACTACGCCTGGTGGCGTCTGGGCCATTCCCGGGCGGATGCCGCTCTGCGCCGCTTCCTGCAAGGCGGCGGCCGGCTGCGCCTGGTGGCGCACAGCAATGCCGTGCTGCTGCGCGATGCGCCGCGCTTTCTGAAGCTGCTGCAGGATTATGCGCATCCCATTGAATGCCGCGTCACCAGCAAATCGCTGAAGCAGCTGACCGATTCTTTCGCGGTCGCCGACGAAATTCACATTATCCGTCGCTACCACTGCGATCATTTCCGCGGAGAAGCAAATTTTAATGATCCGGTGTCAACCCAAACCAGTCTGGAACGTTTTGAAGGCATCTGGGCTGAAACCTTGCCGGGTCTGCAAGCAGATACGACTGGATTGTGAGCCGGAAGAATGTAAAATGCGCTGGTATCGCTGGTAGGCCGGTGTAGCCGCAAGATACTGGTAGATCGAGGGCAAACGTAAATATTGCGATTCCGCAAAATACTTGCGTTTCCGACTCGTTTTACTATTGCGACGCACCAAAAAAGGCTATAATATTGGGTTAGGAAGTTTCCGTGCTCAGGCACGAAACGCGCCTAACGAGCGATAATTACCGGTAATTATTCATCGCAACATTGTTTAATTTTTGTTGAAGAAATAAAGGAAAACTAAATGAAAAAATCCCTGCTGATCGCTTCCCTGCTGGCTGTTGCTCTGGCTGCTTGCTCCAAAAAAGAAGAAGCTGCTCCTGCTGCTCCAGTTGCAACCCCAGAAGTTGCTGCTCCTGCAGCCGCTCCTGCAGCTCCAGCAGCTGACGCAGCTGCTCCTGCTGCTGCCCCAGCCGCTGACGCTGCTGCTGCTGCCGCTACCGCCGCTTCCGCTGCTGCTGACGCTGCCTCCTCGGCTGCTTCCGCTGCTTCGGCTGCTGCTTCCGCTGCTAAGTAATTCCTCGCAGGGAAATGAAAAAAACCGGCTTCGGCCGGTTTTTTTTCGCCCCTACACCTTGGGGTCAGATCCGACATTCGGACACAACCTCATCCGTACGGGTCTATTCACCCTATGAAAAAGCCACGCAACATTGGTAAATGCTCAATCCGTCAAAATTACCGCAGCGCGGCTGCAACCGCGCTGGCTTGCAAGCTGAATGTCTGAATGCCGGATCTGACCCCAAGGTAGGGGTATAAAAAAAACCGGCCGCTGAGGCCGGTTTTTTGTTTGCCGGGAACCGGCTTATTTCAGCTGTTCGAACAGCAGCGTCAGGATCTTCTCGCCAGTCGGCGTGTTGTCCGGCTTGTTGTCGTTGGTCCAGACCGATACCTGGGTCGTGGTGGTCGAGTCGGCGCGCACCGAGATGCGGTAACGCTGCGCATCCTTGTCCTTGTCCGACGAGCCCCAGCTGAACAGGCGGCTGAAGAAGCCCTTGGTTTCGCCGGCGTCGGCCACGTAGCGCACGAAGTACACGCCCTGCACGCGGTCGCGGTCTTCCACGGTGAAGCCGGCGCGGTCCAGCGCCAGGCCAACGCGGCGCCACGAACGGTCGAAACCTTCGTCCGTCTGCACGTACTTGCCGGCGCCCTCGCCCTTGATGACGGCGTGCTGCGGCTGAACGGCGGCATTGTCCACTGCCGTGCGTGCGTCGGCTTCATCTTTCGAGCCGCCCAGCTTGGTCATCAGCTTGGCCAGGAACAGCGCTTCCAGGTTCGGATCAACCGGACGCGACTGCCACTGCGTGGTTTCCTTCTGCGCACCGGTCACGACTTCTTCCGCGCCGCGGTGGCTGATGTAAATCTCGGTCGAACCGTCGGCATTGCGCTCCAGGCGGGTGCGGAACTTGTCGCGCTCGCCGCTGGAATACAGGCCGTCGATGACCTTGCCCAGCGTATTGCGGATGAAGTCCTGCGGGATCTTGGCGCGGTTCTCGTTCCACTCGGTTTCCATGGTGCCGGCGGTCGCATTTTCCTGCCCCAGCGTGAAGCCCGATTCTTCCCAGAAGGATTTCAGCTGCGGCCACAGTTGCTCGGGCGTCTGCTTGACGACCAGCCAGCGCTGGTTGCCTGCGCGCTCGACCTTGACGGCGGCATTGCCGGTCGAAGCCACGTTGTTGGCAGCCACCGCGGAGCCGGCCACCGTGCCGCGCTGGGCAGCGTAGCCGGAGGCGGTCGCCACACCGCGGTCGGTGTTCGGCAGCGAGTAGCGGTTGTCTTTCTGCAGCTGGGTCAGGTCCGGCGGCACGTCCAGGGTGCTGGCTTTCTTGGCGGATTTGTAATCGACCTTGCTGTCGCCGACAACCGAGGAGATCATGCCGCAGCCCGACAGGCTCAGCGCCAGGGCGCCAACAACGAGACCGCGCGAAGGCGGGGTAAGAGAAGCGATCTTGCGAATAGTCATGTGTAAAGAGTGATTAGTTCAGCACACCGGCTTCGCGCAGCGCGGCGCGAACGGTCTCGTGGAATTGCTCTGCCAGCGGTACCAGCGGCAAACGGATGCCGGCCGGCATCCTGCCCATCTCGGCCAGCGCCCACTTTACCGGCACTGGATTCGGTTCCACGAACAGCTTTTGATGCAGAGGGAACAGCTTGTTATTCAGTTCGATGGCGCGCGCGATATTGCCTTCCATCGCCGCCTTGCACAGCTCGGACATGCCGCGCGGCGCCACGTTGGCGGTCACCGAGATATTGCCCTTGCCGCCGGCCAGCATCAGGGCCACGGCCGTCGGATCGTCGCCGGAGTACACGGCGAAGTCGGACGGCGCCAGGCGCAGCAGGTCCAGGCCGCGGGCGATATTGCCGGTCGCGTCCTTCACGCCAATGATGTTGTCGATTTCCGCCAGGCGCAGGATGGTCTCGTTGGACATGTCCGCTACAGTACGGCCCGGCACGTTGTACAGGATTACCGGCAGGTCCACCGCTTCAGCAATGGCCTTAAAGTGCTGGTACATGCCTTCCTGGGTAGGACGGTTGTAGTACGGCACCACCTGCAGCGACGCCTGGGCGCCTGCGCTCTTGGCAAAACGGGTCAGTTCAATGGCTTCCAGGGTGGAGTTGCCGCCGGAACCGGCAATCACCGGAATCCGGCCCGCCACGCGGTCCACGGTGGCCTTGATCAGCGCGCAATGCTCGGCCACATTGACGGTGGCGGATTCGCCGGTGGTGCCGACGATCACAATGGCGTCCGTACCTTCGGCAATGTGCCAGTCGATCAGCGCGTTCAGGCCAGGATAGTCCAGGCTGCCGTCGGCGTGCATCGGGGTTACGATTGCTACAATGCTGCCCTTAATCATAGGAAACCAATTGCAAAAAGAATTAAAACGACGATTGTAGTCTATAGTCCGTGGATATAGTGCATTTCCCGTCGTCAAATCGGCGGCAACAGGGCCGCCTCCCTTGGAAACTCTTCCTTCACGGCGCAAATTCGTTGCACCATGGCAGGTTTAGGGCTGTTAACGACGCCATCCTCAAAGGCGATGACACGCAGGCCGTGCTGGCGCGCCAGTTCCAGCAGTTCGCCGGCCTGCAGCAGGAAGTCCGGATTGGACGGCTTGCCGAAGGCGGCATTGCCGTCGGCGAAGGTTTCATAGATCAGCACGCCATTCGGCGCCAGGCTGCCCAGCATGTCGCCAATCAGCGCACGATGCAGGTAGTTGGTGACCACGATGCCGGCAAACCGCGCCGGACCGAAAGCCCAGGCAGCGCCCTCCTGCTCCAGGTCGATTTCGCTGGTGACGATGCCGTCGCCAGCCGCCGCCTGCAGGGCTTCCGGAGCGCGGTCGACCGCCACCACGGAATGGCCGAGCGCGGCCATATAGCGGGCATGGCGGCCGTTGCCGCACGCCAGGTCCAGCACTTCGCCGCCGGGCACCAGGGGCGCGAAACGCTGCACCCAGACCGATGGATCATCCATAATTCAATCCCATTGCTTCGCGCACATCGCGCATGGTTTCCTGCGCCAGCTTGCGCGCCGCGTCATTGCCGTCCGCCACGATGGCGCGCACCAGGGACGGATCGTCCAGGTAGGGCTGGGCGCGCTCGTGCATCGGTTCCTGTTCCTTGAGGATGGCGTCGATCAGCGGCTGCTTGCATTCGATGCAGCCGATGCCGGCCGAGCGGCAGCCCTTCTGCACCCATTCCTGGGTGGCGCCGTCCGAATACACCTGGTGGAACTGCCATACCGGGCAGCGCTCAGGCTCGCCCGCGTCGGTGCGCCGCACGCGCGCCGGGTCGGTCGGCATGGTGCGCACCTTTTTCGTGACCGATTCCTTGTCCTCGCGCAGGGCAATCGCATTGCCGTAGCTCTTGGACATCTTGCGCCCGTCCAGCCCGGGCAGGCGCGACGCTTGCGTCAGCTTTGCCTGCGGCTCGACCAGGATCAGCTTGCGCGATCCTTCCAGGTAGCCGAACAGGCGCTCGCGGTCGATCATGGACAGGCTCTGCGCATCGTCCAGCATGGCCTTGGCCTGCTCCAGCGCGGCATCGTCGCCATTCTGCTGGTAAGCGGTGCGCAATTCGTTATACAGCCGCGCCCGCTTGCTGCCCAGCTTCCTGACAGCGGTCTCGGCCTTCTCTTCGAAGCCCTTTTCCTTGCCATACAGGTAGTTAAAGCGGCGCGCAATCTCGCGCATCATTTCGATATGCGGTACCTGGTCCTCGCCCACCGGCACTTCGCTGGCGCGGTAGATCAGCACGTCGGCCGCCTGCAGCAGCGGGTAGCCGAGGAAGCCGTAGGTGGCCAGGTCCTTGTTGGCCAGGTTTTCGATCTGGTCCTTGTAGGTCGGCACGCGCTCCAGCCAGCCCAGCGGCGTGGCCATCGACAGCAGCAGGTGCAGTTCGGCGTGCTCGGGAATCTTGGACTGGATGAACAGCGTGGACTGGGTCGGGTCGATGCCGGCGGCCAGCCAGTCGATCAGCATGTCCCAGGTGGACTTCTCGATGATGGCCGGGTCGTCGTAATGCGTGGTCAGCGCGTGCCAGTCGGCCACGAAAAACAGGCACGGCTGCTCCGACTGCATGCGGATCCAGTTCTTCAGCGCACCGTGGTAATGGCCCAGATGCATCGTGCCGGTGGGACGCATGCCGGAGACTACGCGGTCGGGATACATGGCGTCAGCCCAGGAAGAAGGTGATCGGCGTCAGCGCCAGGGTAATCAGCTTCATGACCAGGTACATCAGGCCCGTCAGGAAACCGCGGAACGGGCCGGTATTCAGCAGCACGATCAGGATCACGAAAATGATCGGTCCCAGGCGTTCGATGCTGGCAAATTTCTCCGCCAGCGGATTCGGCAGCATGGCGGTCACGATGCGCCCGCCATCCAGCGGCGGCAGCGGAATCAGGTTGAAGGCGCACATGGCGGCATTGGTCAGCACGCCGGCGCGCGCCACTTCGATCAGGAACGGCTCATGCACGAACTTCAGGCCGATGATGAACAGCAGCATCCAGCCCATGCCCATGGCGAAGTTGGCCAGCGGACCGGCGGCCGCCACGAAGCCCATCTGCTTTTTCGGGTTGCGCAGGCGGCTGTAATCGACCGGCACCGGCTTGGCGTAGCCGAACGGCGGCAGGCTGGCGAAATGCAGCAGCAGCGGCAGCAGGATGGTGCCGATGGGATCGATGTGGCGGATAGGATTGGCGCTCAGGCGGCCCATGCGTTCGGCGGTATTGTCACCAAAATAACGGGCTACGTAGCCGTGGGCGGCTTCATGCAGGGAAATCGCAAACAGGACGGGGATCGCATAGACGGCGACGGTCTGAATGGCTTGACTGTAATCACTCATGGGAAAGATTTTACCAGACGGTGGAAAGCGGCTTGCGGCGCAGCAGCGCGCCGCGCGGTGTTCAGAGCCCCAGCACGGCGGGGTCGCCCCGGCCGGCGCGCACCAGCTCCGGCTCGGCGCCGGTCAGGTCCACCACGGTCGTGGGCTGGAAGCTGCAGGCGCCGCCGTCAACGATCAGGTCAACCTGCTTGCCGAGGCGGGAACAGACGGTGTCGGCATCGGTCAGCGGCTCATCTTCGCCGGGCAGGATCAGGGTGCTGCCCAGCAGCGGCTGCTGCAGCTCGGCCAGCAGCGCTTCGACAATGGCGTTTTCCGGCACGCGCAGGCCAATGGTCTTGCGCGACGGGTGCGACAGGCGGCGCGGCACGCAGCGCGTGGCCTCCAGGATGAAGGTGAAGGGGCCGGGCGTGGCCGCCTTCAGCAGGCGGAACTGCTTGTTGTCCACGCGCGCATACACGCCGATCTCGCTCAGGTCGCGGCACAGCAGGGTCAGGTGGTGCTTCTCGTCGATGCCGCGGATGCGGCGCAGCTTTTCGACGGCTGCCTTGTCGTCCAGGTGGCATACCAGCGCATAGCAGGAATCCGTCGGCAGCGCGACCACGCCGCCGTCATGGATGATCTGCGCCGCCTGCTTGATCAGGCGCAGCTGCGGGTTGTCGGGATGAACCTGGAAGAATTGGGCCATGTCGGTATGCCGTGATCAGCGCAGCTGCTGCAGCGCTGCAATGCGTTCTTCGATCGGCGGGTGGCTGGAGAACAGCGCAGCCCAGCCGCCGCCCGAGGTGATGCCGGAGGCGGCCATGCCGTTCGGCAGTTCGCCCGGCTGCAGGCCGCCGAGGCGGGCCAGCGCGTGCTGCATCGGCACCGTGCTGCCCAGCAGTTTGGCGGAACCGGCGTCGGCGCGGAATTCGCGCTGGCGCGAGAACCAGGCCACGATGATGGACGCCAGCAGGCCGAACGCGATTTCGCAGACGAATACCGTCACCATATAGCCGATGCCGGGACCGCGGCGCTCTTCGCCCTTGTTGATGGCGTTGTCCACGATGCCGCCCACGATGCGCGCCAGGAACACGACAAAGGTGTTGACCACACCCTGGATCAGGGTCAGGGTGACCATGTCGCCGTTGGCAATGTGCGCCACTTCGTGGCCCAGCACCGCTTCCACTTCTTCGCGGTTCATCGACTGCAGCAGGCCGGTGGACACCGCCACCAGGGCGTCGTTCTTGAAGGCGCCGGTGGCAAAGGCGTTTGGTTCGCCTTCATATACCGCTACTTCGGGACGGCCGATGCCGGCGCGGTCGGCCAGGCCATGCACGGTGCTGACCAGCCACTGCTCGGTGGAGTTCTGCGGTGCGTCGATCACCCGCGCGCCGGTGGACCATTTGGCCATCGGCTTGGACATCAGCAGGGAAATGATGGAGCCGGTAAAGCCCACCACGGCCGAGAAGGCCAGCAGATTCCCCATCCCCATCTGGCCAGGGCCGGGACGGCCAATGCCGAACAGGGACAAGACGACGGACAGCACCAACATCACGGCGAGGTTGGTGGCGATAAAGAGAATGATGCGTTTCATTGAGTGGGATCTCCGGACAGTTTGCCGAATGATAATCTATGGTTGGCAGCAGGGAAATACAAGATCGCGGCGCTTAAGGCCCACTTAACGGCTTTTTTGCGAAACCTGAAACCCTGGGTCAGACCCGAGGGGTCAGACCCCGTGGGTCTGACCCAGGTGTTAGGTTTCAAAACCAATCATGCCACACCGGCTTCACGCTGCCCGGCAGCGGCGGCAGCAGCGCGAAATCGACCCGCGTCTCGCCCGGCGCGTGGAAATCCGTGCCGCGCGAAGCCAGAAAACCATAGCGGTTGGCCAGCGTCGCATATTCCGGATACTGATCCGGCGTATGGCTGCCGGTCACCACCTCGATCGCCTTGCCGCCCAGCTGCCTGAATTCGTCGAACAACACGCCTTCCTGCATATCGGTAAACTTGTAGCGTCCCGGATGGGCGATCACGGCAATGCCGCCCGCGCCCGTAATCCAGCCCACCGCCTGGGCCAGCGTCGCCCAGCGGTGCTCCACGTAACCCGGCTTGCCCGGGCACAGGAAACGCTTGAACACATCCGGAATATCGCGCGCCACGCCCTCGTCCACCAGATAGCGCGCAAAATGGGTACGCGACATCAGCGCCGGGTTCGACACATATTTCAGTGCGCCTTCATAAGCGTTCGGAATCCCGACCAGCTCCAGCTGGCGGCCAATTTCACGGCCGCGGTTATCGCGTCCTGAGCGCGTAGCCTCCAGGCCCTGCACCAGGGCCGCATTATTCTCATCGATCTGCAGGCCGACGATGTGCACCGTCTCGCCGCCCCAGGTAATGGAAATCTCCACGCCCGGCACGAAACGCATGCCCTGCTCCGCCGCCGCCGCGCGCGCGGCAGCCGTGCCGCGCACTTCATCGTGGTCGGTCAGCGCCCACACATCGACGCCCGCATTGCGCGCATAGGCCGCCACGGCGGCCGGCGGCAGCATGCCGTCGGAAACATTGGAATGGCAGTGAAGATCAACGTTCAGCATAGGTTTTCTGTGAGTGATACCGAGTGACACTTATACGCTTGCGATACTTGCATAAAAGCGAAGACTTCATTGTACGCTGTTCAAGCGAGGAATTCCTCCAGCATTCCAGCGAGCAAGGCCGGTTGATCGTGGTGCAGCATGTGGCCCGCATCGGGCATCATTTTCGCCGTCACATTCTTCAGGTGGCTCAGGCGGCGGTCCACTTCGGCGCGCGCCTCCTCCTTCGGCCCCATCCACAGCCACATATTCGTGTCTTCCGCCTCCACCCACAGCACGGGCGCGGTAATGCGCTTCCAGCAGGCCAGCACTTCTTCCACCCGGTACAGCTGGGGACTCGGCCGCTTGTGCACCGGGTCGCCCAGGATTTCCCAGCGCCCCTCGTCGTTCTGCGCCGACCAGTGCTGCGCCAGGAAGGCGGCGCGCTCGTCCGGCAGGCGCGGATTGGTCTTCTGCAGGCGGGCTGCCACCGCGGCCTGGCTGCCGTAGGTACGCAGTTCGGGCGGCACGGTCAGTTCGTCCAGCCACTTCAGGTAGCGCTCGGGCGCCTGTTCCGGCGTGGTGGCCTTCAGGCCGAAGCCTTCCAGGTTGACCAGGCGGCGGATGCGTTCCGGCCGTACCCCGGCATACACGCCAACGATATTGCCGCCCATGCTGTGGCCCAGCAGGTTGACCGCGCCGTCCGGCTGGTAGTGGCGCAGGATGCCGTCCAGGTCGGCCACGTAATCGGGGAACCAGTAGCTGTCCGTGCCGTTGCGCTGCGACAGGCCGAAACCGCGCCAGTCCGGCGCAATCACATGCCAGTCGCCCTGCAGGTGATCAACCACGAACTGGAAGGAAGCGCCCACGTCCATCCAGCCATGCACCATGAAGATTTTCGGCGCGCCTTCGCGCCCCCAGTGGTGGACATGGGTGCGCATGCCGCGCACGGTAATGAATTCGGAACGGCTGGGAATCATGATGTCTGCCTTGAAATGGGCGCCCATGGCGCAATATGGGGGGCTTAGTAGCCGGAAATGCACATATTAGCACGACCGTTCGCAAACCCATGCCCCCGGTTTGCCCCAGGCAAGGCGTAAAATAGCGCCATTTCCCGGGGACCAACCATGACAATTTATCAGCTGGGCGAAGATGCGCCCGAGATCGATGCATCCGCTTTCGTGGCCGACAACGCTACCCTGGTGGGCAAGGTCACGCTGCAGGCGAATGCATCGGTATGGTTCGGCGCCACCCTGCGCGGCGACAATGAACGCATCACCATTGGCGCCAACAGCAATGTCCAGGAAGGCACGGTAATGCATACCGATATGGGCTACCCGCTGAGCATCGGCAGCGACGTGACCATCGGCCACCAGGCCATGCTGCACGGCTGCACGGTCGGCGACGGCGCCCTGATCGGCATCCAGGCGGTGGTGCTGAACGGCGCGAAGATCGGCAAGGGCTGCCTGGTGGGCGCCGGCGCCCTCGTCACCGAAGGCAAGGAATTTCCCGACAATATGCTGATCATCGGCTCGCCGGCGAAAGCCGTGCGCGAACTGACGGCGGAAGACGTGGCGCGCCTGAAAGGCAGTGCCGGCAGTTATGTGAAACGTGCCCAGCTGTTCAAGTCGCAACTCAAAAAGATTGGATAAAGAATGACCGACACCCTGCAAAAATTTATTTTCGAGAATGCTGCCGTGCGCGGCGAGCTGGTTGACATGTCCGCCACCTGGCGCGAAGTGCTGGCCCGCCACCACTATCCGGTGGCGGTCAAGCGCCTGCTGGGCCAGATGGTGTCGGCTGCTTCCCTGCTGTCGGCCAACCTGAAGTTCAACGGTTCCATCATCATGCAGATCCACGGCGACGGTCCGCTGCGCCTGCTGGTCGTCGAGTGCGACTCCGACCTGAAACTGCGCGCCACCGCGAAGATGAATCCGGATTATGCGATTGCCGAAGATGCCGGCCTGACCGCGCTGGTGAATGCCAACGGCCAGGGCCGTTTCGTGATCACGCTCGACCCGGCCGAAAAAGTGCCGGGCCAGCAGCCTTACCAGGGCATCGTGCCGCTGGACGGCGACGACGTGGCCACCGTGATCGAAAACTATATGCTGCGTTCGGAACAGCTGGACACCAAGCTGTGGCTGGCCGCCGACGACAAGGTATCGCGCGGCGTGCTGCTGCAAAAGCTGCCCTTCCACGGCGGCAAGCTGGAACCCGGCGCCCTGACGGCCGACGAAGCGCAGGAAACCTGGAACCGCGCCGTCATGCTGGGCAATACGCTGAAGGAAGAGGAAATCCTGAGCACCGGGATCGACGTGCTGCAGCAGCGCCTGTTCTGGGAAGAGACGCTGCGCGTGTTCGAACCGGCGCATCCGCAATTCCACTGCAGCTGCACGCGCGAAAAAGTGGGCAATATGCTGAAGATGCTGGGCCAGGAAGAGGTGGAAGCGGCGCTGTCCGAACAGGGCAAGCTGGGCATCAATTGCGACTTCTGCGGCAAGCACTACGAGTACGACGCGGTCGATTGCGCGCAGCTGTTTACCAGCACCGCCCCGGCCGAAGCGCTGCTGCATGCGACCGAAGCCAAGCATTAATATCAAGCATTAAGCGGATTCGCTTGTCCAGCAATAAATTAAATTTTTTGTAATTTTTCTTAACCAATTTGTATCGTTCATCCCCTGATTTTTGCTAGCGCTAGATTCGGTTGTGACGCGCATCGCGTCGATGTTGACCGTTTGATTCTCTACCAATCTGACAAAGGGATGAAACATGGCACAAACACACCGTAGTACCGGACGGCGCCTGCTTGCAGGCGCCGTTCTCGTTTTCGCTTGCTCGGCAGCGCTGGCCGATTCGTTCACGCTGGACTTCGACGACCTCGGCTACAGCTTTCTCGGCGCCGGCGATATGTTCGGGCACAAGGGCTTCCAGCTGAGCGCCCTGTCCGGCCTGCCGGATTCCCAGCCGAGCGATCTGGTCGGCGCCATCTTCGATGGCAACGCCCCCGGCATGTGCATGCAGCTCTCCTGCCCCACCAACAACCTCACGGCCGGCTACTACGCCGGGCTGAACGACGGCGCCCTGCTGATCGACAGCGCCGCGCCGGGCGGCCTGCACATCAAATCCTTTGACGCCAGTTTCATCGGCGCCTTCCAGCGCAACGAGGTGGATGGCTATCCCGACGTGGCGGGCGTACTGGAAGTGCGCGGCTATGCGGCCGACGGCAGTTTCGTCAGCGAGCATTTCAACCTGAGCGGCCCGGCCGGCACGGATTTCCTGATGCAGCGCTATGAAACCAGCGCCGATTTCGCCAGCCAGGCCTTCACGGAGATTTCCTTCTTCGCCTATCGCTGCGACTTCAGCGGCGAGTGCATCGCCTTTGGCGACAACGCCGGCCAGTTCGCCCTCGACAACATCAGCATGGATGTCTCGCCGGTGCCCGAACCGGGCGCCTGGCTGATGCTGCTGGGAGGCCTCGGCACCATCAGCGTCTTCCGCCGCCGCCGCGCCGTCTAACCGTTTCCGGATAACCCTATGAAACTGAACCCGATAATGATCGCGGTGGCTTTGTGCTGCCTGAACGTATCCGCCCACGCGGATGACGTACGCCGCCCCTACATCGTCCAGCTGGGCGACAGGCCGGTGGCCTCCTACAGCGGCGGCGTGAGCGGCTATGTGGCGACCCAGCCTGCCACCGGCCAGGCGCTGGACCTGACCGCACCGCATGTGCAGCTGTACGGCCAGTACCTGGAGCAGCAGCAGGCCAGCGTGCTGGCGGCGGTCGCCGGCGCGCCGGTGCAGTACCAATACCAGCTGGCCCTGAACGGCTTTGCCGCCATGCTGACCGACAGCGAAGTGCGCCAATTGAAGGCGCGCAGCGACGTGCTGTCGATTTCCGCCGACGGCCCGCGCCAGCTGGTCACCGGCCGCACGCCCACCTTCCTCGGCCTGGACAAGGCAGGCGGCCTGTGGAGCCAGCTGGGCGGCCAGCAGCATGCCGGCGAAGACCTGGTGATTGGCGTGGTCGATTCCGGTGTGGCGCCCGAGAATCCGGCTTTTGCCGACCGCGTCGATACCAATGGCGTGCCGACCTACGACAGCAAGGGCGCCCTGGCCTATGGCGCAGTGCCTGCGGGCTGGCGCGGCAGCTGCGTCAGCGGCGCCGGCTTCGACAGCAGCCAGTGCAACAACAAGCTGATTGGCGCGCAGTATTTTGCCGATGGCTTCATGGCGGCGGAAGGCCGGATGCACTGGATCGAATACTTCTCGGCGCGCGATTCGATTGGCCACGGCACGCACACGGCCAGTACCAGCGGCGGCAACGCCAGGGTAGCGGCCAGCATCGAAGGCGCGGCAATGGGCGCGATCTCCGGCATCGCGCCGCGCGCCCGCATCGCCGTGTATAAGGTGTGCTGGAACGCCATCGACTGGAAAGGTGCACCGGCCAACGCCTGCTACGGATCGGACAGCGTGGCCGCCATCGAGCAAGCCATCCGCGATGGCGTGGACGCCATCAACTTCTCCATCAGCGGCGGCTGGGAGCTGGACGACCCGGTCGATCGCGCTTTCCTGAACGCGTCCAATGCCGGCGTGTTCGTGGCAGCGCCAGCGGGCAACGAAGGACCGGGCCACTTCACCCTGTCGCACATCGCGCCGTGGCTGACCACCGTGGCAGCCACCACCCACGACGAGGAAACGGTGGCTACCGTCACCCTCGGCAACGGCGCCCAGTACCGCGGCATCTCGCTGAACGGCACGGCGCTGCCGCAAACCGCGCTGGTGCTGTCGCAGGATGCGCGCCTGCCTGCCGCGGATCTGATGAAGGCCCAGTTCTGCTACAGCAAAAACTACGAGGCGCATGTGCTGGGTACCGTACCCCAGCTGGATCCGGCCAAGGTGGCGGGCAAGGTCGTGGCGTGCCGGCGCGGCAGCAATGCGCTGGAAAACAAGAGCCTGGCGGTGCAGGAAGCGGGCGGGGTCGGCATGATCCTGCTGGACGATGGCGGCGGTCCGGTGCCGATCACGCACACCCTGCCGACGGTGCACGTGAACCAGGCGGATGCGGAGAAGATCTCGCTCTACCTGCTGAAGGCCGATGCCCCGCCGACAGCCGCCCTGTCGGCCTACAGCAAGACCACCAGCAAGGCGCCCGCGCCACAGGTCGCACTCTTCTCCTCGCGCGGCCCGAACCATGCGGACATGAGCTCCCTCAAGCCGGACCTCGGCGCGCCGGGCGTCAATGTGCTGGCCGGCGTGGTGACGGATCTGAGCCAGGCGGAGCACGACAAGGTGGCAGCCGGCACGCTGCTGCCCGCGCCGAACTGGGCTTACTACTCCGGCACCTCGATGGCCACGCCGCACATCACCGGCCTGGCCGTGCTGCTGCGCCAGCTGCATCCGGACTGGTCGCCGGCCGCCGTCAAGTCGGCATTGATGACCACGGCCAGCAGCACGCTACCGGACAGCTTCGCCGGGCAGAGCAATGCCGGCACCATGCCTTGGTCGCAAGGCGCGGGCCAGGTGATGCCCAACCGCGCCATGAACCCGGGACTGGTGTACGACATTGCCCCGGCCGATTACGCCAGATACCTTTGCAATGCCGGCATCCTTGGGCAATGCGGCGGCGGCACGGCGCCCAGCTACAACCTGAACCTGCCCAGCATCACGGTATACGGCGCAACGGCCGTGCAGAGCGTGACGCGGCGCGTGACCAATGTGGCCAGCAGCAGCGCCACCTGGCAGGCCAAAGCCAGCCTGCCGGGCTACCAGGTCTCGGTCTCGCCGTCGTCGCTGACCCTGGCGGCAGGCGCCAGCGCCAGCTTCACGCTGACGCTGAAGCGCACCGTGGCGCAGGACGCGCAGTGGCAGTATGGCGCGCTGACCTGGAGCAGCGCCAGCCAGAGCGTCAGCAGCCCGCTGCTGGCGATCCCCGGCCGGCAGGTGGACATTCCTTCGCCCGTCAGCTCGGAGAAGGCCAGCAGCATGCGCGCCCTCAGCGTATATACCGCCAACGCCGGCAAGCTGACATCCACCATCGGCGGCCTGAAGCCGGTCGTGCGCAGCAGCCACGAGGTGGCGCAGGCGCCGTTTGGCTCCGTCGATACGCTGGAGCAGGTCAGGCAGGCCTGCGCCGCGGGCCAGACCGGCGTGACGCTGATTCCGGTGAACGTGCCGGCCAAAGCCATGACGGCGCGCTTCGAACTGTTCGACCGCGCCACCGGCGGCAGCGGCAACGGCGCCGCCCATGATCTGGACCTGGTGCTGCTGGATAGCAGTGGCGCGATCCATTCGTCGAGCCGCCTGCAGGGCTCCAACGAGCAGATCACCGTGGAAGCGCCCTACCCCGGCAACTACAGGCTGTGCGTGGTCGGCACCTGGATCGGCGACAACGGCCGCACCAGCTTCGACCTGTTCAGCGCCATCGTCACGCCGGACGACAACGGCACGCTGAAGGCCGTGCTGCCGACCAGGGCCTATGACGGCGCGTACGCCACGGTAGGCCTGAGCTGGTCCGGCCTGGCGCCCGGCAAGCGCTACGTCGGCGCACTGCAGCTGACGGACAGTGCGGGCAATGTGGGCACCACCACCGTGGCGGTGGATACCAGCGATCCGGTGCCGGTGACGCGCCTGCACAAGCAGACCCCGAACCGCATGCAAAACTGAATAATGGAGGAAGAAAGATGAACAAGCATATTCTGCGCAAGCGCGCACCTGCTTCATTCGCAGCACGCACTGCATCTGCAGCATCCGGAACGCTGGCCGCGCTGGCTGCGGCAGCCATGCTGGCCAGCACACCGGCCATGGCCGCCGGCCCGGCCCTGGTCGATTTCGACGACGGCATGCAAGGCTGGCAGCCCATCTCGGCCGCGGTTGGCGGCTACTCGGCCATCGACCGCATGCTGGGCGACGGTTCGCTTGCCTTCCATGGTTCCAGTCCGGGCTTCGGCTATGGCCTGGTCAACAGCGCCAACGCCGCCTTCACCGGCGACTACACGGCCATGAAGTCGATGACCATCAGCCTGGACATGACGGTCGCGGAACTGGCGACCTTCCAGGGCGGCATGCCGCTGCAGCGGGAACTGATACTGGAGCTGCGCGACTACGACAAGCCGGGCGGCATGTACGGCTTCTCCAGCGTGTGGATCTCGCTGGGCGTTGTCGGCGCGGGCCAGCCGGCCAGCCAGCACTTCTCGGTCACCATCGGCGACACCTCGTCGCTGACCTTGCCCGGCGGTTGGCATGGCGCCGGCGCCATCGACGCGGAGGGCAATATGGGGCTGCCGGCCGGCCAGACCTTCCAGCGCATCCTGCAGGATGTGGACGAGATCTCGATCAGCACTTTCATGCCGGGATATTTTTACGCCACCAGCTACTTCGATGCGTCGGTGGACAATATCCGGATCAGCGCCGTGCCGGAGCCCAGCCAGTGGGGCATGATGGC
>Ga0065165_1000363_pt1 | contig 74442 bp, 63 predicted proteins | sample AraplaMF_Cvi_mMF_FD_63813 | JGI IMG/M metagenome (GOLD analysis project Ga0065165, IMG submission 63813) | Arabidopsis root microbial communities from the University of North Carolina, USA - plate scrape MF_Cvi_mMF (version 2) (version 3) | ecosystem: Host-associated > Plants > Roots >... | reverse complement strand
AATGACGTAGCTCTTGGAAACTCGCCGAAAAATGCATCGTGCGTGGGGTCAATGTTGGAAGCCGACCGGGGTCAAAGTTCGGCGCTTATTCACACCGTGGCAAGCAACAGGGTTAGCCTTCCGCGCTGCGAGGCGTGCGCATTCGCACGCCTCGCAGGCTAGCGGGAACGCTCGCTTAGCCGATCGGTTGATAAATTCCGTCGCAAGACAGATCATCCGGTTGACGACCCTGGGTGTCGCGACCGCTAGATTTCGAGCAGCTTCTTTGGGGCGTGGGAATCAAGGTATGTGCACTCGCAAATTATCCCTGCTGACTGCTGCAATCCTCGCAGGCGCGATGACGGCGGCTTCCGCCGCCGATTTGGCGATGAAAGCTCCGCCGGTTCCGGCAGCTATCTATAATTGGTCGGGTTTCTATCTTGGCGCAAATGCGGGCGGCACCTGGGGAAATGATCCGGTCGCGTACAATCCGCAATATGTCAACGCGCCCGCTGGCTTCCCGGCGCAGGCCGCGAGTGACGGGTCGCGGACATTCCGTCCGGCAGGAGCCACCGCAGGAGGCCAGGCCGGCTACAATTGGCAGGCCTCTCAGTTCGTGTTTGGCCTCGAGGGCGACGTTGAATATGTCGATCTGACGAGTTCCTACACGACGCCCGTTTTAGGCTTCCCCAATGTCCCCTCCTATTTCTTTGCAACCTCGGTAAAATCGAATTGGATGGCGACGATCAGGCCTCGTGCCGGCATCACTTTTGACCGTTTGCTAGTCTATGTGACGGGCGGTGTCGCCTTCTCTGATATCAGCTTTGCTCAAGCCGTCACCTTTAGTGGCTTTGGACAGACAAATACCGGCGCCGGCAGCGCGAGCGCGACGAAGATGGGCTGGACAGCTGGCGTGGGCTTTGAATACGCGTTTGCTCCGCATTGGAGCGCCAGGTTGGAATACCTGCACGCCGATTTCGGCAGCATCGGTTTTGCGGCTGTCAACAATGTCGCGGGGATTTCGTCGACGAGCAGCGTGAGCTCCAGGACAAACTTGGCTAGGGTCGGCCTCAACTATAGTTTCGGCGGCGGACCGGTTGTCGCGAAATATTAATGAGACGAACAGATTGGGCGGCCGGGCAATGAGCCGCTAAATCGATCGCCGTCGTCACAGTCCGCAGATATCTGCGCACGGCACATCCAGAGGCAATTGGAATTTGGGCAGAAAGGCATCGATCCTCGCTGTGACTGCAGCCATGGGATCACGAGCGCAGCCTCGGCATCGGACCTAGAAACGCGTCCATTCGCCAGGACTCCCATGGCTGCTATTACGAACTAGCAGGCTGCTGAAAAAGGCGTTCTTCGCTGCCCGGCGACCATGATTCATTGCCTCCAACGAGATTCGGAGACGGTGCGTGCGCGGCGGCGACAATCGAAAGGGCGAGCTGTTCAGCTACGTCGATCTGGCGGCGCTGAAGCGCGAGTTTGCCGCGCTCTACGCCTTCCTGCAACATCGTCGATCTCATCCTTCGCCCGCCGTCTCAGTAGTGCCCTTATTGTCCAAAGGAAATCCGTGAAAAACAGTGGCGAAAACACAATCTGCCAAAATAGTGCTGGCCTGAGGAATCCGGAACGTGCATGTCCGCGCAGAGCGCGACGCCGTCCCAGCGTTGCGGCGAAAAGCAGCGCACTGTTCTCCACCCGTATTCCTGCCGCTCTCATCAGCGAACCTTCGACGCCCGTAGTCCCGGCACATTTCCTTAGCCTGGCGGTAGACAGAAGTGCGGCAGCTTTCTCCTTGATAGGGCGGGGGATCAGGCGCGAAACGGACCGGCATGCGCTGCAACTAGCTTGATCAGATCGGCTTGGCGGCGAACGCCGGTTTTGGCAAATAGCTGTTGAACGTGGGTCTTGACGGTCGCCTCGGAGAGGCCGACGGCTTGCGCGGCCTTCGGAATGCCGCCGATGTTGACCAGTGCGTTGAGTACTCGCACCTCGCTGGGTGTCAACGTATAGTGCTGCGCCATAGTTTCGAGCGGGAGCGGCGCATGCGGCGAAATCTTGCGTACGAATATCGCGGCTACAGCAGCATAGGCATGGCCGGCTTGTCGCCGCGCCCCGGAAGTTAGCGGTAGAACGTGCGCTAGCCAATCGTCGTGGGGAAGTTTGGAGAGTGGCACCGTCATTTCGCTCACGCTAAGCGCACTGTCGCCATGGCTGGCCACACGAACGGCATCACGAAGGCTTCGCCTTGCCTGCGCATCTGTTGGCGTCAGCGTGGCCTCGATTCCGTTGAATATGAATGAATCGCCGAGCAACTCCTGTCCAGCCGCATTGGTGAACATGATGTGCAAATGCTCGTCCACCAGGAAGACGCCAGCTTCGAGCGTGTCGAACGCATGGGAGAGTACCGCGGCATGATCTTTTTGAATATTCATGACGTTGCCGATCATCATCGCGCGTCGGATATGTGGAACGAGAAGTCGCATCCGTTGCCGCATTTCGTCATCGACCATGCCCTGGGATTCGGTTCGCATCACGCCGAAGACCGCGAAGCAGGTCGCGGATTTGTCGAGCGTTGCGGCTAGGTGATCCACCCAGCCGCGAGGCTTCGCCCATTCCTTGTAGACGGTCGTTTCGATAAACTCCTCGTAAGGCATCACATCGGTGATGCTGTAGAGGTCGCCTACCTCGAAAAAATATTGTCCAACCGTTACTGGATCGAGCTTGGCGTATTTCGCAAAGTACTCGTCAGATGCCGAAGGATCCGGGTTCGACCTGTAGCGCGCTTCGCCGCCGCGAAGAATCACGTTCTTTGAATAGAGGATGGCGTTTGTTCCGCGGACGAAATCGGTCACCCGTGTCAGGACATCCGACCAGAGTGTTGGGGCCACGGCGGCGTCATAGATGTCGCCGACGAGTTGCAGAGCTCTTTCTGCTTCGGTCATTTCACGGACTCGACTACAACTTTCGAAATATAGTGTGTACACGTTTGGTCAAAAGTTCAACCGGTTGGTCCCCGATAGAAGTCGGCGATAGCCGAGAGAACGCGTTGTGCAAGCGACGGTTGTTGAGTCTTCATCGGCATCTTACGGGAGTTAAACACAGGCCAACGCGACTCCGCCCAAGTCAAGCGCTCGATGAGCAGATGCTTCAAACGACGTTAAAAAAACGCCTGATGGGCACGGCTGAGCTCCGATGAACCGTAAATCTCGTCGGGTTAGCTTCCCGATCCGCCGCCAAACCGATCTGATCGGCGCCTTCAAATGCGGCAGTCATTCACCCTGCGCTAGTCGACTGATCGGTTGATAAATTCTATCGCAGGTTAGATCGCCAGGTTGACGACCAGATGCGGCGGGGCCGGTAAATTCCCAGGACCATGACGGTTGGGAATCGAAACATGCGCGTTCTTACGACGCCCTTGCTGGCCGCGACAATCATTGCAGGTGTGATGACGGGGGCCTGCGCCGCCGATCTGCCGCTGAAGGCTCCGCCGGCTTCGCTGCCGATTTATGATTGGTCGGGCTTCTATCTCGGTGCCAATGTTGGCGGCGCCTGGGGAGATGACCCGGTTACCTATAATTCGCAATACGCTGCGGCTCCAGCCGGCTTCCCGGCGCAGGCTGCCAGCGACGGGTCACGGACCTACCGTCCGGCCGGGGTCGCTGCGGGCGGGCAGGCTGGCTACAACTGGCAGGTGTCCCAGTTCGTGTTCGGGCTCGAGGTCGATATCGAATATCTCGATCTGAACAGCTCCACCACCACGCCTATTCTGAATTTCCCCAACGTGGCTCCCTATTTCTTCGCAACGTCCGTGAAATCGAACTGGATGGCAACCGTGAGGCCTCGCGCCGGCATCGCGTTCGATCGGCTGCTGGTCTACGTCACGGGCGGCGTTGCGGTCTCCGATGTCAGCGTTGCTCAAGCCGTCACCTTTGGACAGGCATTTACCGGCGCCGGCAGCGCGAGCGTGACGAAGACGGGCTGGACAGCCGGCGCGGGCTTTGAATACGCGTTTGCTCCGCATTGGAGCGCTAGGTTGGAATACCTGCACGCCGATTTCGGCGGCATCGGTTTTGCGGCTGTCACCAATCTCGCGGGGATTTCGTCGACGAGCAGCGCGAGCTTCAGGACGGACCTGGCCAGGATCGGCCTCAACTACAGTTTCGGCGGTGCACCGGTCATCGCGAAGTACTGATTGCGTGTTTCGGTAATTCCGCGACAGGTACTCCGCCAAATCGCGGACCCGTGGTGGGCGTCAGTCTTTGGGAGCGTCGTTCGGGCAATGTTACCCTTCAAGTTAAGTCTGCGAGAGGCGATGATGAGGCGGAAGCAAACAAAGCGGACCATGGGTGATCAATCCGATTTGCTCACCCTGTGCCGGCGCGCGGACGACCATTGTCCCAGCTCTGTCGTTGCCTTTCCGCCGCACATGGAGGTTCTGGTCGATGCAGCCGCGCTCGCTTCCGTCCCTCATCTGAAAGTCGATGACCTGAGACTTGGCCGCGGCTGGCTTCTTCGTCTCGATGCGAAACATAGGAATCAGGGAATGGGCATCCGTCCTTTGTCGCTGCTGGCTGTCGTGCTCGGCGTTACGCTGTCGCTTGTCCCGGAGCAGGCCTCGGCACAACAAAACTCAACCCTCACCGGATCGGGCGTCGCAAGCGCATCGAGTTGGGTTGCTGGTGCCCTCGCCGGCTACAATTGGCAGCAGGGATCGCTCGTGTACGGTGTGGAAACGGACCTTCAGCGCACGCATCTTACAGCTTCCATGAACCCCGGCTTGCAGCATAACTACAACGTAACCTTGAGGGATGGCGCCAGTACACGATCGTCGATCGACTGGTACGGAACTGTGCGCGGGCGCGTCGGCACGACGGTTGGTTCAGCTCTCCTTTACCTGACGGGAGGGCTTGCTTATGGCCGGGTCGGCCTCAACAGCTCGCTCATCGGATTCGATGACGGATTTAGCCCTGCAACGACGTCCGCGCAGACACAAGCTCTCCGGTTCGGTGGCGTGGTCGGCGCCGGTTTCGAATATCTCGTCGGCCCCAATGTCATGCTGACATTCCAATACCAGTATATCGATCTCGGCCGGGTGACCGTGGCGTCCATGGCGACGCCGCTTTGCTGCGCAGGCGAGATCAATCAGTCGGCAACGACGCATGCGCAGATCCAGGCGGCCATGCTCGGCTTGAGCTACCGCTTCGCGCCGGATGGGTCCAAATTACCTTGGACGGGCGGCTATGCTGGCATTCATGCCGGCGGTGCCTTCGGAAACGAAGCCAGAGCGACTTACAACGGCTGGCTCACGCCGACCCCATGAACGACGATCGATATTCAAAACGCCGAAGACCAAGAAGCTCCGATCGCACCTGGATGCGGTTGGAGATTGAAGCCCGGTTCATCCTTGGTCGCGTGTGATGCGGAGCAGCCGGAGGGCCCACCAACCGGACTCGGATGTCATTCGGCGCGCTGATTGACCCCCTATCGGCGCCGAAGGTTGACCCCGGCGAGTAATGACGTAGCTCTTGGAAACTCGCCGAAAAATGCATCGTGCGTGGGGTCAATGTTGGAAGCCGACCGGGGTCAAAGTTCGGCGCTTATTCACACCGATGCAAGCGACCGATGCGATCGACGATTTCCATCGCTATGTTCGTCTATGCGGGAGATCGGAGCGACACTCGGTCTCGCGCCGCATGTCGCAGAGCAAAGGGCACCCGCTTCGTCATTTCTTGATTAGATGTTCCGCGATTTTAGCGGATTTCACAAATATGCGGCTAGGTACATATCCAGCCTAAGCAAGGCGATCGACGTAGCCGAAGGCGAAAGCGGTCGGGATTTGCGGCTCGAAGCTCGATTCCTTATTCATGGAATGGTTACAATGAAGCTCAACAATAAGATCGCGTTCATCACTGGCGGCACGTCTGGTATCGGTTTGGAAACCGCCAAGCTGTTCCAGGCTGAAGGCGCCCATGTGGTTCTGGTCGGCTCGAATGCCGAACGTTTGGCCGCTGCTGGCAAAGAACTCGGCGGTAAGCCCCTGCTGGTCCGTGCAGACATCCGGAAGGTGGCAGACATCGTACGGGCTGTCCAAGAAACGCAGGCGAAGCATGGTCGCATTGATGTGGTGTTCGCCAACGCTGGCGCGACCACTGTCGCTCCGTTTGATGCCGTGACGGAGGAGTACGTCGCCGACAGTCTCGCGCTCAACTTCACCGGTACGTTCTTTACGATCCAGAAGACGGCTCCTCTGATTCCCAAGGGCGGGAGCATCATCGTGACCACGTCGTTCTTGAACACGATCGGCTATCCGGGCCTGTCGATCCTTGCTGCCACGAAGGCAGCAATGCGTTCGCTGGTCCGCACGTTGGGCGCAGAGTTGGCGCCCCGCGGCATCCGCGTGAACGCTGTCAGCCCAGGCGCGATTTCAACCCCGTTCTACAGCAAGATCGGTCTGCCTGACGCGGTGCTATCAGAAGTCGCTTCCAGCATTACGCAGAAGATCGGTCTCAAGCGTTTCGGCGAGTCGGTCGAACTCGCCAAGTCCGTGCTGTTTTTGGCGAGCGAGGACTCATCTTACACGACCGGTACCGAACTGGTGGTTGATGGTGGCTTGACCCAGTTCTGATGGGTCACTGACTGTTTAGTTTGGTCCGCCGTATAGATAAAATTCGAAGACGGCGGACCAACTATCATATTGATGGCATGCGCCCGAACTCCGCAAGAGTTTCACGGAGTTTCGGTACGGCAAAGTCGATAAAGCGTCGGACCTTGATTGGCATGACGTGGCGGGAAAGATGGACCACGTGAACTGGTACCGGCTCGACCTCATACTCTTGTAAGATGAGATCGAGTCTTCCCGCCTTGACGGCTGCATCGACGTCATGCTCAAGGACAAGCGTTGCTCCGATACCGTCAATGGCAGCGTCGACCGCTGCGTCCGGCGACGACACAAATAGTCGGGGGAGCTGTGCGATTGTGGAAGTCTGTCCTGTATCCGGGTGACGAAAACGCCACGGCGAGAGGCCGGGACTATCGAAGACTATCCAGGGATAGCTGCGAAGGTCATCCGGCGTCTCGGGCGTGCCGTGCTTGCGCAGCAGTTCCTGACTGGCAACCAACACCACGCGCAGGCTCCCGACGCGCGCTGCGACCAAACTACTGTCGCGTAGATGCCCGACTCTGATGGCGACGTCAGCGTGTGCATCGATGAGATCGACGTTGCGGTCCGATTGGATGAGTCGAATGCGTATTTCAGGATATGACGCAAGAAATTGATCGATAACAGCGAGCACCCGCAGACGCGCGACTTGCACAGGCGTCGTGATGACAAGCTCGCCACGCGGCGCGGTGAATTCGCCGGCCGCTCGACGCTCCTGCTCATCAACCTGCTCGAGGATCTGCTTTGCGGACGCGAGGTAATCAGCTCCGGCCTCCGTCAACTCAAGCTTGCGCGTCGACCTGATGAGCAACTTCGTCCCGACCAATGTTTCAAGCTCTTTGACATTGCGCGTGAGTGTCGCAACTGGGATACGCAATTTACGGGCGGCGGCCGACAAGCTTCCTTCCTCGACTGAGGACACCAACATCGCCATAGCTTCTAGTCGATCCAAAGCAGTCACCAAAAAGAGAAGAAGCAGTCATACCATCCTAATTCTCCATGTTCTACTATTTGAGAAAAACGTGAGAGCCTGTTGAACCTCTCTCAAGGTTAGGCTTTTATTTGGGACAAAGCAGGAACGGTCTGGGCGATCCGTAGATCACCGAAGGCGGATTGCGCACGGGCCGCGGAGGCTGTCCCCAGGGATACCGAGGCCTCCCACTCGATTGACGATTCGTCCTTAACGTGTGCGTTGCGTTTAGCGCTACTCAGAACGAGCTCGTCCCGTTCGAAAAATACGCTGCTGCAGCCGCCGAACTCTCGCGGCCGGCTTCCGCCGCCCGCGCACTTGCTGGCGGCGCTCTCAAAATCGAGCGCGCCGACAAAGTTGGTGCGACTCGCGTCCCGGCAAGTGGAAATGCAGCAGCTTCTGGATGGAATAGTCGATCTGGTGGATCGCCGGCTTCAGGCCAATCAGAAAGTTGTTAGCTCGGCCGTTTAGATTTGGAAGCGGATCAACTCGCAGCACAGTGCACCCACTGGCCGTGGCGGGTGGGAGTCGATTCCGGCCACGCGGATCGATCATGGAGAAGAGCATCGATAGCTCGGACCAGGTAAATGAGAAACAGCTTTCCAATTTGTACGCCTACACAAAGACGGTCGAAGGGCGCACTTCGTGACCCGTCAAATCGATGCGGATTAATCGCCGCTAGTAGATGACTGAATTATCCAAGATCCGCGCATGAGCAATTCGCAAACTCACGTTTGCGAGCCATTCCCGAGCCCTCGCTATACGGAAAGACAAACAACCATGAAGACCTTCGCTCTCTCGGTCGCGCTGGCGGCTGCGTCCATTAGCCATTTCTCGCCGGCCTCGGCCCAAGTGAACACGAGCGGCTACTACGTGCCGGTAAAACTGGCGGAAAAGGCGGCGGAAGCTGCCTTGAAGGCGTGCGCGGACCGCGGATATCCCGTGAACGCCTTCGTCGTCGACACGGCTGGCCTGGTGATTGTCCAACTTCGAGGCGACCACGCGACCGTGCACACGAAAGACTCGGCCTTTCGTAAGGCTTACACGGTCGTGACCATGGGGCCGATCTTCGGATTGGAGAAGACGAGCGAGTTCGTTCAACTCGTCGCGAAATACCCCAATGGGACCGGCGCTCAACTCGCGAGCGCTCCGAACGTCGTCGCGCTTCCAGGGGCTGTCGCAATCAAGCGGGGATCCGAGATCGTTGCGGGCCTCGGCGTCGGCGGATCGCCGGGCGGAGACAAGGACGAGGAGTGCGCGGCCGCCGGTGTTGCGGCTATTTCGGCCGATGTGAAGTAGGACGACTATCAGATCAGACCCGAAAGGGAGCTGCCGATGGCGACATTTGGCAGCTCACCTCCATTATCCCCCGAAGGTAGCGCGATAGCTTGCGGCGCAGAGCCACAAGTCCAGTCTCGCTTACCGAGAAGGTTCGGTCGCCCCGATATTACCGACGTAGCTCGATTCGCAGATTAGGACATAAACGAGACTTGCTGCGCATCTACATGCGTCTCGCCGGGCAGATGTTTTGCCAGGATCTTCTACGTGCATAAACGAATTGAAAGGCAAGCGGGCCGTGACGATGAAGCAAAGTCATTTGGAGCAGACAGTGTCCTCAAATACGAGACACGAGGCCGGTTGGTACGTTTCGGAGCCAGGTGTACGATTCAAGGTTCTCGTTTCCACCGAACAGGCGGCGGGATCGTACTGTTGTCTCGAAACAATTGCGCAGAACGGCACCGGCTCGCCTATTCATATCCATCACAACGAGGATGAGCATTTCCTGATCCTTGAGGGGACAGCGCATCTCCTGTTGGGCGAGAAGGAGATCGACCTCCCCGTGGGGCGGACAACTACGTTGCCTCGCGGCGTTCCCCATGCATGGAGCAACAAGTCGGATGTGCCGTTGCGCATGGTCGCCCTTTTCAACCCGGGAGGATTTGATCAGCTGTGTGTCGGGATGGCCGAGGGTGGGATTGACGCCTCCGACATGTCCATCCTCCGCACACGGTTTGGTCTCGAATTGCTCGGGCCAAAACTCTGAGCGTCGATCCGGCTTCGTCTTGATTGGGCGCACGATCGAACGAGCCGGTATGGCGATGCCCGCCATTTGGCGCCGTCAATTACGTGCGATTTTGTAGGCTTTCGCTATCCTTGTCAGGACGCCCGGTCTCCACATGGGTCGTCGCAGATCTGGATAGCCGAGCGCGCTAAGCGCGTGTCCGAATAAGGTGAAAAGAATGCCCAACGAGATGAGTTGCAGTCAAAGACTAAAGAGCGGGACGATCGGCGCCGCGCATATCGTGTTCTTTGTCGTGGCGGCAGCGGCTCCGTTGACCGCCGTTGTGGGGGCCTCACCGGCCGCGTTTTCGCTCGGGAATGGCGCGGGCGTCCCGGGAACTTATCTCCTCGTGGGTATGCTGTATGTCACTTTTAGCGCTGGCTTTGCGGCAATGACGCGGTTCGTCTCCAGCGCCAGCGGCTTCTATGCTTACGTCGCCCATGGGCTCGGAAAGCCATCTGGGCTTGCATGTGCGCTGGTCTCGCTCGCAACCTATAATGCGATCGATATCGCCGTGTACGGACTATTTGGCTTTTTTGCAGACGACATGGTCCGTTCGGTTGGCGGTCCACATCTGCCGTGGATCGTTTACGCCGCGGTGCTTTCCCTGGCCGTGTACTTCTCGGGAAAGCGTAGCCTCGCTTTTAGCGGAACACTGCTCGCAATCTGTATGGTTGCCGAAATCCTTATCCTCGCCGTGTTGGGCGTCAGCATTCTCCTTTCCGGCGGTGGTCCTGAAGGCATCACAACGCAGTCGTTTGTTCCAAGCTCCGTCTTCGTTAAAGGCTTTGGCATCAGCCTGGTCTTCGTCGTCGCATCATTCCTTGGGTTCGAGGCTACAGCGATTTTCGGCGAGGAGGCGCGTGACGCCAAACGGACGGTTGCACGCGCGACCTACGTCTCCGTGCTTCTGATAGCCGCCTTCTACGCATTCGTAACCTGGACGATCACACTCTATTACGGGACAGCAAACATCGCCCTGGCCGCGACCGATCATGCGGCGGACCTCTACCTTTCGGCGATTAACGCCCGGCTGAGTCCAGCTGCCGGCGCAGTGATGAGACTACTCCTGATCACGAGCCTGTTTGCGTGCGCGCTCTCGTTCCACAACACCGCCAACCGGTACCTGTTCTCTCTTGGGAGGGAAGGGGTCTTGTGGCGTGGGTTCTCGCGCACCCACAGCGTTCACTACTCGCCCTACGTCGCCGGGCAGGCACAGACCGCCCTTGCGCTCGGCGTTTCGATTTTGCTCTGGCTCGCAGGCGCTGACCCCTACGCGGTTGTTTTTGCCTGGATGAGTACGTTCGCCAGCATCGGAATCCTCGTCATGCAGATCATGGTCTGCCTGGCCGTGCTCGTATTCTTTTCAAGAGATGCCCGGGACGTTGACCTCTACAGCCGTTGCATTGCGCCAGCCGTCAGCTTGCTGGGGTTGTCTCTGTGTCTGGTCTTAATGGTGGCAAACCTCTCGCTGGTCAGCGGCTCGGAGTCTTGGGTCGTCGATGCCCTGCCGGCACTTGTGATCGCATTACTTGTTACGGGATTCATCCTTGCGGCCTGGATGAGACAATCCCGCCCCTTGGTTTACGCCAATTTGGGAAGTTCGTTGACTTGACAGTGGCCGCCGGGGCCGAATCTGAGGAGACTTGAGATGGACGATGGTATGGCGTGTTGCCGTAACGGCAAGATGGAGGCGGAGCGCGTGGTTCATCCGCTGCAGCCGTTGACCCTGGAAGAAATCAGGAAGGCGGCGTCGATTGTTCGGAAGGCACCACCCTACGGGGCCCAGACCCGATTTGAGACGATCGAACTGCTTGAGCCGCCCAAGGCCGAAGTGCGAGCATTCGCGCCTGGCGGCGCGATCCGTCGAAATGCTCGAGTTAACGTGTTCAGCAGCAAGGAAATCGGCGTCACGGCGCTTACGGTGTCGCTCGACGATGAGACCATCCTCTCCAGTCAGGAATACCCGGACAAGCGACCGATGGTGCAGCTTGAGCAGTTCATGGCTATCGAGGAGGTCGTTCGTAAGGATCCGCAATTTGTGGCCGCCTGCGCCAAGCGCGGCGTTACCGACATGAGCAAGGTCTGCATCGATCCGTGGTCGGCCGGAAATTTCGGCTTCAAGGACGAAACGGGGCGCCACTTGTGCCACGTCTTTGCCTGGCTGCGCTTGCGCGAAAACGAAAACTTCTACGCGCATCCGGTCGAAGGGCTTAACGCCGTCATCGATCTCAAGACCTGGGAGGTCATCCGCGTCGATGATCACGGCATCACGCCGATCCCGATGACGGAATCCAACTACGAAAGCCAGTTCATTCCCCAGACCCGAGCTCCGCTGAAGCCGCTCAATGTGGTGCAGCCCGAAGGCGCAAGCTTTCGTCTCGAAGGGCGAAAACTAACCTGGGACAAATGGTCATTCGTGATCGGATTCAACAGCCGCGAGGCTTTGACGTTCCATGATATCCGCTTTGACGATCGTCCAATCGTCTATCGCGCGTCCATCGTCGAGATGGTCGTGCCTTACGGCAGCCCCGAGAACGGTCATTATCGAAAAAACGTGTTCGACGTAGGCGAGTACGGTATCGGCAAGCTGGCGAATTCCCTAAAGCTCGGTTGCGACTGCCTCGGCACGATCGAATATCTCGATGTACATCTGAACTCCATGGACGGCGAGCCGCTCACGATCGAGAAAGCGATCTGCATTCACGAGGAAGACGCGGGCCTGCTATGGAAGCACATCGACTTTCGGACGGAGCGCGGGGAGATCCGTCGCGCGCGCAAACTGGTCGTATCGACCATCTGCACGGTCGGCAATTACGAATACGCGCTGTACTGGTGTTTCTTTCTCGATGGCGGCATCGAATTCGAGTTGAAAGCGACCGGCATCATCAACACGGTCGCGTGCGTTCCGGGCAGGCCCGGCAAGTATGGCCGCGAGGTACTTCCAGGTGTCGTCGGCCAGATCCATCAGCACATCTTCTGCGCGCGGCTCGACATGGCGGTCGACGGCGATCAGAACAGCGTGGTCGAGTGCAACACCTATCTGGAGCCCGAAGGGGAGACCAACCCCTACGGAAACGCATTTTACGAAGAAGAAACGGTGTTCAAACGCGAAACCGACGCCGCGCGCCGGGCAAATCCAGCGTCCCAGAGGTACTGGAAAGTGGTCAATCCCTCGAAGTTCAACCACGCAGGCACGCCCGTCGCTTACAAGCTCGAGGCGCTGCATTGCATCACACCGTTCATACGTCCCGACTCGCCCTCGGGAAGGCGTGCGAGGTTCGTACAAAATCATCTTTGGGTCACGGCTTTTCACCCGGAAGAGCGCTTCCCGGCAGGGCTCTTCGTCAATCATTCGACTGGGGATGAAGGTATCGCGAACTTTGTCGCCAAGGATCGGCAGATCGAAAACGGTGATGTTGTGTTGTGGCACGTGTTCGGACTTCATCACCCGGTCAGGGTAGAAGATTTTCCGGTGCAGCCTTGTATCGTGACGGGATTCAAGTTGATGCCATCTGGCTTCTTTGATGGGAATCCTGCGATCGACTTGCCGGCAGAGACTAATGCGGCGAGCCGGCTGGCGAACGCATCCACCTAGGAGACGGGCCCATTCGATTTTGAGCGGGCGCCGCCCCAAACTCGCCGCGGAAACTGTCGATGGGCCTGGGCTCAACGCGCGAGATCCCCCGAACGTCGTCACGTTTCCGGAGGCCGTCCCGATCAAGCAGGTATTCGAATCGTCGCGGGCCTCTGCCTCGACGGATCCCCGGGCGGACACAAGGACGAGAAGTGCGCAACCGCGGCCTTGCGGCTTTGATCGGGAGAATAATCATGTGGTCGCGCAATGCTCTCACCGAAAGACTCAATCTCACGTGGCCCATCCTGCAGGCCCCAATGGGCTCGCTGAGCACGCCCGCCCTTGCGGCGGCCGTGAGTAATGCTGGCGGTCTCGGCGGGCTCGGAATGTGGGGATTCTCGGCTGAGGATGCCGAACGTCGCATTGCCGGCTTCCGCCAACAGAGTAGCGGCAGCCTAAACGTTAACTATCCGCTCTGGCCCGAGCCTAGGATTGCTCCACAGGCAAGCGAGGCCATGCGAAAGCGTCTGCAGCCTCATTACGATGCCAACAATCTGGGTTCGGTTCCCGAACCTCAGGGAGTTGTGAGCGAGGTTAGTCGTGAGCACCTGGAGATGCTCCTACACGCGAAACCGGAGATGGTGAGCTTTCATTTCGGGCTACCCCGACCCGAGATTGTGAATGCCATCAAGGACGCTGGTATCTTCACGATTTCCAGTGCGACGACGGTGGCTGAGGCACGGAGGTTGGAGGAGCAGGGTGTGGATGCCATCATAGCGCAAGGCACCGAAGCTGGCGGTCATCGCGGGACCTTCACGAATGTCGACATCAGCGCACAAGCGGGCCTCTTCGCGCTCTTACCTCAAGTGGTAGACTCTGTAAGAGTACCCGTCATTGCCGCCGGGGGGATCGCAGATGGACGAACTTTGGCTGCAGCCTTCGTCCTCGGGGCGAGCGCTGTGCAGCTGGGTACGGCCTTTCTTCGCTGCGAGGAGGCTAACGTCCCCGACACTTATCGCGCAGCGTTGCGCGAGCCGACCGATGCATGCACCGTCGTCACAGACGTGCTCACCGGCCGGCCGGCGCGCTGCATCAAGAACAAGCTCGTTGACGACCTCTTGGCCTCGAACCTGCCACCGGTGGCCTTTCCTGCCCAACTTGGTCTCACCGCACCGCTCGGGACAACAGGAGACAGGGAACTAACCGGACTGTTTGCAGGACAGTCCGCAGCTCTAGCCAAGGACTCGACCGCTGGCACGTTGGTGGCCGCTCTCGCAGAAGCGGCGTCAAAGTGCCTACGTGCCTTTGCGCGTCCATAGCTCCTGCTATTTTATCTCGGGTGGGATCTGGCGCTGCAGCCAAACCATTGCGGTTGGCCGCGACGCTGACCACAAGGCCGAGCAACGTGGCGACAGGGACCGACGGCGGCAAACAATCTCGGCGACGTGTCTTGCAGTCGTAGCTTTTTCATTGTCGACAAAGACCAGCCGCAGATTGCAGGTCGCGCGCAAGCTTCTCCACGTCACGCGCGGTCCTCGTTACCGAAGCCCTGCGCGTCGCCCTCCAGGCCGGACGCCACGATCCGGGCGCCTTCAGCAATGATCTGTTTCAGCAAGCGATCCAAGACGGTCATATCGCGCTTTGACATGTTGGCGAACAGGCGGTCGTTGACCGTCCGAAGGGCTGGCGCGATGTCCTGGACCAATTCGGCTCCTTTGTCGGTCATTGTAACCTTGATGGCTCTGGCATCGTCCGGATCGGGATATTTCTTCAGCAGTCGGGCTCGGACCAGCCGGCCTACGTCAGCTGTGACGTTCGATGCAGACACATGGAGATGGTCGGCGATCTGCCGAATACTGGGGCTCGAGTTCATCTTCGCCACAGCTACGATGACCGCAAGTTCCGTCGACGAAAGCCCGAACGGCTTTGCCGTCAAGCGCCGCAAGGTCTGCATCGTCGACGCCGCGGCAAAGATATCCGACATGAAGTCGCGGAAGGCGCGCTCGTCGCCGTCCGACAGCAGCGCTTCGATGCCAACCGAGCGGGCATCGTCGCCTCTTTTCCTACCGATGGTGTTTCGTTTCGACATTGCTTAGATAATATACCGCTTCAATACATTGGACGACGAAGCCGGGGAGCCGGCACGCATCATGCAGGCTGCTCGCTCGACACTTGCTCGATGCAACAAGCGATACCGCGCGTATCGGCTGAACCACTCGCGGCATCCCAACGGCGCGAATACGACATCGCCGCGTTGATATTGATATCGCGGGCTCCGAAATGCGGCGCCGCCGCTTCCGGCAGCCACCAACCTACCCCCGTGGTGAGCACGTCAGGCAACGTATCGGCGGTGATTTTAACCTTGAGACGACATCTGCCCGAAGCGGCGGGCGTCCGCAGCGTAATCCATGATCCTTCCGCGATCCCATATCGCTCTGCCGTTTGCGGATGAACGTAAACGACGGGATCCGGCGACACCTTCCGAGCCCATGCCTGCTCACGGAAGCGGGAATGGTGATAGGTCTTTTCCCGCAAGCCCGTCTGCAGGATTAAGGGGAACGCGTCGCTGTCATCGGGTTGCCGCACCGAATAGCTTGGCGGCACGTAGGCTGGCAGAGGATCGAGCGCGACACTCGCCATATTTTCCGAGTACAGTTCGATCTTCCCGGTGGGGCCTCGAAACGGCCTCTGGGCGAAATCTCCGAGCTGGTAGGGAAAAGTCACGAATCCGTCCCGCTTGAGGTCGGCAAGCGGCACATCGCTGTCTTGCAGCAGATAGGCGTTGAAGGCGGCCTCATCCTCCCATGGCAGGAAGCGACCATCGGCGGCTCGGTGCGGAACTAGCCGGTCAACGATCCCGCGGGCAATTTCGATGTCCGGCTTCACGTCGCCGTCGCGCGCCGCCCCGGCGCTCGTATACGTGACGCAAGGACCGCCTTGGTGGATATGGACCTGCTCTTCCTCGATTGTCGTCGTCTTCGGCAATATGAAATCGGCCCATGCCGCCGTCGGTGTCATGGTGTGCGCGGCCACGACGAACAGGTCGAGCCCCCTGAGCGCCTCGATCGTCTTCGCAGTGTCCGGATACGTGACCGCGATGTTGACGCCGCTGGCATAGAGCGCGCGCACCGGATATGGCTTGCCGGTCAACATCGCGTCAATCACGGATGGATTATGACATGCCATCTGATAGCCCAGCGGACCGGACCAGAGCGGAAAGTCCCTTGCCCCGATACGTTGACGTTCGATCTCGGGCGACAAGCGAAAGGCCGGATCGAACAGCACATCGAAGTAGGTCTTGAAACCTGCCGGCTTTCTCGCACGGCGGTTGCCGCCGATGCGATCGACATTGCCGCTTATGCCGACCAGAGAAAAATAAGAGCGAAACGTCTGCACGCCGTTTGCGGATGCGTCGATGCCGTGTCCGCTGACGAAACAGGACGGCCCTGCGGCGTATAGGCGCGCCGCCGCGACGATGTCGGCAGAGGGCACGCCCGTAAGCTGCTCCGCCCAGTCAGAGGAGCAGTTCCGGACTCGCTCCTTTAGCTGCTCGAAACCATGACACCAGTTAGCGACGAAATCGGCGTCGAAGAGTTTTTCATCCACCAGCACCTTGATCATGGCCAGAGCGACCGCCGCATCGGTGCCCGGCCGCGGCCGCAGCCAAAGATCGGCTACTTCGGCCGCCGAGGTCTGGAACGGATCAATCACCAGAACCTTCGCGCCCCTAGCCTTAGCGCGCTTGATCGCCATCCACTGGATCGGGTCGGCGATCGACGGGTTGCGACCGACAATCATGATGCAGGCCGAATTGTCGATGTCCTCGCCGCCGGTAATATCGAGGCCTGTCATCTTCTCGCCGACGCCGCGGCACCCACCGCACAGATCTTGATTGATCATCCAGTTGGGGGAGCCCAGCGAGCGCATCAGCAGCGCCATGACCACCCCACGGCTGAAGAAGGCGCCGCTGACCGCACCAGCGATCGACATGGGCCCGTATTCGGTTCGGACTGCAGCGAGCTTGTTCGCTATCTCGTCCAGGGCTTCGTCCCAGCTCACTTCGACGAACCGGCCGCTGCCGCGTTCTCCGGCCCTCCGCACAGGCTTACGCAACCGTGACGTTTGGTACGTCCATTCGTAGGCCGCGCGCATGCCTTTGACGCAGAACGCACCTTTCGATGCGGGGTGCGAGCGATTGGGAGCTATCTTGACAACCTTGCCCTCCTCGACCGTGAGCAGTGAGCCGCAGATGGCGCCACATTCCCAGCACGTGCTCGGAAAGGTCGTTGAAGCATGAGTATCCTCAGCATTGCCGAGACAAGCGGTATCTGTGCTTGTCGTTAACTGATCCATTGTCATGTTCCATCAATCCGGAGCTACACCCTCAGAGCAACGTTGGCACTAGGACGCAGTCGACCGCTATCGCCCAACCGAAGCGGCCGAACTTAGTTGAAAACCGCTGTTAATCACTCAGATAATTAGCTATATCATATAGCCATATTAGGTAATTGTCACTAAGAAATTGCTCGCCACCGCCGGCATGTTCTCGGATCGGCAGAAAGAACAAGACAAGGGAGGTCTTCGGATGAATCGATCGGACGCACTGTCCCTGGCAAGAAATCTGGTTCGTGAGCATGATCGGGGCGACCGCTTCAGGTCCTTTGCCAAGAGTAATGGAATTATTACCCTGTCCGACGCATACGATGTCCAAGACCAGTTCGTGTTGGAGCTCGTCCATCGATACGGTGAGATCGCCGGCTTCAAGGTCGGCCTGACGTCCCCCGCCATGCAGCAGTTCTGCGGCATCGACCAACCCATCAGCGGAGCGGTCCTTTCGAAGCGGGTGTTGCGTTCAGGCGCAGTCGTGAAAATGTCCGACTTCGGTAGGCTTGGGCTGGAGTTCGAGATCGGGATACGAATCGGCCGCGATACGACGCCCCGGCCCAGCGCCCACTCGGCCGAAACGATCGCGTCGCATGTAGACGCGATCTGCGCCGCCATAGAGCTCGTCGACGATCGTGCCGCCGACTATACGAAGCTCGATGTCCTGTCGCTGCTGGCGGACAACTCCTGGAATGGCGGTATCGTCTTGTCCGAGTTTCGTGACATCTGGCCCGATCTTGCGCCGCTGCCCGGCACGGTTCGCAAGGACTCGATTGAAATCGATGTAGGGCATGGACGAGACGTTCTTGGGCATCCCTTCAACTCACTCGCCTGGCTGGCAAACCATTTGGGATCGAGAGCGCGCAAGCTGGAAGCCGGGCAAGTGGTTCTGACCGGAAGTCTCGTTAAGACGATCTTTCCGGTCGATGACGCCGCATACCGGTTCGACCTCCAAGACGTGGGAACGGTCGAAGTCAATGTTTCAAGGTAGTCGCGATCTCGTTGCCGTTCGTGGCTACGACGACGCCTATGCTCTTGTCGGCTCGGCTGAAAGCCGCGGCAGTCGACCTCCCGCGGCGCCCGGCAGCGATCGCAAAGTCCAGTACTCGGTCGATCCTGCTCTCTATCGGCAACCGTAGCTGATCGCCGCCCGCGACTTCCCCGCCGCTGTTCTAGTCACCGCAACCCGTCCCGGGATTCGGTTTTGAGTCCGCAACCTAGTTCTTCCGCGGATCGTCGGCCGGGTTGACGTAAGTGATGTCCCATGGCCCAACACCGCTAAGTTGGACGATGGTTTCTTCCGATGTCCAGGCGAAGTGTTTCGTACCGGCTGGCATGATCGCAATACCACCGGCAGGCAAAGGGCGGCTTTGTGCCTTGTCGAGCTTGTTGCCGACGCCCATATTGAAGGTCCCCGTCAGCACCGTGCAGCGCTCGACGACGCCGTGAGAATGTGCAGGGGCGTTGTAATTTGCCGGAAACTTTAGGCGCATGGTGAAGGGCTCTGCCTGGTTCAATCGTCCTTCGATGACGGCGAGCTTTGCCCCGGGCGGCAACGATGTAGCGTCGATCCAATTGAGCTCGGACGACACCAGCATTGTGTGGCCGCCATGCGGATGCGAGTCCTCTGCTGTCGCGGCCTTAGCGAGCGACAGTGTGATTAGCCCAATGAGAATGGTCGACTGCAATCTGCGCTTCATTGGAACATCCTTTCGATTTGTCTCACGGATCGAGCTGTGTCGCACCACGACGTCGTGCGCCAAGCGACGCCGTTCGACGATGCAGCGTTATGGCTCCAGCTGCATTACGCTTCAATTTCATAATGCAAAGGATTCAATGACAACGGTAGCAGATGGTCGTGCGTTACTAACGCGCCCTGATTTCGAGGTACCATTTCTGAGGGCGGACAGGCTGGCGTCTGCAGGCTGCCATCCAAAGTGGTTTTGGCAAGTTGGTATGGGCCAAACATTGGTCGGCCGAGAGCCCTCAGACGCCTGACGGCTCCGGTAAAGGCTTTGGGGATACCTATGCACCGCGGCTCGCTCGAGACCGCTGAGATCCCTTGCGAGGCGCCATACGCAACCTTAGCCGGTCTATTGTTCGCACGAAAAGGTTCTCGTCATCGGTTGCGCGTGCCAACACCAAGGCGCCCTGAATTCCGAGCACTATTTCTTCGGCGAACAGGTTGGCGTCTGCAGGATCCCATCCCAGTCGGACGAGCGCATCGCGCAATGATGCGATCCATCGAACAAAATACCTTGAAATTGCATCGGAAAAACGATCGCGCGTGCCGTCGAGGGCAAATGCTCCGACGAGACAAATGCGCCGACCCGAGCGGAAATATGAAACGACGGAATCCCACATGCGAGCGGTGGCCGCTTCAGGTGCGTCGTTGCGCAAGGGCGCGAAGACTTCACGCTCGAACCAAGCCTCAACCTCGTCCAGCACGGCTTTGGCAATCTCTTCTTTGCCGCCGGGAAAGAAGTGATAGAGGCTGCCCTTTCCCAGGCCGGTTTTTTCAGTGATCCGGCTCAATGACGAGCCCTCGTAGCCGAATTCCCGGTTATGGCGCGGCGTACTCGCGCGGCCCACGTCCGGAAGCTTCCAAACGCGAACTCTACGGATTGTTGCGGCCAAGAATGTCGGCGGACCCGACGATCGACACAACGCCAACGTGCGAAACGAACGCTCGGCGACAGCGAGAGCTGGCTTCCGATGCCGCCCATTCAAACGGGGGTTAGGCGAAGAATACAACGTTCGGATCCGGCTTGTCCGACAATTCCCAAGCGTCCCGTGAAGATGGGACTGCCGCAGCTCCCAAGATCTCCGCTAAGACTTGGCCGTCGTCGGCGCGACCTTGGGCGCCTTCCTGGCGTGCTCAACATCCAGATCGTCAACGCTTCGCTCGCCGACATTCAAGATCGGAGCGGGAAGGGGAGGCAAGCCTTCGAAAATGGAAAGAGTGAGCGAGGGTAAGCCACTCGATCTAATCTGGATCCTGATGAACACGATAGTGGAAAACCAGCAACCGGGAAAATACGTTCCGCGCTCGCTTTAAATGGCTCGGGCATGCGAGCCGCTTCTGGCCAGCGGCATTCTCGTGCCCTTCAGGGACAACCCGGGTATTGGGGTTGAAAGCACTATGAAGAAGGTCGTGGACGATGATCCTGCCGCCCGTCCGCGAGGTTGCGCAGTCGCTCCCAAATCATCCGTGCGCACAATCCAGTCAGTGGTTTCCTACGGATTTAACGAATCCCCATGTGACAAGATCAACTTCATGGCAACAATGTCGGTCAAGGGCCGATCCACACGGCCATGCCCGGCTCAAGGCCGGCCAATTCTCCCTTCGGATCGAGGCGCAGGCGCAGCGTGTTGCGGTCATGATCGCCAATCACCCGTTCTGCTTGCCAGGTGGCAAACACGCCGAGTGGTCGGAGTTCAGTGATGACCGCCTTTGTTGCAGCCTCGGCGCCGTTTCGCATCACGCTCGCTGTTTGTCCCATCGCAAGAAGATCGAGATGATCTTCGCGCACGTTGAATGAGAGCCATTGCCTGCCCGCCGCTTCGACCATCAGGATCGGCTGGCCCGCGCGAACGTTCTCGCCGATCTCGGCGGCGATGACGCTGACCACGCCATCGGCAGGCGCGCGCAACACCATCTTGTCGAGGCGGCGCTCGAGCACGGTGACAGCGGCAGCCGCAGCCTGCACCTGCGTGTCGGCGATCGCGCGCTCTTCCCTGGTCGGTCCCGCCACAGCCGCATCGTAATTGGCTTGGGCCTCCGCCACGTCCGCACGCGCGCTTGCGACGTCGTTTTCGGCCTGGTCGAGCGACTGCTGGGATTCGAAACTCTGGCGCGCCAGCGTGCTGGTCCTGGTGAGCTGGGCCTGCACATAGTCGAGGCGGGCGCTGGCCTTGGCGATGGCAGCTTTCAGCGAGTCGACCTGCTCGCGGCGGACGCCGGCATAGACGTTGTTGCGGTTGGCGGTCACTGATGCGAGCGCAGCCCGCGCCTGGTCCGCCTGCGCCGTCAACTCCACCGCGGAGAGTCGCGCCACGACGTCGCCGGCTTTCACAGAGGCACCCTTTTCGACCGCAATCGAGACCAGCTGGCCGTTGACTTCCGGCTCGATCCTGATCTCGGTCGCGCGCACGACGCCGACGATGGCTGCCGGCTGTGCCGAGTGGCGCATGATATAGAGCAGCGCGCCCGCCGCGACCAGCGCGAGCGGAATCGCGACGAAGGCGGCAGGTTTACGGTTGGGCATGTCCCTGTCTCCTCCTGACGGCAAATGCCGAGATCACCGCGAGCGCGAAGTAGCCGAGCGCCAGGCACCATAAGGCGAGCCAGTCATGCGCAACCTCCCAGATGCCGGCGCCAAGCTGGTTGATGCGTACGAGGCCGTCGATCGCGGAGTCGGCCGGGAACAGCCGGCCGAACGCAAGGGCCACGTCCGGAATCGCCTCGCGCGGCCACGCGAAGCCGGCCATGAAGAACTGCGGCAGGCTCGTCGCCAGTAGCAGGATGGTTGCGTTCTCCGGTCGCGTGAACCAGGCCCCGACAGCCTGACCCATGAAACTCGTCGCCAGCAGAAAGACACTCGCGAGCGCGAAGATCTGCGGAAGATGGCCGAGCGTGGAAAACCCGTAGATGCGGGGCAGCACGATGACGTACAGTGCGAGCGCAGGAAGGTAGACGGTCAGATGCGCGATGCCGCGGCCGAACACGCCCGCAAAGGCTGCGCCTCCGCTCGCCAGCGCGGTGCGGGTCAGCATCGCTGCGCCGATCAGCAGGGTCTGTTGCAGGATCAGGATGAAAGCCGCCGGAACGACGTAGCTCGCATACCCGCCCACCGGGTTGAAGATCGGCTGTAGCAGCACGTCGGCCGGGCTCGACGTCGCGAGCTTTGCCTTGACGAGGCTGCCATCCGAGCGCGCGCCGCGCGAAACGAGCTCGGACGTCAAGGTTCCGACGGCGGTGGCGATCCCGCTGGCGCTCGATCTGAAAACGAACAGATAGGTTGCGTCCGCATAGACGGGGATGTGGGCGGTGTTGCCCTTGAGCACGTCGCGTTCGGTGTCGGGCGGAATCTCGACGGCGGCAAAGGCCTGGCCACGATCGATCGCGCTGCGCGCCTCGGCCAGCGTTCGGGCGCGAACAGTCACGCTCAGTGCGCCGCTCGCATCCAGCGTCTCGACGATCTGCCGGCTGAGATCGCTGAGATCGTTGTCGACGACCGCAATCGGTAGCTTGCGAAGGATTTGGTTTAGATAGGGCTGCGGATAGTAGATGCCGTAGACCAGGGGAGCGAGAAACAGCAGAGCGAAGGCGCTCCGCGTTCTCAGCGCGCGTCGCAACTCCGCCACGAAGGCGCCGCCGACGCCGCGCGGCGCGTCCCTGGCCTCGGATGGCTCCGCAGGCCGCGCTGTTGCAAACCAGCCCTTGCGGGTGACGTTCGCCATACGCAGCCATGCTAGGCCGGCAAAGAGCAACGCCAGGCCCGTAAGCGCCGCGAATGGAGTGGCGGAATCCGCGACCGGCAATCCCCGCGCGGCTTGTCCCAACAGGACGGCCATGTACCAACGTAGCGGCAGGATCGCGCTCCAGGCTTGCGCAAAGGCATTCATGCCGATGGTGGGAAAGCCGACGCCGGCATAGCCGAATGCGGGCGAGGCAATGAGGCCCGCAAGCCCGAGTCCGGTGGCGAGATCGCCGGTCAGAAGCTGGAGCAGGGCGCCGAGCGACAGATAGGCGATGATCAGCAGCGAGGCCGCAGCGATCATCAACAGCAGGTCGCCCTTAAAGGGGATCTCCAGCACGCCTTCCAGGAACAGCGGCTCGGCCAGCATGATGAAAACAAAGATGCAGAACAGCGGCGCGAGCTTGCCGGCCAGCGCGACAAGCGGATCGCCGCCGGCGCTTTCGAGCCAGGCCCGCGCGTCGCGGCGGCGGAATTCGGAGCCGACGGAATAGCCGGCGGCAAGGGTGATCACCACATGCATGATGGTCGGCAGCAGCGCGCGCAGCAGGAACTGCGCGTAGTTTTTCTGCGGATTGACGAGCGCCATGGTCTCCGCCTTGAGCGCTCCCAGGGACGCTGGCGCAGGTGCTGCGCGACTGGCAGGAGCCGCCACGGCCGCCGCGGCGGAAAGTGAATCGCTCAGACCCGAGGATGCGATGCCGGAGGGAGTCAAAAATTGCTGGTTGTAAAATCCGACGATCTGCGGGCGGCGCGCGGCCTTCAGGTCGCGCTCGAAATCCGGCGGGATGTGGACGGCCGCGATCGACTTGCCGGAGCGAATGTCCTGCACGGCCGTGGACAGCGTGTCGGAGCGGTCGACGATCTTCAGGCTTGGCGATGCCGCAATGTATTCCACCAGGGCACGCGAGGCGTCCGACTTGTCCTCGTCGACGACAGTCACACCGAGCCCGCGGATGACCGGATGGCTGAACACCGTGGTGAGCACCACGAAGGCGAACAGCGGCACGCCGAAGATCAGCAGCAGCGCCACGCGATCATGAATCAGCCAGCGGCACTCGCGCCGCGCGACCAGCAGAAATCCGGGCTTTGATGCCGGCCTCATGGTCGTGACCGCCAATCGAGATAGGCGCTCATGCCCGGCCGCAGCTCGTGCACCGGCTGCACCGGATAAGCGCGGATCGAAAATGTCCGCAAGTCGAAATCGCCCGAAGCGCGCGTCGCCCGCCAGCTCGCATACTCGCCCTTGGTGGCGATAAGCTTCACCTCGACGGTGACGCTGCGATCATTCAGCGCCGGAATGCGAACGTCGAACTTGTCACCAACCTTCAGGCCCTTGATCAGATCCTCGCGAAGGTCGAAATGAATCCAGACGTCGCCCAGATTGATCAGAGTGACGAGCGGGACACCCGGCGAGACGTATTCGCCCGGCTCGACATTGCGCTGATAGACTTGGGAGGCGACGGGCGCGTAGACCACGAGTTGGTCGATGATCGATTGCACGCCATGGATATCGGCCTCAGCCTTCTCGACATTGGCCTTGGCGATGGCGCGCTCTTCCCTGGTGTAGCCGTTGACCGCCTGCTCATAAGCGGACTTGGCCTGATCGACGGCGCGTTCGGTCTCATGCAGCGCATCGGTGGCCTGGTCGAGCCGGGCCTGCGGCGCGTTGCCTTGCTCGGTCAATGTATGGGTTCGGTCAAAGGTCTTTTGCGCAAGAACCAGGGCTGCCTGCGCACGGTCCATCTCCGCCTTGCGCGCCGCGACCACTTCGACCCGCGTTCCGACCAATACGTTGGCAAGCTGGGCGTCCGCGACAGCTTTGGCCGCCTTCATCTGCTCATGCTTGGCCACTGTTTCGGGGTTGTCGATCTCGACGAGCACCGCACCCGCAGCAACGTTTTGACCGCGTTCGACGGGAAGTTTCCCGACGCGTCCGTCGACACGCGCGGCAATATCGAGTCGCGTCGCATCGACCTCGCCCTGGACGAGCAAAGGCACCGGTCGCGCGAGATAGAAAACGGAAAGCCCAACGACGACAGCCGCAATGACACCGACGATGATGGAAGGCGCACGTGTCGGGTTGTGTGCGGTTTTCGCTGGTTCGCCACCCGGCGCGTCGGGCGTGCTTTCAATGTCGCTGTCAGAGCTCGGCACGTCCATCCCTGACTCCCTTCCTCATGGCCGGATAGTCATTGACTATCCTTGGATTATATTTGGCCGCCAAGCCCTGTCCAATCGCGATGTGCAGACTTTTCGAGCCGCAGCACTGAGGATGTGGCCTGTCCATCGGCCGCGCTTGAACGTTTGATGCCCGACTTGTTGAAAGCTGCTGCTCTCGCATCGGTGGTCGTCCCGATGCCTCGGAAGGCGCAAGGATCAAGCAGCAGACCCATCCCAACGATGACATTCTTGTCCAAGATGAATGCCGGTGATCCGATCATAGTCGAGACCACCTGACCCGGTCCGTGGTCGGGCCACGATGCAGGGTGCGCCATGGCAAAAGCCGTCACGAGATCTTCAAGCTCCTCAGTCCCTCGCCTCTTCGTTCTCGAATTGAATGCGGGGTGCATTCACTTGATGAATGCGGATGGTTCCGATCGCACGACAATCGTGACGGGCTGTCATCTTCCGGACGGCATCGTCGTGGACGTCGAAGCGGGCCACATCTACTGGACCAACATGGGCATTCCAAGCCTGGACGACGGGTCTATCGAACGCGCCGACCTCGACGGCAAGAACCGCAAGACGATCGTCCCGCAGGGACACACCCACACACCGAAGCAGATCATTCTCGAAAAGAAGGCCGGCAAGCTCTACTGGTGCGATCGCGAGGGCATGCGGCTCATGCGCTGCAACCTCGACGGCTCGCGGCTGGAGACGCTAGTCGAGGCGGGGCACGGCGAGGCCGACAGCAAGGACCAGACGCGATGGTGCGTCGGGCTGGCGATCGACCCGAAATTCGAGCGGATCTATTGGACGCAAAAGGGGCCCGACAATGCCGGGCTCGGCCGCATCTACCGCGCCAATGTCGAAATCCCCGCCGGCCAGACCGCATCCACAAGATCCGACATCGAGATCTTCTACGATGGTCTGCCGGAGCCGATCGATCTGGAGATCGATCACAAGAATCGGATTCTTTACTGGACCGACCGCGGCGATCCTCCGCGCGGCAACACGGTGAACCGGGCCTCGATCGACAACAAACCTGCCGAGCCCGAGATCGTGGTGACCCATCTCATGGAGGGGATCGGCATCGCGCTCGACGTCCCGAACGATCGCATGTTTGTGACCGATTTCGCCGGCTCGATCTACTCCGCAAAGCTCGATGGTTCGGGCGAGCGCAACTTCCTCTTCGCCCAGGGCAACCTCACCGGCATCGCCTACGCCGAAGTCTGACAACGCATTGGAGAGAATGACATGACCGTCACCAAGCCCATTCGCCGCATCGCCATCATCGGCACCGGCGTGATCGGTGCGAGCTGGAGCGCGCTGTTTCTCGCCAAGGGACTGCAGGTAGTGGCAACGGATCCCGCACCGAACGCTGAAGCCGCGTTGAGGAAGTTCGTGGACACCGCCTGGCCGGCGCTGAAGCGATTGGGCCTGTCGCCCGGCGCGTCGCAGTCGAACCTGACGTTCACGGCCGATCTCACCAAGGCACTCGCCGGCGCCGACCTTGTCCAGGAGAACGGGCCCGAACGGATCGAATTCAAGCAGAAGCTCTATGGCCAGCTCGACGAGCTGTTGCCGCCCGACGTGATCATCGCGTCGAGCTCGTCGGGGCTCACCATGAGCGAAATCCAGAAGGGCGCGCCGTCCCATCCCGAGCGCTGCGTAATCGGTCACCCCTTCAATCCGCCGCACCTGATCCCGCTGGTCGAGATCGTGGGAGGGGCGAAGACCTCGGCAGCTACAATCCAGCGCGCGGATGAATTCTACACTTCGATCGGGCAACGGACGGTGCGCGTCAACAAGGAAATGCCGGGACATGTCGCCAACCGGCTCCAGGCGGCGCTGAGCCGCGAGATCTACTACCTCGTCGCCGAGGGTGTGGTGAGCGCCGCCGACGTCGACACCGCCCTGTCCTGGGGCCCGGGCCTACGCTGGGGCGTCATGGGCGGCCTGATGCTCAACCATCTCGGTGGCGGTCCGGGCGGCATCGAGCACTTCTTCCAGCAGTTCACCGGCCCGATGACGGCCTGGTGGAAGACCCTCGGCTCGCCGGTTCTGACGCCGGAGGTGCAAAAGAAGCTCATCGACAGCGTCCATGCCGAGGCCGGATCGCGCAGCATCGCGGAGTTAGAGGCGGAGCGTGATGAAATTCTGCTCGGCTTGATCGAGCTGCGCAAGAAAGCGGCCAAGCCGAGCTGACGAAATCAGCGCGCCGATCAAGCACAGTTTCAACCGTCCTTCACTTTTCAGGCTTCCGAGCCGCAGCGAGGAGAGATCGCAAAATGCCGACCGCAACCCCAGCAAGCAAGACCGCCGCGCCGAAGCCCGCACCTGCACCCAATGGCGACTTCTATCAGCTGGTCGACCTTCTCACGCCGGAGGAGAGAGCACTGGTCAAGAAGGTGCGGACCTATATGGAGACCAAGGTCCAACCGGTCATCAACAAATACTGGTCCGAGGACGCGTTTCCGTTCGAGTTGCTGCCGTCGTTCAAGGAGCTCGGCCTGGGCGGGCTCGGCTTCGAGGGCTATGGCTGCGCAGGCGGCAGCCAGAAGCTGTTCGGCTTCGTCGCGATGGAGCTGGCGCGCACCGATGCGTCGTTCTGCACGTTCTTCGGCGTGCATAGCGGCCTCGCCATGGGCTCGATCTATCTCGACGGCTCCGAGGAACAGAAGCAGAAATGGCTGCCGGCGATGGCGCGCTGGGAGAAGATCGGCTGCTTCGGCCTCACCGAGCCGCTGGTCGGTTCCGGAACGAGCGGCGGTCTGACCACGACGGCCAAGCGTGAAGGCGACACCTGGGTTCTCAACGGACAGAAGCGGTGGATCGGCAACGCGCCGTGGTGCGACATTTCCATCATCTGGGCGCGCGACCTTGCCGACAATCAGGTCAAGGGCTTCATCGTCGAGAACAAGTCGACGCCCGGGTTTAGTGTCGAGAAGATCGAGCACAAGGTCGCGCTCAAGGTGGTGCAGAACGGTCAGATCACGCTGAAGGACGTGCGGGTGCCTGAAGCGAACCGCCTCCAGGGCGGCAATTCGTTCCGCGACACTGCGCGCGTACTGCGGATGACGCGGTACATGGTGGGCTGGGCGTCGACCGGCATCCAGATGGGCGCCTACGAAGCCACCCTCAAATACGCCCAGGAACGACTGCAATTCGGCAAGCCGATCGCTTCGTTCCAGCTGATCCAGGACCTGCTCGCCAAGATGCTGGGCAATCTGACCGCGTGCCAGTGCCTGATGCTCCGCCTGGCGACGCTCGATGACGAAGGCAAGCTCGGCGACCATCACGCGGCGCTGGCGAAGGCGTTTTGCACCTCGAAATCGCGCGAGACGGTCTCCTGGGGCCGCGAGGTGCTGGGCGGCAACGGCATCGTCGCCGACTACAACGTCGCGCGCTTCTTCGCCGATGCCGAGGCGCTCTACTCCTACGAAGGCACGTACCAGATGCAGAATCTGATCGTCGGCAAGGCCATCACCGGCCACGGCGCTTTCCTCTGACTCTCAGCGGCGCCGGCGCATTGGCGCCGGCTGCCCTACCAGGAGACATGACCATGGTTTCGGGAACTGCACCGTTCACCCCATCTCTTGCAATAGCACCAAGCTCCGCACCCAGAGCGGCGCTGGCCCTTGCGAACGTCCAGTACGAGAAAAAGGGTGCAATCGCCTACGTCACGGTTAATCGGCCGAAGGTGCTCAACGCGCTCAATACGCCGACCTGGACCGATCTGCATGCCGCGTTCGAGGACGCAAAGGCCGACGCCTCCGTGCGTGGCGTGATCCTCACCGGTGCGGGCGACAAGGCCTTCATCGCCGGCGCCGACATCAGTGAACTGGCGCATGTCGATGCCTATGAAGCGGAAGAGTCCAGCCGCTTCGGGCAAGGCGTGCTCGATTTGATCGAGAATCTCGGCAAGCCGGTGATCGCGGCGATCAACGGCTTTGCGCTCGGCGGCGGCTGCGAGACCGCGATGGCCTGCACCATCCGGATCGCAGTGGAGCATGCCAAATTCGGGCAGCCCGAGGTCAAGCTCGGCCTGTTGCCTGGCGGTGGCGGAACGCAGCGCCTGCCGCGCCTGGTTGGAAAGGGGCGTGCGTTGCAGCTGATCCTCACCGGCGAGACGATTTCCGCGCAAGAGGCCTATCGCATCGGCCTCGTCAACGAAGTCGTTCCCGCGGCCGGCCTGATCGATCGTGCGGAGACGATTCTGAAACAGATCTTGGCCAACGCGCCGATCGCGGTGAAGTTTTCGCTGGAAGCCGCCAACAAGGGGATGGAGACGAGCCAAAGCGAAGGCTTCGTATTGGAAGCCTCCTTCTTCGGCATTTGTGCCGCCACCGAAGACAAGAAGGAAGGCACCGCCGCATTTCTCGAGAAACGCGCACCGCAGTTTAGCGGACGCTGAAACAAGGCCGCTCTCCGCGCGCATTTGGAAAGGACGCCCATGGCAAACGACAACATTTTCTCCGGGCTGAAGGTGGTGGACCTCGCGAGCTTCATCGCGGGCCCGAGCGCGGCCGTGATCTTGTCGGATTTCGGCGCCGATGTGATCAAGGTTGAGCCGCCGAGCGGCGAGCTGTGGCGACACGCGAACCACCTCCCGCCACAGCCGGTCGCTGACGATGCCTATCCCTGGCATCTGGCCAACCGCAACAAGCGCGGGATGGCGCTCGATCTGAAATCTCCGAGCGCCCATCTGGTTCTCGAAAAGCTGGTCAAATGGGCCGACGTCCTCATCGTCAATACGCCGCATCCGGCGCGCAAGAAATTGAAGCTCGAATATGAAGACGTCGCGGGGTGGAATCCGCGGTTGATCTACGCCGACATCACGGGATTCGGCGACAAGGGACCGGATGCGAATCTTCCCGGCTTCGACATCACGTCATACTGGGCCCGCAGCGGATTGTTGTCGATGACCCGCGATGCCGGCGCACCGCCGACCTGGCCGGTGGCCGGCAGCGGCGACAATGCGACCGCCGTCGGTCTCTATTCGGCGATCGTCACCGCCCTGTATCGTCGCCAGCGCACGGGGGCGGGGGCACATGTCACGACCTCGCTGCTCGCCGAAGGCGTGTGGTCCGCCAGTGTCTCGATTCAGGCCGCGCTGTGCGATGCGAAGTTCTTCGGTCTGCATGATCGTATGCACCCTGCAAATGCCGCCATGAACGTCTATCGCGCCAAGGACGATACCTGGTTCGTCCTCATCATCACGCCCGACAAGGTGGAAGCCGTGGCGAAGGCTATCGGCCGAACCGATCTCCTCAGTGATCCGCGGTTCTCCGACCCAGCCAAGCTGATGACGAACATGGCGGAGCTGACGGCTATTCTCGACCAGGCCTTCTGTTCGGAGCCGATGTCACATTGGTACGAGGTGTTCAATGGCGTTCACGTGACGTTCGGAGCGGTGCGCGGGCCGCAGGAGGTGGTCAACGATCCCCAACTCCGGGCGAACGACATTATCGTTCCGCTCGAGGGCGCCGGCGGCAAGTTGACGTCTACGATCTCCAGCCCGCTTCAGGTGCACGGTGTCGCCAAGGTGTCCGCGAAGCGCGCCCCGAAAATCGGAGAACACAACGACGAAGTCCTTCGGCTGCTCGGATTCAACGCGGCCGAAATCGATGGTCTGCATGCGAGCGGTACCGTTCCGAAGGCCAAGGACCACGCGGTCTAGCGCCGACGGAGAGGTCGTGGCGGCGTAAGCGGCCGCAAGCTGGGCTTCTTACGTGAAATTACAGAACTCAAGGGTTCAAGATCGACAAGACGGGATCCTGACCGAACATGCAGCAGGTATCCTGCACGTCTAGTTGAACCGCACAGCAAAGTGTAGCGCGATGACGCAGGCCATGGGATGCCCTTCGCCGGCGGATGTGATCGCAAACCGGATACTATGGTCAGCGGCTCCGCCGGCGCGATTTCGGGCTTCTGCGCCCATCATCGTCCCGGCATGCTCGCATTTTCGAAAATTCCGGCCTTGCAACGGCCCACGGCTCAGTTTGGTCACGTACACATGGTCTTCGATGAGGATGGCAAGCTGGCTGGTGACGCTGCAGGAAGGGTTCATGCAGGCATTTGCCATGCGGGCCGAGACGATCCGAGGGAAGCCGCTTGAGCCCTTTGTGAGTTTGAGCCTAAAAATGGATGGGCCGCATTTGATCAAATTCGTCGCGGCAGGCGTGGCTGAAGCCAAGCAGCAGATCGATCGTGCCATCGATCGCCATCTCTCGCAGTTGGACGAAGGTCTTGTCCGGCTCAAGATAAGTGTCCAGGATCTTGCGGGCTACACTCTCGGCATGATGAACCACAGGCTTCGAAGATACCGCCCGCATGGCGCTCAATTTGGCGTATAGACTGACAAGGCTGGAAATGTCAGCCTTGTCGTGCTGGAGCGCATCGATGTAACATTTTGCGGCGTCCTCAATGAAGTCCCTGTACAGTGTCTGCCGCCGAGTCTCCTCGTGAAGAATCCATTGAGCGCGGACCTGGCTTCGTTGGCTGCGCCAATTCGCTATCCCGCTCGTCAGGCCGCCCACGGCTGCACCGGTGAGAGCGGCGAGCGCGGAGATGATGGAAGCGTCCATGGATACAAATCCACAACCAGTTGCCGGAAGTGTCGACGGCCGGCCTAACAGCCCACGATTACGATGCTGGCGGCCGTGGCCCCTCGGAAATCAGCCGTGAGCTCCGTTGCCCTGAAAGGTAGGACCAGAACCACTGCGTCTGGACGCGAAACCTGTTCTGGAGCTGTGGCAGTGCCAACACGTGAAGAGCGGCCCATATCCACCAAGTCAGAAAGCCGCTGCTGCGCAAATGGCTGGCTTCGAGGATAGCAAAATTCTTGCCGACCACCGCCATGTTGCCTTTGTTGCGATACCGAAAAGGTGTGCCATCCCCGTGCCCGCCGATGCGCCTGGCGATGACCTGACCGACAAATCGTCCCTGTTGAATCGCTGCCTGCGCGACCCCTGGCACCGGGTGACCGTCCTGGGTCATTGCGGCAGCATCGCCTGCCACAAAGACGTTGGGCGCTTCGGGAATGTCCAGGAAGGCGCCCACGAATGCGCGCCCGGCACGGTCCATCTGTGTCCCCAACGTTTTCACCACCGGGGAGGCGCTGACGCCCGCTGTCCAGAGTACGGTGGCGCTCGGAATACGGACGCCGGCCGCGATCACGCCCTGATCGTCGACGGCCTCGACCTTGACTCCCGTCGACACCTCGACGCCGAGTTTCGTCAGTCGCCTCGCCGCCTTTCGAGACAGCGATTCGGCGAAGGTCGGCAGAATGCGCGTGCCGCCATCCAGCAAGACAATCCGGCTCTTGGCGGGATCGATCCTGCGGAAATTGTTGCGCAGGGTCACCAGGACAAGTTGTGCGATCGACGCGGCAAGCTCGACGCCGGTCGGACCGGCGCCGACCAGGACGAAGGTCATTTGGCGAGCGCGTTCGGCCTCGTCATTGGTTGTTTCTGCCAATTCGAACGCGCTCAGGATCTTGGTTCGGATCGTTTCGGCGTCGTTGAGGCTCTTGAGGCCCGGTGCGAAGCGCGCGAACTCGTCATGACCGAAATAGCTTGGGCGCATTCCGGTCGCGATCACCAGAAAATCGTATTCGAGCTTTCGACATCCGATCTCCGGATAGATGGCCTCGACAGTACGCGTTCCCAGGTTGATGCCCTTGATCTCGGCCAGCAATACGCTGAGGTTTTTCTGCTTCGCCTCGAGCTGCCGGATCGGCGCCGCGATCTCGGATGGCGCCAGAACAGCGGTGGCAACCTGATACAGAAGCGGCTGAAAGATGTGGTGATTTCGCCGGTCGACCAGCGTGATGTCGACATCTGCTCGCTTCAGGGCCCGCGCCGCCGCGACACCGGCAAAGCCACCGCCGACGATCAGGACACGCTTTCTGCGTGGGGCCGCCTTTGTCGATGGTGGCTTGTCTTGCGGGAACGATTTGGTGAGAACTGTCGCCATGGGTGCACCGACTCTCCGGGGCCAGCCGCCCCAGTCAGAGTCAGATACAGCGGACCTCCGGATTAATCTTGGATGGCGCTGCCGTACATTGAACGACCGTGCCTGCTCATACAGCGGATAGCCTGAGGCACTCGCAAAACATGTGCGGGAGAACAGCCCGAAGGTCAACGCTGTGATAATCAAGAGTAACGTGGCGCTGCGCGCAGCGATGTTGGTGACCAGAGCCGCTGGTGTACCCGGGCCGATTGAAACTAGTTCGACAAGGCCCGTTGTAGTGTCGGCGGCAACCGTCCGTTCCGTGGTAAGCGGTCGCCAGCGTGGTTCTGTTCAGTGCCGTCTCGCAAGTCGGCGGCTCGCCGCGCGAGCCTATGCTACAGCACGGTCAATTGCGTTGTGCGGTCCAGTAGCCTGAGCATCGTGAACTTCCCGAGTAACCGCTCCACCTTCCGCGACCCGAGTTCCCCGAGAGTTTGCCCCCGCCGGATGCGAACTTGTCGTGAACCTCTACCGAAGCGCGGACCGCACCGGATCTCGCGACGTAGCCTCTGAATTTCACCAGATTGGGATGCGTGACCACTCCGTCGGAGATATTGACGGTGAAGCTGTAGCTGGAGTCGCATGCGCCGCCTTGCGTCACGAAGACGAGATCCCAGGAGCCGTCATAGGCGGATCGTGCCTGTGCTTCTGGGGCCATCAGGCAAAGCGCTGCAATCGTCCAGAGAAAGGACATCCTCATTGATAATTCTCCGTAGTCTCGGCGACCGTTTCCGCGCAAACAGAGCGGATCTCGCCGAATGTTCAAACTAGGGATCGAGCGTCAAAGATATAAGGCTGCTCTAGAAGAAAATAGCGCAAAGCGCTTGTTGAAAAGTGCTCAGATCGTTGTGAATCGTGCATTCACCAAAGATGTTCCCGTGGCCATGCGCCTCAGCCAAGCGTTTTGAGCAGGATCGGCACCAATAGAGCAGCCATGTTCAAGCGCGCTCGCGGGCGAGCAAGCATAGTTGATGCACGCGCCGCAGCTGTTCGGGTCGAAACACGACAGCTCTCGTCTTGCATGAACCTGGAGCAGAGAGATGAACGTCCAATCCGCTGCCGGCCAGCTTGAGGAAAGCCGATCTCGTCCCGCCCAAACGTTGGTTGACCATTGGAGCGTGTCTGACTTCGTTGCCCTTACAAAGCCTCGCGTAATGATGCTTGCTGTCTTCACCGCGCTCGTCGGATTGAGTTGCGCTCCGGTTCGACCTGATCCGCTAACGACCGTTACGGCGGTTCTAGCAATTGCGGCGGGAGCGGGAGCCGCCGGCGCGCTTAATATGTGGTACGACGCGGATATCGATGCGATCATGAGCCGCACAGCTATGCGGCCAATACCCCGCGGCAAGGTCTCCCGTTTCGAGGCGCTTGTCCTTGGGCTTCTTCTTGGCGGTTTATCCGTGGTGGCTCTCGCCCTGGCGACCAACCTCGTGGCGGCCGCGTTGTTGGCCGGAACGATCCTCTTCTATGTTGTCGTGTATACAGCGTGGCTGAAGCGGTTCACAAAGCAGAACATCGTCATCGGCGGCGCCGCCGGCGCGCTGCCGCCCGTAGTCGGATGGGCCGCGGCAACTGGGGACATCGGGCTTGAGCCGCTTGCGCTGTTCCTCATCATCTTTCTCTGGACACCGCCGCATTTCTGGGCGCTGGCGCTCAACCGCACCGAGGATTACGCCCGCGCGGGCGTACCGATGCTGCCGGTTGTTGCGGGACGCTCGGTCACAACGCGGCGTATATTGATCTACAGCGGCCTCCTGGCTCTCGGTTCGGAGCTGCCCTGGGCGCTGGGGTTTGCTGGCGTGATCTACGGCGTCACCGTTGCGATCTGCGGGGCGTTATTCCTCATGCTTGCATTTCTGCTGGACAAAAGCATCGGGCCTGATCGCCGTCCCGCCCAAAGGCTATTCGTGTTCTCCATCTTCTACCTGTTCGCGCTGTTCGCGGCGTTCTTAGTTGACCATGGTGGCGAGCCATTCCGGCGCATGCGTGCCTCGCATGAAGGCATAGGCGCGTCGGTGCATGCCGAGCACCCGCCGAAGGTCGCTCGCACCGCATGGCGCATCAGCAATCCCAGGGAGATCTAGTATGCGATACGGTTTGCTGGCTGTCCTCCTAACCGTAGTTATGATGCTCGGTGGCTGCACTGAAGGCGTGCTGGATCCGAAGGGGCCGATTGCGCTGGCCGAGCGGCAAATCCTGTTCAACGCGCTGGGCATTATGCTCGCGATCGTGATTCCGGTGATCCTAGCGACACTTGGCTTTGCCTTCTGGTTTCGTGCATCGAACGAGCGTGCGCGCTATCGGCCGGATTTCACATATTCCGGGCGTCTCGAGTTGCTGGTCTGGTCCATTCCCGCGATGACGGTGCTTCTGGTCGGCGGCGTCGCGTGGATTGGCTCACACGACCTCGATCCGGGCAGGCCGATCAACTCAACGGTCAAGCCGGTCAACGTTCAGGTCGTCTCGCTCGACTGGAAATGGCTATTCATCTATCCGGACGAGGGAATCGCGAGCGTCAACAAGCTGGTCGTGCCGGTCGACACGCCGGTCAGCTTTGAACTAACCTCGTCGAGCGTCATGAACAGCTTCTTTGTGCCTCAGCTCGGGAGCCAGATCTACACCATGTCCGGAATGGCGACGCGCCTCCATTTGCAGGCGGACCATCTGGGAACCTATCCAGGCATATCCGCAATGTTCAGCGGTGACGGCTTTCCCGACATGCGCTTCACGGTGGATGCAGTGACGGACGGCGGATTCGCACAATGGGTTCGCCAGGCCCGTGAGACAGGCTCGGCACTCGATAAGCAGACTTACGCCGACCTGGTCAAGCCGAGCAAGGCGGTCGCGCCGTTCACCTATCGTGGCGTAGCCCCTGATTTGTTCGGCAGCATCGTCAACACCGCCATGGGTACCCATGAGTCTCATCGAGACTCTGCTCTATCAGTTTGTTCAACTTCGCAGAGGGCCGAACGATGAATCTCCTTGGGAAGCTCGATTGGAACGCGATTCCGCTACATGAGCCGATCATCATGGGCGCAACGGCCTTCATGGTCGTGGTGGTGCTCGTCGTTCTAGGATTCGTCACGGCGAAGGGAGCGTGGCCCTATCTGTGGCGCGAATGGCTCACTTCGGTCGACCACAAGCGGATTGGCGCCATGTACTGCATCCTGGCGCTTGTCATGATGCTGCGCGGCTTCAGCGACGCGATCATGATTCGCGCGCAGCAGGCGCTCGCAGCAGGCGGTGCACAAGGTTATCTCCCGCCCGAGCATTTCAATCAGATCTTCTCGGCGCATGGCACGATCATGATTCTGTTCATGGCGATGCCGTTCGTGGTCGGGCTCATGAATTTCGCTGTACCGCTGCAACTCGGCGTTCGCGATGTTGCATTCCCTACGCTCAATTCTGTCAGCTTCTGGCTGACCGCCTCGGGCGCGTTGTTGGTCAACATTTCGCTGGCTGTCGGAGAGTTCTCGAAAGCTGGCTGGTGGGGGTATCCGCCTCTGAGCGAACTGCAATATTCACCCGGCGTAGGCGTCGATTACTATCTTTGGTCGTTACAAATCTCGGGAATCGGGACCCTGCTGGCGGGAATAAATTTCGTCACAACCATCCTCAAACTTCGGGCACCGGGGATGAGCTATATGCGCATGCCTGTCTTCTGCTGGACTGCGCTTGCCGCCAACCTGCTCATCGTCGCGGCCTTTCCGGTTCTGACCGCGACGCTCGCGATGCTGGCGCTCGATCGCTATCTCGGCTTTCACTTTTTCACGCTCGAAGGCCAGGGCAATCAGATGCTGTACTCCAATCTGTTCTGGGTATGGGGCCACCCGGAAGTCTACATCCTGATCCTGCCGGCGTTCGGTGTATTCTCGGAGGTGATGGCAACGTTCTCCGGCAAGCCATTGTTTGGCTATCGCTCGATGGTCGCCGCGACGATGACGATCTGCGTCCTCTCTTTCCTGGTCTGGCTGCACCACTTTTTCACAATGGGTGCCAGCGCAAACGTCAACGGCTTCTTCGGCGTCATGAGCATGATTATTGCCTTGCCGACGGGCGCGAAGATCTTCAACTGGCTGTTCACGATGTACGGTGGCCGGGTTCGGTTCTCGGTGCCGGTGCTGTGGTCGATCGGCTTCATGGTGACTTTCGTCATCGGCGGCATGACCGGCGTGCTCATGGCAGTGCCTCCAGCCGACTTTCAACTGCACAACAGCGTGTTCTTGGTCGCGCACTTCCACAACGTCGCCATCGGCGGCGTCGTGTTTGGGGTAATGGCGGGGTACAATTACTGGTTCCCCAAGGCGTTCGGGTTCAAGCTCGACGAACGCTGGGGCAGAGCATCGTTTTGGTGCTGGCTCGTCGGCTTCTATGTCGCCTTCATGCCGCTCTATGTGTTGGGCCTGATGGGCATGACCCGGCGCATGCAACATTACGACGATCGGTCCTGGCAGCCGTGGTTGATTGCGGCGGCATTGGGCACCGCTATCATCCTGGTCGGCGTCGTCTGCCAAATCGTGCAACTCGTGGTGTCGATCCGCCGTCGCGAAGAACTGCGTGACGAGACCGGTGATCCCTGGAACGGCCGCACGCTCGAATGGGCGACGACGTCGCCGCCGCCGGCATGGAATTTTGCGTTCCAGCCCAAGGTCGTCGGACTGGACGCGTTTTGGAGCAGCAAAGGCCGCGCTCTGGAGGCCCGGAACGATCCTGCGCCGACGCGCGCTTACGAGCCCATCGAAATGCCGAAGAACAGCGCCACCGGCTTTGTCACGGCGTTTTTCGCAGTTGTGATCGGCTTTGCGCTGATCTGGCACATCTGGTGGCTGGCCGGCGTCGGAATGTTCGGCGCATTCTTGACGCTGCTTGCCTTCTCGTTCCGTCGCCACAACGAGATTGAGGTGCCCGCCGAAGAGATCGCCCGGTTCGCACGGGTCCACCAGGCAGGAGCCGCAGCATGAATATCGCCATCGCAATCGATCAGATTCCGCAAGACGCACTGCCAAGTGCGAGTGAAGCGGGACCTGTTCCAACGAGGATCGTAGTCGCCTACGGCTTCTGGATCTTCCTGCTGAGCGACATCGTCATGTTTGCCGCGCTGTTCGCGAGTTACGCGGTGCTCGTGCGGTCTACGGCAGGCGGCCCGACCGGCGCTCAGCTGTTCAGTCAGAAGACGGTCGCGATTGAGACCGCTTGCCTTCTCTTTTCGAGCTACAGCAGCGGGCTGATGTCTCTGGCAGTCAATTCGCGCCGTTACCTCAGGGCTTATGTCGGGGCCCTCGTAACCCTCGCGCTCGGAGCCATTTTTCTCAGTCTCGAGATCCGCGAATTCCTGAGCATGATCGCCATCGGTGCGGCGCCGCAGAAAAGCGCGTTTCTGTCCGCATTCTTCACGCTTGTCGGATGCCATGGATTGCACGTCGCGCTCGGGCTGATCTGGCTGATCGTGATGATGGTGCAGGTGGCGGTATTCGGGTTCGCTGCCAGGGTGCAGCGTCGCCTGCTCTGCTTTTCCTTGTTCTGGCACGCGCTCGACATCGTTTGGGTCGGGGTATTCACGGTGGTTTATCTGATGGGAGTGAGTTCATGACCGAGGCCCAACACGAACGCGCGCCTGGAGACAGGCCGAGCCGCGAGATGGATGCATCGGCTCCATCGGAGTTTCTAGTCTACACGATCGGCTTGTTTGTGGCGATTCTCCTCACCGCCACGTCGTTCTGGACTGCGAACACCACGCTGCTGTGGCCAGGCGGCGTGCTCCTTGGGCTTGCTGTACTCGCCATCGCCCAGATGGGCATTCACCTGGTGTTTTTCCTGCATATCAGCAGCGGGCCGGAGAGCACCAACAACGTGCTCGCGCTTGCCTTTGGGGCTCTCATCGTATTTGTGGTGATTTCCGGTACGATATGGATCGTGGCGGATATGAACACGAACATGATGATGCCGTCGGGCGGGCCGATGATCATGAAGATGCAACACTGAAGTGGTGCGCAGGGACGGCTGCCGCCATTCAGGCATGCCGTCCCCGCGCGCAACGCCGTGACGATCCGACTATCTTGCGGAGCGTTTGCGCGCGCTATTGCCGTCTCTGGCGCCAGGCATCTGCGTGATTCCGACCTGGATCACCTGCCTGCAGGCATCGCTGAGTTCAGAGCTGCGCTCTCTCAGGCAAATCGTGATGTCATCCGCATTGGGGATGAACGCGCTGCAAAGTCTGAATACATCGGGTGTGCAGGCCGCGCGTTGTTCCGGCGTCCCCTGCGATAACGAGGGGGCCGGCCGGGCCGCTGCGATCAGCAGGCACAAGGATACGCACCAACACGTCAAAGATCTCGGCCGCCGGGGTATCGGTCCGTCTGAGCGTTTCATGTTCATTGAAGGTCTCGCGTTAATCGGTCGAGCCCAATACTCGACCTCAGCAAAGAGACATCGATATCCTCTCGGTGGAGCGCGGGCTTGTCGTGAAATGTCAGCGTTTGTAGCTTTCGATCCTGTTGCAGCGTTCAGGCTCGGCCGGTTTGGCTCGACGTCGGGTCCGCACGAACCACCAATCCATCACACGTTCGTTCAAGCGTTGAGGTGATACCACCCCTAACGTTCTATGTTGGCTGATGCGTCTGAAGTGAACTGATGATGGTGCGAGCACATGCTCAAGGGATTTACGGCTCCTCGGTCGCCTCGTGGGATTGCTGCACTGGTTCCGCCACCTCCCTGGCACTTCGCAGGTGACGTGCTCGCGGTGGAGTTTTGGAATGATCCCGATGTGTCGGTCCAGATCCTCCCGGTGGGTGTGGAGCTTGATGAGCAAGGTCGAGGCCATTCTGTCGCACTCTTCACGGACTATCAGTTCACGGCGCAGAACGATGAGCATCTGTACCCGGCCAGATATCAGTGTCGCGGGTTCAGCGTCCTGCTCGACGCGATGTGGAAGGGAGTACCGATAGCGTGGTGCCCATACTGCTATGTGGACAACGACGCTGCATTGATGAGGGGCTGGATTCAGGGTTATCCGAACAAGTTAGGCACCGTACACCTGACTCGCACTTTTGCCGCGGCGGGCACGGCTTCGCCGCCATTGGTCCACGACAGCAGATTTTCGGCCAGCATGTCTGCTCACGGCCGCTTGCTGGCACAGGCCAATGTTACCTTGCGCGAAAAGGCGGAGCACCTTGTCGGGTTTCTCGACCGGCGGATTGTGGGGCGGCGGCATTTTCCGCGGCTTTCCGCTGGGATGCACGATAAGCCGGCCGTGGATGAACTCGTTCGCCGCGTTTCGGATCATCCCCGGATCACAAACATCTGGACCGGCGAGGGTGACCTCAGTTTTCCGGAGGCTTACGGAGAGGAACTGGAGATGCTGGGACCGCTCAAGGTTGGGCGCGGATACCGGTTCTCATTTTCCTATTCCGTCACCGACATCGAGGTTCTGGCAGACCTGACTGCGTAGCAGCTGGCTGATGCCAAACGTGTTCCGGCTGTGGCAGGAATTAACAAAAAGGCGCATTTCGATCAAATCCAGCGCGATTGATTCCGGTAGCTTCTGTGTCGGAAGCGATGCACTAGGACATGGGAATGCTGAAGGGCTTTACAGTTCCGAAGTCGCCATTCGGGCAGGCTGCTCTTACGCCGCCACCGCCCTGGCACTATGCCGGCGATGCCGTCGGAATAGAGTTCTGGGCCGATCCCGACGCGACAGCAGCAACATTGCCGTCTGGTCTTTCGCCGGATCCGGAGTCAAACGGTCGCGCCGTGATGCTATTCCTGGATTGGCAGTTCACTGCACAGGACGACGAGTATCTAGAGCCGTCCCGCTATCAATATCGTGAGGCTTCCGTGCTAGTCGACGCGATGTATGCCGACCTCCCGGTCATGTGGTGTCCGTACATCTATGTTGATAACGACGCTGCGATGGCGCGCGGCTGGACGCAGGGATTTCCAAAAAAGATGGGGAGCATCTTTCAGACACGCTCCTTTGCGGCTTCGGGGCCCGCTGCTGCACCGTTGGCGTCCGGCAGCCGGTTTGGCGCCAGTCTCTCTGCGCATGGTGAGCGTCTTGCGGAAGCTTGCGTAACCTTGCGCAAGCCGGTCGAAGACGGATTGTCTCTGCTCGGCCGCCCCACGGTGTTGCTGCGGTACTTTCCGAGCCTGGTGGCCGGCTGCCGCGACAAGCCCGCCGTCGATGAACTGACGATGTCGGTCATCGACAATCTCACCGTCGCTGGCGCATGGGTCGGAACGGGAGAGCTCAACTTTCCGGAAACGTATGGCGAGGAACTCCACGCGCTTGCGCCGAGGCGGATCGAATCGGGATTTCGTTACTCGCTCTCCTATACGACCAGCGACCTGAAGATCCTTGAAGTCCGAGGGTCCTGAGCAACTGCGCCCGCAGCAACGCCGAAGCGTCTCTGGCTACGCTGTGGGGCGGCTCGTTGTGGCTGGTATCACATTGATAATAAGACGTTATTTCGCTTTCGACGGGGGCGCCCAACAAGGAGGCACTGCCAGCATTTAACTGTTCAGAACGCTACTTAACGAGCCAAGCAGCTTCCTTTGCTGCACTCTCTCGCCGATCCGGCCTGTCGGACTGATCGTTGAGGAAATGACTATGGAAGGACTTCCGGCTACCCCACCAGACTCTTGCTTGGTGTCAGACCAGCAGTTCAACCTGGTTGCGAGCAGCTTGGCCACGCTGCTCGAAGCGGCAAGGCGAGAGCTGGAGCGTGATCGGGATGCGGCCAGGTTGTCGCTGGCCACGGCGTCCCACATCCTGCAGGCGGAGATCGAGCGATATTCGGGCGGCAACGAAGCTCCGAGGGGGGGGCTGGCGGCCTGGCAGATCCTGCGCGTGCGGGCTTACATTGACGGCAATCTGCATCGTACCATTCATATCCGGGATCTCAGTGCAGTCGCACGTCGAAGTCCAGCGCACTTTTCTCGCAAGTTCAAACTGGCTGTTGGGGAGTCGCCTCATGCCTATGTGGTGAGAAGACGCCTGGAGAGAGCCTGCCACCTGATGATGACAAGTGCGGCATCACTGAGCGAAATAGCCCTAAGCGTAGGCTTTTCCGATCAGGCGCATCTATGTAGGCTCTTCAGGCACGCCTTTGGTCAGAGCCCGGCCAGTTGGCGGCGCGAGCGCGGAATCCCACCCGAGGTCAGTTCGAGAACCGGCTTGCAGGCTGGATGAATGGGACGCAGCTTCACCGCGTTGTGGCGATACCTAGAGTCTGCGCGCGTGATACGGCCTGCGCACGCTTCTCCACACCCAGCTTGGTGAAAATGCTCTTGAGGTGTGACTTCACGGTCTCAGGACCGATATCGAGGCTTCGGGCGATTTCTTTGTTGGACAATCCATCCGCAAGCCGCCTGAGAATCTCGGTCTCGCGACGGCTCAATGTGTTCAGAATCCGCGCGCTCGAGCTCGGCGCCAAACCATCTTGTTGTGCTCGCTGTAGGCCTGCTTCGAGCCGCTCGACATAGGGGATCAGATCCGACTTGATATTTCCTGCCGCCCGGGTCGCCCGGAGAAGCTCGGAGATCACTGGGCCCTCGTCGAGGACGCTCCGATAGAGACCGGCGGTCGCACACGTGGTAAGCACGCGGCGAAATCGGCTCACGGCCTCTGCGGCGTTGCCCGCGCTGAGCGCAACTGCCGACTGGCGGATCGCAATGGCGATCAGGAACTGACGGTGCTCCATGGCTTCGGCTTCGTGCTGCAGTTGCTGCAGGATCGAAATGGCATCGTCGGGACGACCCTGCTGGCCGAGCAGATGAGAGCGCGCCAATCTGTGGTACCACCCGATCTCCGACCAGGCACCGGGCCTCAGGGCAGGGAAATTCCACGCAAGACGTTCCAGGCGATCGACGCATGCGGCGGCTTCTTCCAGCCGACCATCGTTCAGATAGAGCCGCGCCTGCTCCGCGATCACGCCGGCCGTGAGTCGCCCCCAATCCCGCTCGACGCCCAGATTTTCGGCTCGCTCCAGCAGAGTGCGGGCTCGCTCGAAATTCATCCGTGCCGCGGCGACTCTTGAGATTACGAAATAGCTGCTCCATACGCAGTCGAGCATCGTCCCGGAATTGATCAGCGGGACGCGGTCGATGACCCAGGCTTCAGCCTCTTCAAGCTGGCCTTGCTCGTACATCATTCGCGCGATCAGACTTGCCGGCAAGGCCGCGGCAACCGAATTCGGTCCCACATCCTGCTCGGCGATCCGAAAGCCCTCGCGGTAGTGCTCATCTGCTGCCGCGAGACGTATCTGCCGCTCTTCCATAAGCCCGTTAAGGCAGTGTCGATACACCGAGGCAAATACGTTCCTGTTATCGTCCTCGGCTGAGTATGGGATCCACGGCGTCGCATGGAATTTCTTGAGATTGCCTGCCTTCATATGGCTGAAGCGTACGACGTTTGAGGCGACGTTCGCGGTCCAGGGATCGGAAGACCGGTCAATACAATCCTGGGCCAGAGGCAGCGCGCTTTCGCTGTCATCTTTCAGCGCGATAGCAACCGAGCGGATCGCCTGGCATTCGCACAGCAAATTGCCGTCCGGCTGAGGCGTTTCGGTGATATCGGCTTCTATGTCGGATGCGAGCTTCAGGGCCTCATCAAACCGAAGCGCGAGCGCGAAACCCCAGGCGATCGCCAATCGGACCTCGCTCTGACCTCGCATCAGTTCGTCGGGAAACTGCCGCTGCCATTCCAGCAAGGTGAAGAGATCGCCCCGCTTGATCAAGACCATCGCGCAATTGTTGATCCAGCCGATCGCACGATCGGTGGCGCGGGCCGCAATTGCGTGCTGGACCGCCTCGGTCCACAACTCGTGCGAGGCATACCAGAGGGCTGCACGCCCATGCAGTTCAGGGACTTCAATGCCGCGATCCGCCTCTAGCCGTTGTCTGAGATATTTGGCAAGCAGCGCGTGATAGCGAAACCAGACGCCATCATTGTCGAGGGGCGTGAGCAGCATCCGGCGCTGGGCGAGGGATGCTAGGATCGTGCGGGTCGAACTCGAGCCTGTTACGGCCTCGCAGAGCGGACCGGAGAACCGGTCAAGAACCGCCGTTCGCAACATGAAGTCGAGCAATTCGACCGGAAGCCCATCCAGCACCTCCGTCAAATAAGCGGCGATCGGGCGCTGCGAACCCGAGAGGTTGTGGACATATTCCCTCAAGCTGGCTCCAGCCTGCAAAGGCATGGACGAGATAATTCGTAACGCCGCGGGCCACCCTTCTGTCTTGCGCAGCAAGAGTTGGACGTCGGAGAATGCCAGCATTCCGGGTACGGTGCCGTTCAGAAACGCCTGCGTCTCCTGCATGTCGAATCGCAGGGCTTTGGCATCGATCTCGATCAGCTGGTTCTGGGCGCGGAACGTCGCAAGCGGCAAGGGAGGCTCGGTCCGCGTCGTCAGCACTACATGACAGTGAGACGGTGCGTGCTTCAGAAAATACGCGACGGTCTGATGGATGCGCGACGCGCTGACCCAATGATAGTCCTCGAGAAACAGATAAACGTCATACTCTATCTCTGCGAGATCGTTGATCAGGCTCGACAGGATCGCCATCGGGTCGATCAAATTGTTCTCGCGGATCAGCCCGATTGCGCCGGCGCCAACATCCGGGCAAGCTTGGTGCAGGGCCTGAGCGACGTAAAACAGAAATCGCGTGGCCTCGTCATCGTCCGGATCAATTGTCAGCCACGCAACGGCATCGCCGTTGTGCTCTAGCGTCTCGGCCAGTGTCGCCGTAAGCGAGCTCTTGCCGAAGCCTGCCGGCGCCTTGATCACCGCCAATCGCTTGGCCGGGAGCTCTGAGAAGGCGGCTAGCAGCCGCGGACGCGCGACCAGACCGCCTAGACGGGTTGGCAGGATTTTAGTCGCGAGGAATGGCAACCGTCCTCCGTCGGGCAATGCGCCCGTTCCATGGGGCAGATGGCTGGAGTGCGGCTGGATCAAGGGTCCCCCTAACCAGGTCAGTCGTCCCCCCATTCGGGGGATGCAAACACGGGTGAAATTGTACGATCTCTGTCAGCAAGAGGGAAGCGCCGGGCATCGTCGGGTTGCGCGCGATCCGGGTGCCCATCCCTTCAAATCCACGCGTGCGGTCGAAAGAAAGCTGATGTCTACCAAGAACGCACGCTCGTGTTTCGCAAGGACCTCCGGTCGCTTGAAAAAAGCACGCAGGTTCCGTGGCCAGAGCCATGGCTAACGAAGAGCCTCGCGGAAATCTGCGGTTCGGCCCTTTCGAGCTTTTCAGCAAAGAGAGGGTGCTGAGGCGCGACGGCATGGTGGTTTCCCTCGGTAGCAGGGCGCTCGATATCCTGATCTACCTCGCCGAGCGTCCGGGTGAGGTGATTGCAAATCAGGAGTTGATCGATCACATCTGGCCAGGCCTGACGGTCGAGGAGGGGGGCATCCGGGTCCACGTCGCTGCGATCCGCAAGGCGCTTGGCGACGGTCAATTCGGCAGCCGCTACATCTGCAACATCAAGGGACGGGGCTACTCATTCGTCGACACAGTGGTCCTCCTCGGAGGCGCCACGGACAGCAGCAGCGCCAAGTCCCGGCACCAAGGCTGGCTTCCTGGGCGGCCGCCGATGATCGGGCGCGAGACCGTCGTCAGCGAGGTCAGCGACAGGCTTCGAAGTGCCCGGTTCGTGACATTGCTCGGACCCGGCGGCATCGGCAAGACCGCCGTTGCACTGGCGGTCGGCCGCGCGGTTACTGGAGAGTTCGGCAGCGAGATCTACTTTGTCGATCTGGGAAGCCTCACCGATTCGCACTGCGTGGCTGTGGCGGTCGCGACCTCGCTAGGACTTGCGCTCAAATCGAAAGATCCCGCCGCGGAGCTAGTCGAACTCATCCGGTCGCGGAAATGCCTCATCATACTCGACAACTGCGAACATGTGATTGAGTCGGTCGCTTCGCTTGCCGAACAGCTCTACCAGCAAACGGAAGCGATCCACGTTCTGACCACGAGCCGGGAATTGCTGAAAGTCGAGGGGGAGCATTGCTACCGGGTTCTCCCTCTTGATTTTCCGCCGGATGATTCAGGGCGGACCGCAAATGCAGTGCTGCGATATCCGTCGGTACAATTGCTCGTACGGCGAGTGGCCATGCGGGCAGGTAGCGTCCTTCTCACCGACAAGGAGGCGCCACTCGTCGCGGACATGTGTCGAAAGCTCGACGGAATTCCGCTGGCGATCGAGCTGGCGGCGGGGCAGGTGGCTGCCCACGGCCTTCAGAACACGGCTGACCTCCTGATGTCCCGACTAGAACTGATGAAATTCGGCCATCGGACGGCGGTTGCCAGACATCGGACGCTGAAGGCGACATTGGATTGGAGCTACGACCTGCTGTCCGATGCGGAGAGGATCGTCTTTCGACGCCTCGCGGCTTTTGTCGGCCATTTCACCCTGGATGGCGCGCGGTCTGTCACAGGCGGACCCGGCACGAGAGCTGAAACTTTTGGCGCGGTTGCAGGTCTGGTCGAGAAATCGATGATCGCAACCCGGATCGATGCGGGGCAGGCACAATATCGGTTGTCGAACACAACCCGGGCATACGCGCTTGCAAAATTGGAGGAGCATGAGGAAGTTGAAATGGTCTTCGGCCGGCATGCAGAATACCTCGCCGGACACCTCGAAACGCAGAAGGACACTCTATCAGCTTTGCCGGGCGCCGTAAGAGTTGCGGCCTATTCCGACCAATTGAGCAGCGTCCGTGCAGCGCTCGAATGGAGCTTTGGGCCGCAAGGCAACGCCGAGACGGCAACGAGGCTGGCGGCCGCTTCCATGCAGATGTTCCTGGAGCTGTCACTGCTGATCGAACGCCAGGCGTGGGCGGAACATGCGAGAGCGAGCCTGGGACATCCGCATCGAGGCTCCCGCCAAGCAATGGAACTCTCTGCATCGATCCCGCTGGCCTTGATGCATACGGAGGGCAATCAACGCGTCCGAACCGCCTTCGCGAACGCACTGGAGTTGCGATCAAACAGAGAGATCTTGCCTACGAGCCGAGGCTTCTAAGCGGGCTCTTCATGTATTCGCGCTAACGGGGATCATGTCGCCGCCGAGGAGCCTGCTCTCGGTCATCGATTGGGTAAAACGTCAGGGCCGCGACGGACCTGGCGTGGCTCTGTTGCCGGAACAGGATCGCTCGCCGGAAGCCTGCGAACATCTCAGCATAAGTCTTGATTGCGTACCAGCAGGAATTCCATTTCCTGCTCGCCGCCGCGCCGTGCAGATGCTGGGTCAACTCGACCGCGTCGGCTAAAAGATACAGGCCTCGCACCGCCTGCGCAAGCGGGTTCAAGTCCTCGCATTTCGATCCAAGCCGCAACAATGCCGTTGGGTGCACGCTGTGACAAGAACAGTCATAGCCAGGGTTGCATGTCATGGGCAAGCTCGTTGCGGATATCATCGTCGAGACGTTGCAAAGCGCTGGGGTCAAACATTGTTACGGCGTCGTTGGCGACACGCTCAATCTGATTGCGAGATCGCTCGAAGCAAGCCAGATCGAGTGGGTTTCGATGAGACATGAGGAAGCCGGAGCCTTCGCCGCTCAAGCGGAGGCGCAGCTTGCGGATCGTCTGACCGCGGTCGCCGGCAGCTGCGGACCCGGAAGCTTACACTTCATCAACGGGATCTATGAAGCCAATCGGAATCGCGCGCCGGTCATCCTGATCGCAAGCCAGATCATTCGCGATGAACTGGGTTTTGACTTCATTCAGGAGGTGGACTTCAAGCAGGTCTATAGGGATTGCAGCGTCTTCTGCGACATGATCCATACGCCCGAACAAGCTCGCCGGAAGACGGTGATCGCCTGCCAGACAGCTCTGGCGAAACGCGGTGTTGCCGTTCTAATCGTGCCGGCGGATATTTCTGCCTCAAGCGTTGATGACAAAGTTCCCTATGCGGTACATGTAGCGCGGCCTGTCACCCAGCCGAACGATGCGGATCTTGATGACATCGCAAAAATCCTCAACGCGAACGAAAACGTCGTCCTGTACGGTGGTTCAGGCTGCCAGGGAGCTCATCAAGAGATCCTTGCGGTCGCTGAGAAGCTGAAGGCGCCGATTGCCCATACCTCGCGGGCCAAGGATTTTCTCGAGTTTGACAATCCCTACAACATTGGAATGACCGGGATGCTCGGAAACGAGGCCGGGTACCACGCGTTGCTGGACTGTGACGCCTTGCTGATGCTGGGCGCGGACTTTGCCTGGCGTCAGTTTTACCCGGACAAGGCCAAGATCGTACAGGTCGATATTGATCCGACTCATCTGGGACGGCGCCATCCCATCACTAAGGGCGTAGTCGGTGATGTGCAGGCGACGCTGAAGGCATTGCTACCGAAGCTCGTCGAGCGCACCGACGCCTCGTTTCGGAGCGCGTATGTGAAGCGCTATGAAAAATATCGGGAGGCCGAACGGTCCAAGGTTGCTGCCGCCCATAACAGCAGTATTCCTGGAAGCTATCTGACGCAGGTGATCAACCGCCATGCGGCAAAGGACGCCTTGTTCACGGCCGATGACGGCACCCCGGCCGCTTGGGCCTATCGCCACATCGACGCAAACGGACAACGCCGGATATTCGCCAGCCTGCTCCATGGAACGATGGCTAACGGCATGCCATCCTCTATCGGGCTCCAAAAGGCGGAGCCCGGCCGGCAGGTCATATGCATGGCTGGCGACGGCGGGATTTCCATGCTGTTCGGAGACCTGATGACGGTCGTTGCTCAGGAATTGCCTATCAAGATTGCCGTCTACGACAACGGCAAACTTGGGTTTGTCGAGATCGAGCAAAAGGCTGAAGGTATGTTGGATACCTTCACGAATTTGAAGAACCCGAATTTTGCCGGCGTTGCGCGTGCGCTGGGTCTTTGGGGGCAGACCGTTTCGAACGCGGGCGAGCTCGAGCCTGCGGTCAAGGACTGGCTGGCGCAACCGGGACCGGCGCTTCTGCACGTGCATGTCAACCCGATGCAGCTAGTCATGCCGCCATTCATGCAGGCCGGGCCTGCAATCGGAATGGCGCTCTATTCCGCTCGCGCCGTTCTGCACGGTCGTGGAGGCGACGTCTGGGAAATGGCGAAGGAAAATTTCCTCTAGTCGAGGTCGCCGTCCCTCAGCAAGGTTGTGGCATTCCGATCGCCTCCGCCGCATGACATGAGAGCGGCCAAGAATTGACGTTATGGGTCGATCGAGATTGGCGAAATCGCCGGAGCAATCGGCTTTGCCCATGGTAAAATATATTGCGGTTGTTGGGGGCGCACTCGCGGTTCTTCTTCTGATGGCCGGCTGGTCTTTGCCGGAGCTGCCGGACAGGTTTTCCGATCGGCCGAACAGCAGCGGCGTGGCGGCCATCAGGATTGCATCCGCGCGCAAATGGCCGGAGAAGGTGGTCCTGGATACCAGCCAGCCGACATTTTTTCCCCCGTCTATCGATGTGGCATCGGTCCGGGAACTGGTCGATCGTCTGCCCGATGACAGGAATCAACCTGACGTCGCCCCTCAGGCCAACGTAACTGCAGAGCCGAATGTTCGCCCCGCCGTTGCCGAGTATCCATCCGCGCGAGCCAGGCATAGGAGGTCCAGGGCAATTCCAGCGGTTCACGCGGCAAGAATCCGCAGTCCCAACGAGCTCCGGGCAACGGTCGAAGCATGCTGCTGGTTCGAACGGATGGCCAGGCCGTTGCCATCGAGACCTGCCTCGCAGAATCGCGTCGTGCGTCATGACTCATGGACAGGATGGCATTTTCCGGAGACCGATTGAAAGTCGGGTCCGTCCGCCGGCCTCTCTCCTATCTTTCTATCGACCTCACATCCAACATGCACACAATGGAACAATACGGCAGTCATGGGCCGGCATGCTCGGAGCAAACAGGTCGAAATATCGAGAGAGGCTTGGGCCTCCATAATGGACGCGCCGCGCAGGCGGCGCCTTGGGGAAGAGATCGGCGAAGCTTCCTATTTTGCGTGGCTTCAAGGGGTAGAGCCCGCGCTACGCTAACAGATCCTAGTACTCACTTTCCTTAGAAATTCATGACTCAACATTGGAATGATACCCGAAGCGAGAACAGTCCGTCTTTCTCGGAAAGATCGCAAGGTCCTTGAGGAACGTTGCTGCTCGCCAGTGACGTTACAACGTGATTTGAAGCGAAGGATCGTTCTGCCGGCAGCGAGACGCAGATTGCTACCGCGGCCCTGCTCCAAATAGCCTATCCACCAGTCCGCTGCTGCCAGCGCTCAGCGCTGCTTCCGTAAACGACTTTCCGCGCGCGATTTAAGTGGCCAAGTGGCCGGAATATGGAAGGGGCATTCCACGGATTGAATGCCAAGGCGTCCACCTCTTTCGCCCTTTGGAGTGCGACTTCATCCAAAAGATCTTGGCGCGGAATAACCAATGTCGCAATCTCGATGGAGGGCGAGTCAGTCTCTCGCCACTCAATCGACCCATCCTCAATCGGGGTCCGCTCTTCGTCGACATAAGGCTGTAGCGCAAGGCGAAAGCAAACGTCAGCGGAGCCAAGACGGGCGGCGAATTCCGCGTGGAGATTATCGGCCGCCTCCTCCGAGGCTACGGCAACGGTGGGTCGCAAATCGAACCGAACGGGGAAATTCCCCCACAATATTGCTCCCCTGCTCCAAAAGCGCTCCAATGCCAGGCTGACGCATTGGCGGGCACCACATTGGATATTACCGAGCATCCGCTTGGCCTCAGCCTCGCCAAAGGCATCCGCGACGCGCTCGACCAGCGTTGTCCGGTCACCGGAGGCGATGACGGCGAACTCCACAAACTGTCTCGCGTTACGAGCATGTGAGACTGGGAAACTCGTCATGAGCAGATCATGCACCGCGTCGCCGTTCACACCGATTTTGAGCGCGGCACCACGCATGTCGGGAAGACTGTCGGGCTGTGGCAAAGCGCTGGCGCTGGAAAAGCGCGCTATGACCGGCAGACGAGCCCCCGCCGTGAAATGCCCTACGGCAAAGTGGCTGGGCAAGTTGGCGTCGATGATCAGCTCCGCGTTCTTGATGCCGACGAGCTGTCTGGCATGCAAGGTGCGATAGGGGTGTGCAAGATGCGCGCGGACGCGATTTCTTTCCTGAATCGCCAGCATTTTCTGCGCCAGACCAAGGAAAATCGCTTCCTCCGCTTCTGGCGAGCCGCCGTCATAAACTTCCGTCCAGTTAGTCGCGCTTTCCATCGTTGCTCCATTCGGCATCTGCTATTCAAACCTCACTGCCTGTTCGCTGGCCAAGCAGTGTCTTTGTTCAGACCACTCCTATTGCGTCGTTTCGGCTTCTTCCGGGCGGCTCGGCTCCTCGAGCAGAAATGCGAAAGTCTCTGCGGCAGCTGGTTGCGTGCTGCGGTCGCATCATAGGGGCGAGCAGCCTTCTGACGATCCATGCCTCCTGTAGACGGTTGGGGTGACAGCGAATGAAGTCCGGTCTCCCCTCGGTGTCACGGAGCGCTTTCTATAGTCATCTCCCAGACGTCGCGTCCCTTGCCGTTCAGCATAGCCTTGGCGAGATAGACGCCCATACCAACCACCGCTTCAGGCGACACAAATGGCGATGGCGGTTTCACGAGCTGCATCGGATTGACCTTGACGTGCAGGAGGGCCGGACCGGGTTGTGCGAGCCAAGTCGTGATCGCGACATCGAGTTCGCCGGCCTTCGAGACGCTGCGGCCCCACATCCCTACCACCTCGGCGATTTTGCCGAAATCCGGATTCTCGAGGTCGGTGTAAATCGGAATCAGACCCGCTGCCTTTTGTTCGATATCCACGAAGCCAAGTTTGCTGTTGTCGAAGACGACAATCTTGATTGGAAGATTCTGCTGCTTCACGGTGAGAAGGTCACCGAGCAGCATCGCGAAGCCGCCGTCGCCTGCCATGCAAATGACTTGGCGGTTTGGCTGGCATTTCTGCAATCCAATTGAGGACGCCATGCCGCCAGCCATCGTGCCGTGTAACAGGCTGCCGAACGTGCGCCTTGTACCACGGGTGTCGACATGCCGCATCGTCCAAACGATGACAGTCCCATCGTCGGCGGCAAAGAGGGCATCTTCTGCAGCGTGTTTGTTGATGAGTTTTGCTAGATAAGTACCCGGGATCTTAGCCCCTGGCCCTGGCACGGTCTCGGCTTCGGCGGCCGCACGTACCTTGTGGTGCCGGTCCACGTAAGTCTTGAGAAACCGTTCATCGCTATGCTGCTCGAGACGAGGGAGCAGGGCTTGTAACGTCGTCTTGATGTCCCCAACGGCGCCAATCGTCACCGGATGACGCCTCCCGATATGGGTAGGGTCAGCATCGATCTGAATGATTGTCGCCTTGTCAGGATAGAACTGAGCCCAGGCAAAATCAGTTCCTAGTAACAACAGCACATCGCAGTCGAGGATGGCGTGGTAACCAGCCGGTTGGCCTATGATGCCAGTCATGCCTACATTGTAGGGATTATCCCATTCGACAAAGTCCTTGCCGCGCGAGGTATGTGCGGTCGGTGCCTTGAGCCGGGCTGCAGTCGCAACGAGTTCGTCGTGCGCTCCCTGGGATCCTGCGCCCGCATAGATGGTAATCGCGTCGCTCTCATTGAGGATAGCCGCGATTTCGTTAAGGTCATCGTCCGCTGGCCGTATCAACGGTCGGCGGGCGTGCACGGTGTAGGGCAACTCATTATGCGCGGGCTTGTTCGCGATGTCAGCAGGCACTACCAGCACAGCGACGCCGCGCTTGGTCAGCGCAGCCTGGCAGGCGGCAACGGTCTTGCGACGCGCCTGCTCAGGCGTCAGAATGGTCTCGCAGAACACACTGCAGCCCCCGAAAACTTCTTCGAAATCCAGCTCCTGCACCGACTGGAAGCCAATATCTTTCTGTATGATCTGACTCGCAATTAGAATGACCGGCGATCGGTTGCGGTTGGCTTCATATAGGCCATTGATGAAATGAAGGCCGCCAGGACCGCAGCTGCCGGCGCAGGCTGTCAGCTGGCCAGTCATTTGCGCCTCAGCGGCTGCAGCAAAGGCGCCGGCTTCTTCGTGCCGCATGTGAACCCATTCGATGTTACTGCGATCAATCGATTGGGCCACCTGATTGAGCGTGTCGCCCATGATGCCGTAGCATCGCTTCACGCCTGCCGCCTCAATCGTCTCGATCAGCACGTCGGCCACTTTCTTGGTCATTCGAAAAATCTCCATGCCCAGATGCGAACGTGAGCTCCGAGAGCTTTTCGACGGGCCATCCTTTTGACCATTCAAGCGCTTCTGCCCTTTTGCCCCACATCCCCCCGATGGGGGAAATTGCGCAGGATAGTGGGGGAGGCGCGTGATCAGAGGCTGTATTTCATGCGTCCTAGAGCGACTTTCGCGGCCGCGCAGTTCACTTCAATATCTGGTCCCGCCCTACAGCAGACCGAGCGACTTGCTTCTTGAAATTGCCTCGCTGCGGGTACTCACTCCGAGCTTGTTGAATATTCGCTTCGCGTGCGACTTTACCGTTTCGGGCGAGATATCGAGCGTTCTGGCAATGCTTTTGTTGGTCAATCCATGGCAGATACTGTTCAGGATATCGAGCTCCCGCCGTGTCAATGTGTTGCCATTGACATAGGTCGATGCGGCTGACTGGCATTGCTTGTGCCGAGTCCGCCATTGGAATAGCAGGCCTCCCAGCAAAGGCAGTAAGTCACGATCGGCAGGGGCGGACTTGTCGATGCGCTTGTAAATCCTTGCGAGTATGACGGCGATCTGCTCGCCGCCCTCAAGGTATGGCTGATATAGTCCCGCTGAGGTTCCGAATTTGAGGGCTGAAAGAAAAAGCGAATCGGCTTCCTCTGTCTCGCCGATTGACGCGAGCATCGTGGCATACTCTGTCGCAAGGCGGCATCCCGCATAAGGCGTACCGAACTCTACCGCGCGATAATAGAGTTGCCGGAAGGCCGCAAGGGCCTGCTTCGATGGTGCTTCCGCCCACGACAAGCGGCAGCGGGCGATTGTTCGGTAGTACGCCATTTCGTCGTTGGGTTGCGCCTGCCCGTTCGCAGATGACTGGCTATAGCGGTCACAGTGATCGAGACTCAGTCGCGCTTCTTCAAGCCGGCCAATCTCCAGCAGCAATGAAACGCGTTCAGCTACGCAAGCAAGCACGAGGCGCGGCCATCTCCGGCGCTCGCCGAGTTCCTCGCCACGACGGAGCAGAATCGCGGCAAGATCATAGCGTGTCCTTTGCCGCGCAATGCGTGCAAGCACCAGATAGCTGCGTAGTGCGCTTTCGATAGAGCCCTCGGCGTCTACCAATGGCAGGCGATCTCCAATCAGCCGCTCGGCCTCGCTAAGGTCTCCCTGCTCATAGTGCACTTGGGCGATGAGAGAGAGAGGCAGCATGATGAGCCCTTCACCCACGCCCCCTTCGCTCGCATGCGACGTTTGGAATATACTTAATGCGTTAGTTGCCAGGCGCTTGGCGGTCGTCAAACGGAGATGGTCGATCGCGAATGCTGCCTCAATCGAAAGGTTGAACACTGCGGAGGTCGCTTCCGAACGTGAACAGCCATTCCGGGGCAACCATCGCGGCATCGCCTGGAACGCACGTTGCCGCGTGAGCTTCCACAACCCCATGCGGTACAGGGGAAGTGCGACGTAGGCTCCCTGGGAAACTCCATTCCGGTCCACATGCACTTGCGCCATGGTGAAGGCGGCAAGCCAATGATCCTCGAATGCGAGGCTCACCGCCCGAAGCAATTGTACCGCCGCATTCAGCCGCCGCGCGGCCAACGGCGGAAGATCATTGAGGCACGAATCGATTTGGTCGATCAACGTCTTAGCCAAGTCAACCCGCTGGGCAAGCAAGAGCTCCCAGGTTCTCGACAGAATAGTTCGGATTTCAGCTAGGCTCGCGCTAGTTCGGTTCACTTTTGTAACGCAACGCCCGATCGGATTCAGGCCAATCCCTATGTCGGGACGGGCCTTGCTCGCCATTGATCCTGGCTCCGGCTGGGCAATGGCGCGGAATGGGTCCAGCGACTGCCGTGGAGCGAACGCCGCCAACATGCCTTCAGGAAATGACACTGTTCCTTCGTCGGATAGCGAGAGACATTCATCCATTTCGACCACACCCGGCGCGCTTGAAAGCAATTTTCCTAATGGCAGTATAGGTTTGGGAGCGCGCCGCGGGAGTTTATCGTTGTTAGATTTTGTGTGTCCCCCTCACAGGACTGTGCCGACGGATTTCGGTTGACTGGCAGTCGCCGACCTGCAACCGCCTGTGAAGGGTCGTGTATGCGATATACGAATTTGCCCTGCGGCATGGTTTTTGTATAATTTCGTGGGCAAGTGAGGCAAATAGCGACATGGTCGGCGCGGCGCCGTCTAACAGACTGTTTTTTGGCCCCTTTCGCCTGTTCCCGGGCGAAAGGCGACTGGAGCGGGACGGCGCACCAGTCGCGATTGGCGACAGGGCGCTGGCGATCCTGATCCTGCTTATTACGCAAGCCGGAACGGTGGTCGGGAAGCGCCAGCTGATTGATCATGTCTGGCCTGACACAGTTGTTGAAGAAAGCAATTTGCGCTTCCAGATTGCTTCATTGCGCAGGATCTTGGATGATGGAGTTGACGGATCCCGTTATATTTCTACGGTTCCTGGCCGCGGATATTGCTGGGTCGCGCCGGTCCATCTGCCAGACCACCCGCAAAGCTTTGGTCTTGGCCATCAGATTTCCAACCGAACCTATCACTTGCCGCCCCGTCTCGCCCGCATCGTAGGGCGTGAGGCGAGTGTCTCTGCGATTGCCGCGAAGCTCCGCGCGAAACGGTTCGTTTCGATTGTCGGGCCGGGCGGTATCGGCAAAACGACCGTGGCTGTCGCAACGGCACACAACATGTTTCGTGAATTTAACGGGGCTATCTGCTTTGTCGATTTGAGCACGCTTACCGATCCGACACTCGTTCCGAGCACACTGGCTGCCGCTTTGGGCCTTTCGGTTCGAGTTCGAGATCCTCTGGGTAGCTTGCTATTGGCGCTGTCCGATGAACCTATACTGATCATTCTCGATAGTTGTGAACGCGTAATTGAGCAGGCGGCCACGTTAGCCGAACGAATATTCGAATCCAAATCACAGATTCATATTCTCGCCACGAGCCTTGAACCCTTCCAGGTGGAGGGTGAGCATATTTTTCGATTGCCTCCACTTGGAATGCCAACAGAGCATGTGTCCACGGCAGCCGAAGCGCTCACGTTTCCCTCCATTCAGCTGTTCGTCTCGCGGGTCGCGGAGATCGATGATGGATTCCATCTGACAGATTCTAGCGCGGCGACGGCGGCGGAGATCTGCCGTCGTCTCGATGGGATTGCGCTGGCGATTGAGCTGACGGCTGGCCGGGTTCCTGCCTTCGGCATTCAGGGGACCGCCGCCCGGCTCGGCGACCGATTGGAATTGCTGTGGCGGGGGCGACGGACCGCTCCGCCGAGGCAGCAGACGCTGGCGGCCGCGCTTGAGTGGAGCCACGATCTGCTTTCCGAACAGGAACGGATTGTGTTGCGCCGACTTTCCGTCTTCGTCGGCAGCTTTACCTTCAACGCTGCGGAGACGATCACGGCCGGTTTCGACCTCGACCGTTCGCGCGCCGTCGATGCGCTTTCCAGTCTAGTCGCCAAGTCGCTGGTTTCACTTCAGGCCGCAAGCGGCGACGTGCGTTATCGTTTGCTTGACACAACTCGGCTCTATGCCATGGGTAAGCTCGTTGATAGTGGCGAAACATCAAGTCTCTCCCGCCGGCATGCCGAATATTACCGCGATCTTCTCAGCTCCACAGGCGAGATCGATCATTCCAGTGAGATCGACAATATACGGGCGGCGCTCGTCTGGGCGTTCGACACAGATGGTGACACCGCACTCGGCACTCGGATTGCTGCGGCTTCGGCGCCGATCTGGCTCCGCCTTTCGCTGCTCACCGAATGTCGCGCTTGGATGGAGAAGGCAGCGGCATGCCTGGCGGAAAATGGCAAAGCATCCCGCGACGAACTCGTTGTTCAGGCTGCGCTAGGTAGTTCGCTGATGTTTACCGTTGGTTTGTCGTGTGATGCCTACGGCAGCTGGGTACGGACGCGACGCTTGGCCCGCGAACTCAAGGACATTGAGTATCAACTTACGGCGACCTTGGTGCTTTGGGCAATTCAGATCAGGCGACCCGTCTATCTTGATGCAGTGCAACTGGCTGAACAATGCTTTGCGATAGCCGAGGAAACGCGCGCACCGGGCCCGATCGCGATGGCGCACTGGATGCAGGGCATTACTTGGCATCATCTAGGCCGCTACGAAGGAGCGCGGCTCCATTTGCAGCAGGCGATTGAGTTCGATGATGAGTCCTCCCGACGGGCGCAGGTCGAGCGCTTTGGTTACGATCGCCACTCCGATTCGCTTGCAGTGCTGGGCAATCTGCTCTGGCAGCAAGGGCAGCCTGAGCGAGGCTCGGAATTGTTGGTTCGCGCGGTAGCGGAGGCGCGTCAGTTTACCCATTCCATCCCGCTTTGTGTGGCACTGTCGTGGCGAGGATTTTCACTAATTTTCGCGGGCAACCAATCTGAAGCGGCGGAAGAATGTGTGGCTGAATTGCACGAGCTGACGGCACGGCACCGAATCGAAAGCTATCATGGTGTTGCCCTGTGTCTCGACGGGCTTTTGCAGTCAAGACGCGGCTTGGTTGAGCCCGCACTCGCACAACTGACACATGGGCTCACACTTCTCTCGAGAACAAGGTATCAGGTATTTCATCCGATTCTGATGAGCGAGCAGTTGCGTCTTAGCCGTCTAGCAGGCCGCCCAGCGGCCGAGTGCTCGGCTTGCCTCGCCTCTCCGCACATGCGGCTCGACAATGAACATTGGGGTATCGCAGAAGTGTTGCGCATCCGCGGCGATATAGCTCTGCTGCCGAATGGCGACGGGCCAGAAGCAGCCGAGACGCTGTTTATTCGCGCGATAGGATGGGCGCGCCAGCAGAACGCCAATTTGTGGGAAACGCGTGCCGTCCAGAGCTTGGCGCGCTTGCTTGCCACCCAACAACGCGCCGACGAGGCGCGCGTTCTGCTCGGCACGATCGGCGATAGTAAAAGGGCGCCGAGATCATCGGTGCGGAGCTCGTGACCATCAAGGGAGCCGGTCATATCCCACTTCGCAGCCGTCCAGCGAATGCGATGCAGCGATCATCGGTTTCCTGCGGCGCATCCGCGTGACGCCAAAACCGCGGACCAGGGTCCGTAAGGCGAGAGTTTTCCTTATCTCTCGTCTGCGATCGGCCTCGGTCATGGGTCGATCGAGATTGCTGAAATCGCCGGGGCTGTAGGCTCTCCCCATAGCAGATTATCTTGCGGTTGTTGAGGGCGCACTCGGCGTCCTATTCTGATAGCTGGCTGGTCTTTGCCGGAGCTGCCGGACGGGTTTTCCGATCTGCCAAACATTATTGGCGCGGCGGCCATCCGGATCGCATCCGCGCGCAAATGGTCGGATAAGGTCGTCATGGACACCAGCCACTCGACATTTTTCCTCATCCATCGATGTGGATCCGGCCGAAGACCTGGACTAGACTAGGCGAGCATCTGCTTGATGAAAGGATGAATCAAACGGACGTCGACCCTCGGGCCAAGGTGGCCGCTACGCCGGATTCTGGGCCCACCGTTGCCGAGCATTCGTCCGTGCGAGCCGGGCATAGGAGGTCCAGGGCAATTCCAGCGGTTCATACGGCAAGGATCCGCAGTCACAATCAGCTCCCGCCACCGGTCCGAAGCGTGCAGCTGGTTCGAGCCGATGGCCAAGCGGGTACCATCGAGACCTGCCTCGCAGAATCGCTTGGTGCGTCGTGGGTCATGGACAGGATGGCATTTTCCGGCGGCAAATTGAAAGTCGGGTTGCCCCGCCGGCCTCTTCTCCTGTCTTTCTGTCGACCTCACATCCGACACGCGGTCGAAAAACGTCACGCCGTTGCTATGACTTCTCGCTCTTGAAGTGGTCCGATCGGTTCATCCGCCGAATCTTGATGCCGTGCTTGCGTGCCTGTATCTCGACAGCATTACTGGTTCGCTCGAGTTCGCGAGCAATCTCGAGCCTATGCATGTTCGCTTCCGCGAGCCTGCGGAGGCGGTTGATCTCCGCCTTTGTCCAACGGCGAGTTGGAAGTTGCGGCGCTATCCACCATTGAGTATTTGCCCGCCCAACCATCATTCCTCCTCCTACCTCGAGAGGCGATGATAGGAGCGGTCGAAATAGATCAATCCGGACGCAATCTCATGCTGCCTGATCGCAAGAACCTCGCAGAACAACACGCTGTGGCTCCCCATCTTGGACACCTGAACAACGCGGCAATCGAAGGAAACGCCAGCGTCTTTGAGGACGGGGGCACCGGATATGTCCAGAATCCATTCAGCCGCAGCAAAGCGTTCGTCCATCGGCGTTTTGCCGCCAAACAGACGCGACAAGGGCTCGTGATCCGGTCTCAATGTGTTGACGCAAAGGGCCGTGTTATCGATGAAGGCGTCATACACGGACGCCGAGCGGTTGAGGCACACGAGCAGCATTGGTGGGGAGTCCGTGACGCTGCACACGGCGGAGGCCGTGAAGCCGGCCCGACCCGCCGGACCGTCCGTCGTGATAATGCTCACGGCGGCTCCGAGTCTTGCCATCCCTTCCCGGAACTCTGCTTGACTGGTTGGAGGCGGAAAGGATGAGGCAAGGGAGTTGCGCAATTGCATCTTGGTTCTCCGCAGGTCACAAAAATAGGCAGGCTTCATCGACTTGAAGACGCGGGAGTCGATTCATTAATCTGGACGGATCTCCGTGCCCCAAATTGATCAGCAGGTCCGAACGCCAGGTCGTGCCTTTCAGGAACTCCTCATCGACCTTAGTTCGGTCGAAGCCGGACATCGGTCCTACATCAACTCCGATGGCGCGAGCAGCCAGCATCAAATAGGCAGCCTGTAGCGATCCATTTCTCAGCGCGGTCTCCCTTGTAAACTCTGGCGATGACGTGAACCAAGATCTGGCATCAACGTGAGGGAACAGGCGGGGGAGCGCGTCGTAGAAGGATAAGTCATGAGCGACAATGACCGTAACCGGAGCGGCCATCGTCTTGTCCAGATTGCCTTTGGTCAGAGCAGGCTGCAGGCGGGCCTTGCTCTCGCTGCTACGAAGAAAGAGAAATCGTGCCGGTGAGCAGTTTGCCGAGGTAGGTCCCATCCTTGCGAGGTCATACAGGCGCGACAAGGTCGCGTCGTCGATCGACCGATCGAGCCAACCGTTGTGCGTCCGGGCATCTTCAAACAGTACAGCAAGCGCATTAGTATCTAAGGAGTTACGCACGGGCCGAGACCTCCGCGAGGAAGCCGCTGACAAGGCTATTGAAGCTTGATGCATTCGTCACAGAAAAGGCGTGTCCTCCCTCCGCGACGACCGATAGGCGCGAGCCCGCTATCGCCGCGGAAAGCGCCAGCGAACTTGTGTATGGCACAAGGACATCATCGCGCGCCGCAGTCACAAGCGTAGGAAGCTGGATGCGCGCTAGTTCGGTCGAAGCATCGTAGGACAACAAGGCACGGACTCGCTTCAACAGATTGCTCGTCCCTTGAAAGTGTTCGACGCCGTGAGCGTCATCCTGGGTGATCTTGTCCCGATGCTGCGATAACCACCAGGAAGGGTATAGGAAAATCGGTTGGGCACGGACATAGGCTTCGACGCCCGCGTGCTCCAACAAAGCGAGTCGCATCGCAAAGCAGCGCTCCGTCGAGGAATCGATCTTCGGCCAGGCGTTGACGAGGATCAGGCTGTCGACGCGGTCTGGGTAACGCAACGCGAGATCCAATCCCACCAAGCCGCCCAAGGCGTGACCCATGAAGTTGCACGTCTTGCTTCCGCTCTCGTCAAGGATCGCGACGACATCGTCCGCCATATTGGCGATCGTGTAATCATCAGGCAGCGGTTCCTGATTGGCGCCGGTGCCGCGATGATCGTAGGAGATGACGCGCTGCTCAGTGGCCAAACTATCGTGTTGTGGCCGCCAGAACGCGCCCATGCCGCCAAGTCCCGCCGATAGAACGACGGGGGGGCGATGGCCGGACCGGCCAAATATCTCGTAGTGCATGCCAGTTCCTAACAAACGGAGATCGCTATGGATGAGTCACGAGCGTTTTCTGACGTGGGCGATGCTCGCGATTTCGACCAATGCGCCCGGCTTGACCAGACCGCATTGGATGCAAAATCGTGCCGGCTTGTCGTCCGGGAAGAACTCGGCATAGACCTTGTTGATCGCGCGGTAGTTGACCCAATCGGTTATGAAGATCGAATTGAACGTGATGTCGTTCATCGAGCCGCCCGCGGTCTCGACGACGGACTTGATGGTCGTGAGCACATGGCGTGTCTGAGCGGCGGCGTCACCGACGTAAACGACGTTATTATCCTTGTCGAAAGGAAGAGTTCCGGAAACATAGACGACGCCGTCCGCGAGCGTTCCGGGTGAATAGGGAGCGAGCGGGACACCGGTGCCGGGCGGAGAGACGATCTGTTTGGGCATTGTTTACCCCTCGGGGTTCAGGTTGTCGGGAATTTACGAGACCGCGCCGCAGAAGTCGGCGACGCTGGATATCCAACCGAAGAACTTCTCGATATTGTAGAGAGCTGCTTCCTGGACGAAGCTCGGTCCGAGGTGGTGGGTGGCGTCCTTCAGGACGACGCAGAAATATTCCAAGTGGAAGGCGTCGCGCAGTGACGACTCGACGCAGACGTTGGTCGCGACGCCCACGAACACGAGCGTGCGGATTCCGCGTGAACGCAAGATGCTGTCGACTGGCGTGTTGAAGAAGCCGCTGTAGCGGGACTTCGGCACCACGATGTCTCCCGGCTGGGGAACGAGACCGTCGACGATGGCGTAGTCCCAGGTGCCTTTTGCAAGCAATTGGCCCGACAGCTCGGGACGTTTCCGCATTGTTTTCAGAGCGTTCGACTTGTGCCAATTGGGCGAGCCGGGGCCGCCTGCTTCGACGTAGTCCTTGTCCCAACCGTTTTGGAAGTAGACGATGGCTATGCCTGCTGCGCGGGCCGCGTCGAGCACCTTTTTCGTCTGAACGATTGCCTGTTCTGCTCCGCCAACATCGAACCCTGCAAGGTCCACGTACCCGCCTTTCGTGGCGTAGGCGTTTTGCATGTCGACTACGATGACGGCCGTTTGATCCGGGTTTACCGTCAACGGCTCCGGTGAGGCTGGCAGGCCGACTTGTCTGGCCGGGGCTTCCGCTCGTTGAACGCTAAGGGCGATGCCGGTCATCAGACAGCCTCCTTCAGACTGACCTTGCGGCGAGACTTCATCAGGGGCTGGATGCGTTCGCCGAAGGCCTCGATGCCCGTGATGAAGTCGTCGAATGTGAGAAGCACGCCCTCCGTCCCGGGAACGGTCGCGATCTCGTCCAGCATCCGGGCGACGTTCGCGTAAGAACCAACCAAAGTGCCCATATTGACGTTGACGGCAGAGGTCGGATCCGCCATCTGCCGGACATTCGTGTCGCTGCCTGATGTCTTGTCGACGCCCGATTGCTTTGCGAGCCAGGCGATCGCCTCATCGTCCGCACCGCTCTTGTAGAATTCCCACTTGGCACGAGCGGCCTCGTCGCTCTCGTCGGCGATGATCATGAAAAGCGCGAACGACGTGACATTTCGCCCGGTTACTTTCGTGGCTTCGATCAGGCGCTGCGCGGTCGGAGAGAACGCCGTCGGCGTGTTGACGCCTTTGCCGAAGCAGAAGTTGTAATCGGCGTACTTTGCGGAAAAAGCCATACCGGCCTCGCTCTGCCCGGCGCAGATGATCTTGATATCCGCTTCGGGCTTGGGGCTGACGCGGCAGTCGTCCATCTGGAAGAATTCGCCTTTCCGGTTGGAGGCACCCGTGCTCCAAAGGTCGCGCAGGATCTGCACGTACTCGGAGAGCATCTCGTAACGCCGTCCGAAAAACTCATCTCCAGGCCAAAGTCCCATCTGGGAGTATTCCGGCTTTTGCCACCCGGTGATAAGATTCAAGCCGAAGCGGCCGTGCGAGATCGAGTCGATGGTGGAGGCCATTCGCGCAGCGATAGCTGGAGGCACAGTCAATGTTGCGGACGTCGCGAAAAGTTGGATCTTCGAGGTCACAGCGGCCAAGCCAGCCATGAGCGTGAAAGACTCAAGGTTATGATCCCAAAATCCAGTCGCGCCGCCAAACCCTCTCAGCTTGATCATCGAGAGCGCGAAATCGAAATCATATCTTTCGGCTTTTTGGACGATCTGCTTGTTCAAATCGAACGTGGGCATGTACTGCGGGGCGGTACGTGAGATTAGCCAACCGTTGTTTCCGATCGGGATGAAGACGCCAACTTTCATAATCATTCTCGCGAAGGGTTGCCTTTTTTGGTAGTCGCTGACTCATAAGCAGCCTTTGTGCCATTTTTGAAAGTTCATAAAAATCAATGGGATAATCTACGAGCCGCTGAAGAGGCTAGACCAATTAGACGAAAATGGACCAAATGGTCCGAGATTCTGGCCCGCTTGCTTCTCACATGTGCAATCTGCTGCTTTTTTCGGAGAACCGTCGACTTGAGTATTTGGCCGACCGGCCGCTAAGCAGATCGATCCTCTCGACTTTTTCCAATCGATCGACAGCGAGCAAGCATGGCAATATTTTGCACATCAGCTTGAGGTTGGCTCCGGCCTCGTAACGCAAGGGGGGCAAACTTTGCCGCCAAGCAATGTCGTAGACCATCTTGCAAGTGCGATGCGGCGGGATCGAGCTATTTTCTGCTTCTCCTGAGCAAGCCGAGTGGTCGGTTAGTTTGCCGACCAGAACGTCAGATGGCGCCGCGATCGCTCGCAGCGCCATCGTTCTCCTCGACATAAGGTTAGAACTTGACCGACACGCCAGAATAGATCGACGACTCCGTGCAGGAGTTGTTGCTCAGGCCGGCAGCGACGTTGCAGACGGTGCTGGCCTTGTGATCGAGGCCGAACTTGTTCTGCCAGTAGCGATATGCGACCCAGACATCGACGAAGTGACTGAACTTCGGACCCCAGATAGCTTTCGAGGCGTCGAGGGTGAGGCGGATCGGTTCGGAGTTGAACTCAACGGCAGTCGGCGTCCCCGGAAGCGGAGCATTCTCCGATCCCTTCTTGCCGTACCAGGCAGCGCGGCCGCTGATCGAGAAGTACTGCATGTTTTCAGGAAGGAAGCCGAGGTCCATGTAGTAGTTGGTTTCGACAGCCCAGGTCGGGTCGAACCTGCGGCTACCGTCCACGAGGCAGTTCACGCCGGGTATAGCCGGCGCGGGGAGCTGCCAGCCGGCACCGCACTGGATGAAAGCGCTGCGATTGGCGAACTCGTAAAACGCCAAAGGCGCGACATTGAAGAAGCCCTTGTAAGGCAGGTCGAACTGGAATTGCAGGCCAGCAAATGCCTTGCGGGTCGCGGGCGCCAGATATGTATTTTCGGCGCCTGCATCCATGCCGACCTCGAACGAGATATTATGCAATGGCCCGGCGGTGAAAGCCTTGGTTTCGAATATCTCGTTCCATCCGAATGTCGACCGGAACAGGCCGTAGAATTCGGTGGCCCCCTCACAGGACGCGGGCACCGTGGCAAAGCCTGCCAAAGGCGACGTGATTGTGCCCGTATTCGTGCAAGGATTTGCTGAATCATTATGGTCCGACTTCAACATCGAGATGGACAGGAAGTTGGTGCCATATTGCCAGATATCGAAGTGAGTGAACGAATAGACCTGTTTGGCGGTAATCCCGTTGATCGATCCGTCGGGCCGGACTGAAAACATGCCCGGATCTGTGCCTCTTGGCTCCCAAGAATAGGTGAGGCGGTTATCGATCAAGATAAACCAGGGAAGATCAGGGACCTTCTTCGGCACCTTGACCGGCAAGTCAGCGGCTCTAGCGAGCCCGCTCGTGACGATCGCAACTAACCACACGACCATCATTGCGATGGCCATTCTAACTAAAGACATTAGTATCCCCCGAGCTGACGAGTGTCCATTGAAGGCCCGGCCGCACGTCGCGCCTTGGCCCAATTTGCCGTTAGCAATCCTCGGGCCAATGGAGATACATGATTAGTATCAACATCTTACAGTGTTATCGCGTTCGGTTAAGTACCAAATGATCTGATTATAGATCGTTTGGTCTGATTTCTGCGGAGCTCTGCTCACCGTTCAAACATAGACTTGCTACGACCTTAATCGACCTAAGTGCGATTGCGCCGCCGAGTTTCCCGGAGAAGATCTTGAATCGCTTGCGAATCTCGGCTCATGAGAGGGCCGGCGTACTTGCTGATTGTTTCGGCGCGCCGGAGGAGCTAGTTCATCGGCAACGTCGCGCGAGTTGGCATATCAATGAAAAAGACCCGGACGAGCCGTCAGGCTTCCAGTAAGACCAAAAAGGTAACTGCGCGGAGGAGCTCGAAAGCGAGCCGGCCAAAGGCGTTACCAGCGCGGACGAAGCATGCAAAGACGGCTTTGCGCCGTCGGCGGAGAGTCGAGGCAAAAAGTGCGGCGATCCTTGACGCCGCGCTCGGTCTCTTCTCACGCTACGGCCTGCACGGAACGACAGTGGACCAGATCGTCGATGCCGCGGATATTTCAAAGACCAACCTGTTTTACTATTTTGCGTCCAAGGAAGAGGTGTATGTCGCCGTGTTGCGGCGTCTTTTGGACGAATGGTTCGATCCGTTGAAGGCGCTCGAAGTGGATACCGATCCGGTAGAAGCCATACGTGCATATATCCGGCGCAAGATCGAATTTTCTCGAGTGCAGCCGGAAGCATCCCGGCTGTTCTGCCTTGAGGTCATCCAGGGGGCTCCCCTGATTGGGCCCGCTCTGCGCACTACACTAAAGGGACTCGTCGACGCCAAGGCTTCAGTGATCAGGGCGTGGATCGCGGCGGGCCGGTTGGCTCCCGTCGATCCCTATCATCTGATTTTTGCGATCTGGTCGACAACCCAACATTACGCGGATTTTGCTGTGCAGGTCGAAGCCGTAACCGAACGTCGGCTTGCCGAAGACGACTATTTGGAGCAGGTCGTCAGCGATTTGCAGCACATTATTCTTAAAGGGATTATGCCGGATCGGGTGTCGTAGCGAACACCTTATTGTCTAGGTGATGCCGATGGCCGGCGACGCGCAAAGCGCAGAATCTTGGCGCCCGCTCTCAGCGCACAATTGGCGCTATTCTTCGATGCCCGAAAGTCGTTGTATCGCGGCGGCGACTGAGATGCGGCACTCGCGCGAAATGCCATCAACTCAAGCCGGGCGATTGCTGTTGACGTGGATCGCGCACGATTGGCTTCGCGGCCGACGGTAGCGAAACCGCAACATTAGCTGCGTCGAACCACTTTTCTGTCTACCGCCCCAGCAGTCTTTCGGACGAGCAAGGCCGCTCGCCCAGAATTTAAGCGCTGGTGCTCTGCAAACAGCATATCGGGATCCGATACCTCAGCAACATCAGGCGGAATCAGACCAAAAATACAAATTCGGACTAAAAAGTCCGAAAATTGATGATGGCACAACGCTTGCTTTTATGGACTTGCTGGAGCGCGACAAATCAATCAGCGCCCCGTGTCGATGGTCGTTCACAAAACCTGTCTAGGAGAAGACAAAATGACGCTGCTTCACGTACCGGTGGTTGATCTCACCCCTTATCGGGAAGGCTCACCAGCAGGAAAAGCTTTGGTGGCTCAACAGGTGGGGCAGGCGTGTCGCGATATCGGGTTCATCGTGGTCTCCGGCCACGGGATTTCGGAGGACCTTATCCGTCGTACCTATGATGTCTCGAACGACTTCTTCTCGCTTCCTCATGCCGAAAAACTGAAATCCGACCGGCCCGCGCCGGACCAGGTTCGCGGCTATAGCGCCGTCGGTGGCGAAGGCCTGTCATTCAGCATGGACGAGCCGACCCCGCCCGATATCAAGGAGTCGCTGACGATCGGCCCGGTCGATGTGCCTGCCAACGAGACCTATTACACATGCGCCGCGGCTGGCACGCACTTCGTGCCGAATGTCTGGCCGGAGAAGCCGTCCGACCTCAAGGAGGTCTGGGTCGACTACTTCCGGGCCGTGGATGCGCTGGCGACCAATTTGATGCGGATATTCGCTCTCGCACTTGATCTCGACGAGCATCACTTCGACGCGACCATCGACCGAAATATTTCGATGATGCGAGTGCTGCGCTATCCCAAGCAGCTCACGCCGCCTCTTCCGGGACAATTGCGGGCGGGCGCTCATTCGGACTACGGCAGCATGACGATCCTGCGCAAGGAGGCCGGCGATCATGGTCTTCAGGTGCGCAACAAGGCCGGTGAGTGGGTCAACGTCCCCGTCGTCGAAGGAACGTTCATCATCAATATCGGGGACCTGATGCAGCAGTGGACCAATGATCAGTGGTCCTCGACGCTCCATCGCGTAGTGAACCCGCCGATCGAGTCGGAGGACAACAAGGACAGGCTTTCGATCGTTTTCTTTCACCAGCCAAACTACGACGCGGTCGTCAGATGTCTGCCGAGCTGCCAGGACGCTGCGCATCCGGCGAAATACGAACCGATCACGTCCGGCGATCACCTGCTCAGCAAGTTCGTGAAGCAGACGACTTTCGGCAAGGGAGAAGCCGCAGCCTGAGAGCCGCAGCCTGAGAGCCGCGGTCGCCGCCAGAGCTTGATCGCGCTTGGGGGCGACGGATCAGACGCGTACATCATTGAGCAAGATCGGGAGGTGTCGTGCTTTCCTACGTGAATGTGTTCGCCAAAGACGTGGTGAAGCTATCGGGCTTCTATCGCGGCGTCTTCGATTTCGAGGAGATCGTCGAGATTCGCTCGCCGATCTTTGTTGGACTGCGTACAGGCCAAAGCAACATCGGCTTCAATGCGCATGAGGCATATGACCTATTGAAGCTCTCCGAATACGCCAGTCCGACCGGCGTGAAATTCCTTCTCAACTTCGATGTCGATTCGATGGAGGACGTCGACCGCTTCACGACAAAGGCGGTCGGCGAAGGCGCACGGCTGATCAAGGAGCCGTATCGCACCTATTACAACTGGTACCAATCCGTTCTCCTGGATCCTGAGGAGAACGTATTCCGCATCAACAAGGTGATGTGACCGTCGGGCAGCATGGTCGTCAACAATGAGGAGTTCAAGGTGAATAGGACTTGGAAGGTATTGGCGCTGGCCGTGTCGGCCGCCGGCGCAGCGACGGCGTACGCGGCCGACGGGTTCAAGCTGGAAGGCAAACCCGAGGCGGCGATCATATTGTTCGGCCCGAAGAATGACGGAGGCTGGGGGCAAGCCTTCGAGGAGGCGCGTCCAGCGATGGAGAAGGTCATGGGCAAGCAGCTTCCGGTGGTCGACAAGGTCCCCGAAGACGCTGCCGCCGTCACGCCGCCCGTCGAACGCTTCATCCAGCGCGGTTACAACATCATCATCGGGACGGCGTTTGGATACTCCGACACGTTCAAGAAGCTGGCGGCCGCTCATCCCAACGTCGCATTTTTGAACGCGTCGGGCACAACCAACAGCTCGAATCTCGAGTCCTTCTACGGCCGGACCTATCAAAGCCAATATCTGTGCGGCATGGCGGCTGGCGCGGCATCGAAGTCCGGTAAGCTCGGCTTTGTGGCAGCGAACCCCTTGCCGGTCGTCAACTGGACCATCAACGCCTACGAGATGGGCGCCAGAGCGGTGAACCCGAAGGCCACCCTGACCGTGATCTTCACGGGCGCATGGAATAATCCCGTCAAGGAACGTGCCGCGGCGGGCGCGTTGGCGGACCAGGGTATCGACGTGATCGGGCAGCACGTCGACACGCCGACTCCGCAGATCGTCGCGCAGGAGCGGGGCATCTACGGCACCGGCCATCATCGCGATCTGCGCGAATTTGCGCCGAAGGCCACTATCTGCTCGTCGGTCTGGACCTGGGCCAAGTATCTCGGTCCCACCCTCGAAAAGATCAAGGCGGGCACCTGGCAGCCCTCGCCTTACGGCGCGTTTCCTGGGATCAAGGACGGCGGTACGGACATCGCGTGCTGCGGCAGTGCCGTCTCTGAAGACAATAAGAAGCGCATTCTTGCGGCGCGCCAGTCGATCATCGACGGCAAGGACGTCTTTGTCGGTCCGCTCAAAGATCGGGACGGCAAGGAACGTGTCGTCGCCGGAGCCACGCTTTCGGATGCCGACCTTTGGAAGATGGATTGGTTCGTCGATGGCGTGGTCGCCCAGCAATAGCCATATAGCCGTCGCGGGGCCGGGGCCCGTGGGGGGCGTGCTCGCTCTACACGATATCGACAAGACGTTCGACGGCTTCAAAGCGCTTCAGCGCGCCTCGTTCATCGCCGAGAAGGGCCAAGTTCACGCCCTTCTCGGCGAGAACGGTGCAGGTAAATCGACCCTGATGAACGTCGCTTGCGGATTATACGGCGCGGACGCGGGTCGCATGCTCGTCGATGGTGAAGAGGTGCGCCTGAGCGGTCCGCGCCAGGCCGCCGATCTCGGCATCGGGATGGTGCATCAGCATTTCAGGCTGGTGAGACCTTTCTCCGTCGTTGACAATGTCGTCTTGACCGGACAGGGCGAAGTCGCGGGCAAAAATTATCGCCGCGCGGTCGAGATCGCGGCGAAGGCGATCGTCCATCACGCGGCTGCGCTTGGCAGAACCATCGATCCGTTTCAGCGTATCGACAGCCTGCCGGTAGCCGAGCAACAACTCGTTGAGGTCATCAGGGCGCTGGTCGCAGGTGCGCGCATCCTCATCTTCGATGAACCGACGGCGCTCTTGACCGACCAAGAGGCAGATCGTCTCCTCAACACCCTGCGCAATCTTGCGGATATGGGGTCCGCCGTCATCCTTATTACGCACAAGCTGACGGATGTTAAGCGGTTCGCGGATCGAGTGACCGTGATGAGAGGTGGACGGACGATCGCAAGCGTAGACCCGGCTTCTTTGAGTGTTGCCGAGCTGACGCGGATGACGGTCGGCGACACGGCCGAGGTCGACGACGCCGGCCAGCGGCACTACGGTCGTCGTCGCCTCGAGGTGATCGACCTTGCATGTACTCGCGCAGATGGGACGCATGCGTTCTCAGGCGTCAACTTCAACGTTCGCTCCGGCGAGATCTACGGAATCGCAGGCGTCAGTGGCAACGGGCAGGCCGAGCTTGCCGAGACCCTGATGGGGCTGCGCAGCCCAAATGGAGGCGTCATCCAGCTCGAAGACGCGGGGGAAAGCCTGCAGAACGCGACGCCTGATCGACTTCGAGCCTCGGGGGCGGCGTTTGTTCCGGCGGATCGATACCGTTATGGATTGGCGAGTGGTCTGCCGATCGCAGACAACTTTGCCATAGGTGGGGTCATCAACGGTCATTACGGCTCATGGGCGTGGATACGTCGACGCACGATGGAGTCGGATGCGGCGACTGCCGTCAAGGATTTCGATGTGCAGGGTATCCGCAGCTTGAACCAGAAAGCTGCACTGCTGTCGGGAGGAAACGCGCAGAAGCTGGTGATCGCGCGGGAGTTTCGAACGTCGCCGACGATCGTCGTGGCGCAAAGTCCGAGCCGCGGGCTCGACGTTAGGGCAACGCTCGCCGTTCACGGTCGACTAGGCGAGGCGAGAGACCGGGGTGCTGCGGTGCTGCTCCTGAGCGAGGATCTGGACGAGATCCTCAAACTGTCCGATCGCGTCGGCGTTATGTCGGCCGGCAGATTGGTCGCCGAATTCGAGCGCCCCGTTGACCGTCAGGAGATCGGTCGCGCGATGGTGGCCCATGCATGATATGACCAATGTCGGAAAGTCGCACCAGAGCGACATTGCTCCGGTCGCGAAGAAGCGATGGTATCGGGGACGTCTCAGCGTCGAAGTCCGACGCGAAATTGGCGGATGGCATCAAGCGGCGATGCTGGCGGGATCGGTTCTGATGGGCCTGATCTTGTCTGGGTGCATCCTCGTGGCCGCGGGGGTTCCAGCAACCAGCCTCGTGCAGGAAATGTTGTATTCCACTCTGCTCGACGCCACGAATCTGCGTACAGTCTTATTTCAGGCCTCGCCCCTCATCCTGGTCGGGCTGAGCGCCGCCATCGCCTTTCAGGTCAGGTTCTGGAATCTAGGCATTGAAGGGCAGATGATATTCGGCGGCCTCGGCGCGACATTCGTCTCCTTGTTCGACCTCGGACCGGACTATGCCCGCCTGCCGCTGATGGCTCTTGCCGCGATCCTGGCTGGGACGGCGTGGGCCGTGCTCCCCACGTTGCTGAAGCTGAAGCTCAACGTCAACGAAATCATTTCGACGTTGTTGTTGAACTACGTGGCGCTCGATTTGCTCTTTCACCTCGTGTACGGCGCCTGGAAGGATCCCAAAGATGGATTTCCGCACTCCGCGCTCTATCGGGCGTCCGAACTGTTGCCTGTTCTGGCATCAGGCATCAGCAGCGCGCTGGTGATCGCGGCGTTCGCCACGGCGACGCTGGCATATCTGACGATTTGGAGCAGAGCTGGCATCTATATGCGCTTTATCGAAGCCAACCCGAGCGTAGCGCGAGCGGTGGGGATTCCCGTCCAGCGTGTCATTCTCGTCGTGGTCCTGCTGTCTGGCGCGTTGGCTTCCCTGGCGGGGTTCGTCATCGTATCCGGCCAGGAGGGGCGTCTCACTCAATCGTTCTTCCGAGGGTACGGCGTCTCCGGCGTGCTCATCGGCTTCCTTGCGCGAAACAATCCTATCGCCGCCGCCGCCGTCGCGATGCTAATGGGAGTTCTCTTCGTTGCCGGGCAGAACCTGCAGGTCTTCTATTCCATTCCACAAGCGATGGTGCAACTCATCCAGGCATTGATCGTGATTTGCGTCGCATCGTCGGACTTCCTGATCCGGCACCGCGTTTCCTGGGTGCGATGACATGTTTGCGTTCGTCTTGTCATGGCTCGCCAGCATCCCGACCTTCTCGCTGCCCTACGCATTGGCGGCACTTGGTCTCATCATCAGCGAACGGGCGGGAGTTCTCAACCTGGCCGCGGAAGGATTGATGCTCGTTGGCGCCTTGAGCGCGGTCGGCTCCATCCTGTCTTTCGGCGTCGATCCATCCGGATCGCTGGTCGCTGCAGCGGGGGCGGCGGCCATCGTCTCGCTGATCTTCGCCGTGTTGACGATCTTGCTTCGAGTGAACCAGGTCATTGTTGGGCTGGCGATGGTTTTCTTCTGCCAGGGGCTGACCAGCCTCCTGGGCGAACAACTGAACTGGAGTAATCGGGTCGTGAGTGCATTGCCGAGGCCATACCTCGGATGGCTGGGTGAACTGCCCATCGTAGGTCGAATACTAACCGAGCAGGACGTTCTCATGTTCGCCGCCGTGCCGCTCGTTGCCTGCGTCTTCCACGTCCTGTTCAAAACCAATATTGGCCTGCGATTGCGATCAGTCGGCGAGAATCCGGAGGCTGCCGACGCAATGGGAGTAGGCGTGCTGAGCACGCGGTTCGGTGCGGTCGTGGTCGGATCGGCCCTGCTCGGGCTGGCCGGCGCGTATATATCCGTTGGAAGCGCCAGGATCTGGGTCGACGATATGACGTCCGGCCGCGGCTGGATCGCGATCGCCCTCGTGATCTTTTCGCGCTGGCGACCTTGGCGCGCATTGGGCGGAGCGCTTCTGTTCGGTGGCATCGAAGCCCTGATCCCAAAGCTGGCTGCCTCGGGGGTCCGCCTGCCGCAGTACCTTGTCATGATGACGCCGTATCTGGCCACGTTGGTGGTGATGATCTGGATGGCCGCGGCGAAGCGAAATTCCCCTCCGGACGAACCTGGGGCGCTTGGAAGGCCGTACGTTCGTGAGGAGCGTAGGTGACGGGGCTCTAGGAAAGCGTGCCCCCTCTCCGTCAAATGAGCTACCTTCCTGCCTTCCAAGGTCTCAGCTCTCCGGCCGGAATTACCTGGATCCTATCAACGCTCGGGGGCCTATGCTCACTGAATCCATCGATCAGCCTGACCGTTCTCTGGTCGGGCTGGGACATCGACGGTAGGTGCGATTTTCGCTGGGCAACTAGGTTGCCCTTTAGATTGAGAGGCGAGCGTCTGTCGTGGACCGACCCAATTGAGGATCTCTACTCCATTGTTTAACCGCGGATAAATACTTCGGCGCCCGAAACCGTGCGATTTGTTCGACTATCTCCATCGTGCTTCGTATCAAGACCGCCAGCTGAAATGACCGACCGGTCCTGCGATGGTAGTCGATGTTTCGCTCGATCATTCGAGAAATAGAGAAGCCCTTTAAGCGAGGTTAGGCGGCGCAGGACGTTGTGACCCCATCAGGCTTCTGGCAATACAACCGTCCAATATCGCGCTGGTTGGGTTAGCCATGAAAGAGCAACTTATGCGCGTGAACAAAAACCTCAGAATTGGAAGGGCTTCGCCCGGACCGAATCGGCCGATTTCCAGCTCCACGGTAATTCACACAACCACCCGCGTGATGCATTCGGGGACGCTGGGGAGCCTTCATGGGCGAAGGGCTAGAAAATTATATTGGTATACGAGTTCGCAGCTTTATTCTGAAGGGCGCGCCACTTAACGCGTCTCGGGCACACCACTTTTTCTACGGTGTTGAATAAGCGCAGTTTTTTCAAACAAACCTATAACAAAACGTCCAACACCGAACGTCGAACAAAGCGCTCCAAGATTCCCAAAAAAGCGCGTCGAAACCTTAGATTACAATTGGCTACATTTAATAGGTCGCATCCACGCTTCTTGTTTGCCGACGGCTAGGCCGGCGTGCCCAGTACGAAATCCAACCCGATTGAAGACGACCACCTGATCCACGCGTTCCTGACGTGCCCGCGAAAGGTGTTGTCGAGCCCGTCCACGCCAAGGCGATGACCGTGAGCCTACCCATGCCGCACGAAAAGGATGCGAGCCCCTTCGGACAAGGCGGCGGAGCTGCAAAAGCCGTTGCCGGACGACCGCCTGCTTGAGGTCATACGCGGATCGTAAAAAATTGCAGCAAAGTCGGGCGAACTAGCACTACTTTGGCAGAAAGTTGATTTTCCCGCGATTTATAGGATTCCCGAATCAATTTTTCAATGATTCATGGGTGGTCGGCTCTTGGAGGGCTGACCATGCCGGGATGGGAAGACG
>Ga0065165_1000362_pt1 | contig 74503 bp, 67 predicted proteins | sample AraplaMF_Cvi_mMF_FD_63813 | JGI IMG/M metagenome (GOLD analysis project Ga0065165, IMG submission 63813) | Arabidopsis root microbial communities from the University of North Carolina, USA - plate scrape MF_Cvi_mMF (version 2) (version 3) | ecosystem: Host-associated > Plants > Roots >... | reverse complement strand
AAGGGCTTCGCCGTGGTCGCCAGCGAGGTGCGTACGCTCGCCCAGCGCTCGGGCGAGGCGGCCAAGGACATCTCCGGTTTGATCTCCTCCTCCAATGCCGAGGTCGAGCAGGGGGTGCGGCTGGTGCGCCGGGCCGGCGAGTCGCTGGAGAAGATCCTCGCCGCCTCGCAGAAGGTCACCGGCACGATCCAGGAGATCTCGGCGGCCTCGGCCGAGCAGGCCCATGGCATCGACGAGATGAGCCAGGCGGTCGCCCATCTCGACGAGATGACGCAGGCCAACGCGGCGCTGGCCGAAGAGAGCGCCGCCTCGGCTGGCGCGCTCTCGGGCCGGATCGGCGAGCTCAATTCCCTCGTCGCGAGCTTCCGCACCGGGAACGGCAGCAGCGGCGCCCTGGCGACCGGAGCGGTCTCTACCGGTTCCGGCACGCGACCGGCCGGCCCGCGGGCGCCCGCACGCCCCGCCAGCGCCGCGCCGCATCCGGCCGGCCCGGCCGATCGCGGCAGCGGCCACGCTCCCGAGCCGGAGCGCCTGCGCCAGCTCGCCGAGGCCGCCTTCGCCCAGAGCAAGGCCGCGCCGGCGCGCAAGGCCGCCAATGGCCGCGCCAGCGATGCCGGATGGGAGGAGTTCTGAGCGGACTTAAGCCGAGCGCAAGCTCGGAGCGGCCGCCGAAAGCATGGCTTTGGCCATCTGATCGTAGAGCTCGGTCCAGGCCGCCCGGGTCTGGGCCGTGAAGGCAGGCCCCAAGGAGGTTTCCAGGGTCCAGAGCAGGGCGCTACCGACGGCGTCGTAATGCTCTGGTCGCACGCCGTAACCCTGATGACGTTCGCCCAGCCGCTTCAGCAGGACGGTGAGGCCGGCCGGATCGTTCAGCGTGGCGAGCGCGACCATCAGCGTTTCCATCAGCTTGGCCGCCTGGGTTTCGATATCCGTCTTGAACAGGGGGCGTATGGCGGGCGTCGTGGTGAAAAGCCGCTCGTAGAACAGGCACGCCGTCTCGATCTTGCGCCGATGCAGTTGCGCGAAGCTCGACCGGACCAGCGCGATATCCTGCGGCGTCACGACCTTCCCCCCTTCAGCGTCGCAGCATGAAGGACCGTCTCGGAAATTCTCCGCCAATTCACGCGGAAGTGCAACCCAGAGTTAGCGGATTCTTACGGACAGGAAGCGGTCGATCCTACGAAGCCTGTTCGCTGGCGCCCTTGATCAATCCGAGTCTTTCGCGGGCGAACCAGCGTACCAGCATCGGGATGGCGACGACGGTGAGGCCGACCGCCAGGCCGATCCAGATGCCGGTGCCGGCCAGCGGCGTCCAGAAGCCGAGCGCAGCCGAGAGTGGCAGGCCGATGCCCCAATAGCCGAGGCCGGCGAACAGCATCGGCACGCGCGTGTCGCGCAGGCCCCGCAGCACCGAGGCGCCCACCACCTGTGCTCCGTCGGCGATCTGGAAGATCGCCGCATAGAGCAGGAAGAGCATGGCCATTTGCGCGACCTCGTTGGCTTTCGGCTTGCTGGTGTCGAGGAACGGCGCGACCAGCCAGTGCGGGATCAGCAGCATCATCAATGCAGTCAGGCACATGAAGCCAAGGGCCAGGGCAATCGCTGTCGTGCCGGCACGGGCGATTCCGTCGCGATCGCCGGCGCCGAAGGCGTGCCCGACCCTGACCGTCCCGGCCTGGCCGATGCCCATCGGCACCATGAAGGTCAGCGAGGCGATCTGGATCGCGATCGCATGGGCGGCGAGCGAAGTCGATCCGAGCAGCCCCATCAGCAGCGCGGCGCCGTTGAAGATCACCACCTCGAAAGCGACTGTCGTGCCGATCGGCAGGCCCATCCGCCAGAAGGCGCGATAGCGGCTCCAGTCGGCGCGCCAGAACCGGCCGAACAGATGGTAGCGCCGGAAGCGCCGGTCGAGGCAGACCACGAGCGCGAGGCCGGCGAACATCAGGGTCGAAGCCATCGCCGTGGCCAGCCCGGAGCCGGGCAGGCCGAGCGCGGGGAAGCCGAGCCGGCCGAACATCAGCACCCAGTTGGCGAAGGCGTTGAAGACGACGGCGAAGAGCACGATCACGAAGGCCCAGAACGGCCGCTGCAGCGCCGCCAGGAAACCGCGCAGGACGAGATAGCAATAGAAGGGCAGGAGCCCCCATTGCAGCATGTGCAGATAGGAGGCGGCGGCCTCCGCCAAGGCCGGGTCCTGGCCCATCGCCTTGAGGATGGTCTCGCCCTGCCAAAGGAAAAGCCACATCGGCCCGGCCATGGTCACGGCAACCCAGAAGCCCTGGCGCACGGTGCGGCGCACGTCGCGCACCGAATGCCGGTTGCGCCCGAGCTCGATCGAGACCATCGGCGCGACCGCGGCCATCACGCCGATGCCGAAGATCAGCACTGCCATGTAGAGATTCGAGGCGAGCGCGCCCGCCGCCAGCGAGTCGGGGCCGAGATGGCCCATCATGATCACGTCGGTCGCCGTCATCGCCGTCTGTGCGACATTGGTCATCACCATTGGCCAGCTCAGCGCCAGCATGGCCTTGACCTCGGCGAGCCAGGGGCTCGTCGATCGATAGGGGAGCGCGATCTGCGACATGCCTGCCTTTTATCTAGGCAGCGTGCCATTTTACAGCCCCTAAGGCGCCGGCCCGGGCCGCGTTCTGCGCGTGACGCGCTGCCGGCCCGCGTCACGACGCCGATTCTGCCTCTTGCATGCGGCTGCCGGTTCCGGCCTGCTGGGCATCCGGATTAATTCGCGCCTATGGAGAGCCGACGCGATGAGCACCAATCTGCGGATCGACGGGGAGCGTCTGCTCTCGCGGCTGGCGGCCCTGTCGCGGATCGGGGCGACGCCGGAGGGCGGCTGCAGGCGCCTGGCGCTGACCGATGAGGACAAGGCCGGGCGCGACTGGCTGGTCGGTGAGTTGAAGGCGCTCGGCCTCGACGTCCGCGTCGATGCCATCGGCAACATCGTCGGCATCCTGAAGGGCCAGGAGGACGGGCCGGCGGTGATCATGGGCTCGCATATCGACACGGTCGGTACTGGCGGGCGCTTCGACGGCGCGCTCGGCGTGATCGGCGGCGTCGAGGTGCTGGCGGCTTTGCGCGATGCCGGCGTGACACCCAAGCGCGACATGGCGGTGATCGCCTTCACCAATGAGGAGGGCGCGCGCTTCCATCCCGACATGCTCGGCTCCTATGTCTGGGCCGGTGGGATGAGCGTCGCTGCCGCCCATGCCGAACTCGATTCCGATGGCGCCGTGCTCGGCAGCGAGTTGAAGCGCATCGGCTATCACGGGCCGGAGCAGCCCGGCTTCCTGCCGGCGCACGCCTATCTCGAACTGCATATCGAGCAGGGGCCGGTGCTTGAGAGCGAAGGCGGCGGGCTGGGCGCGGTAACCGGCATCCAGGCGATCTGCTGGCTCGAGCTGACCCTGACCGGCCGGCCGAGCCATGCCGGCACCACGCCGATGCGCTACCGCAAGGATCCGGGCCTTGCCGCTGCCCGGATCAACATCTTCGCCAATGAGCTGACCAAGACGATTCCCGGCCAGCTCGCCAATTCCGGCGTGATCCGCACCTGGCCCGGCAACGTCAACGTCGTGCCCGAGACCGTGGTGATGACGCTCGACCTGCGCAACCCGCTAGACGCGCCGCTGGCGGAGGCCGAGGCTGCCGTCCGCAAGTTCTGCGCCGAATTGTCGGCGCGTGACGATATTGCGATCAGCTTCCGCGATCTCGCCCGCTTCCCCGCGACGCCTTTCGCCGAGGAACTGATCGCCAGCGTCGAGGCGAGCGCCGCCGAGTTCGGCCTGCCGATCCGCCGGATGATCTCCGGCGCCGGCCACGATGCGCAGATGATGTCGCGCCTCTGCCCGACGGCAATGGTCTTCATCCCCTCGATCGGCGGGCTCTCGCACAATCCGGCCGAGCTCAGCAGCGACGACGACATGGTCGCCGGCGCCAATGTCCTGCTCAGCGCCGCCTGGCGCGCCGCCAACGTCTGACGGGGATTCCTCGATGACCACTATCGCTTCGCTGTCAGCCGCCGAGCTCGGCGATCTCTACGCCTCCAGCGAGCTCTCGCCGGTCGAGGTCGCCAGGGACGCGCTCGCCCGCATCGAGCGCTTCGAGCCGGAGGTGAACGCCTTCGTCGTCCGCGACGAGCAGGTGACGCTCGCCATGGCGCAGGCCGCTGAAAAACGCTGGCTGAAAGGCGAGGCGCTCGGCCCGCTCGACGGCGTGCCGGTGACGATCAAGGACAATCTCGGCGTCGCCGGCTGGCCGACGCGGCGCGGCTCGGCGCTCGCCTCCGATGCGCCCTCCCAGGAGGACGCCCCTGCGACGGCCCGGTTGCGAGAGGCGGGCTGCGTCTTCCTCGGCAAGACGTCCATGCCGGAATATGGCTGGAAGGGCGTCGGTGATTCGCCTTTCTCCGGCATCACCCGCAATCCCTGGGACATCTCGACCGGGCCGGGCGGCTCCTCCTCGGGCGCGGCGGTAGCCGCAGCGCTCAATCTCGGCTGCATCCATCTCGGCACCGACGGCGCCGGTTCGGTCCGTATCCCTGCCGCCTTCTGCGGCGTCTTCGGGCTGAAGCCGACCTATGGCCGCGTGCCGGCCTGGCCCGCCTCCGTGATGGGCTTCCTCGCCCATCTCGGCCCACTGACCCGCACCGTGCGCGATTCCGCCCTCGCCATGAACGCCATCGGACGGCCCGACGCGCGCGACATGACCGCTTTCAAGGATATGCCGCCCGATTTCGCCGCGGGGCTCGATCGCGGCGTGCGCGGCCTGCGTATCGCCTGGTCGGCACGCCTCGGCGGCAATGCCCTGGTCGACCCCGAGATCGCCGCGCTGACGCATGCGGCGGCGCTGACCTTCCGCGAGCTGGGAGCCACCGTCGAGGAGGTCGATCCCGGTTTCGACGATCCGATCGAGACGCTGATGACGCTCTGGGCGGCCGGCGCGGCCCTGGCCCTGCGCAGCACCGATGCGGCCGGGCGCGCCCGGATGGACCCCGGCCTCGTCGCCGTCGCCGAGATGGGCGAGCGGATCGAGAGCGCCGCTTACGTCGATGCCCTGCTGTACCAGCGCAATGCGCTCGCCTATCAGATGGCGCAGTTCCACGAGCGCTTCGACCTGTTGCTGACGCCGACGCTGCCGTTGCCGGCCTTTACTGTGGGCCGCAACACGCCCGAGCATGGCCGCTATGGCGAGGATTGGACGCGCTGGACGCCGCTGACCTACCCCTTCAACATCACCCAGCAGCCGGCCGCCGCCGTGCCGTGCGGGCTGACCTCGGCCGGCTTGCCGGCGAGCCTGCAGATCGTCGGCGCCTTTGGTAATGATGCGCTGGTGATGCAGGCGGCCGCGGCTTTCGAAACTGCGCGTCCTTTCGCGCGCGTCGATGCACCGATCAAATCGATTTAAAGAAATCGGCGCAATTTTCTGCGGCGGCTGGATGGGTTCGCGCGTCATTCGTTTGCAAGCGATGTCGTGAGCTGCAAACCGGTTCCGTCTGGCACGAACCCTGCAAGCGCACTTCTTGTCGCTGGCGGCCCGTCAAGCGTGTTGTCAGAGGCGGATTTTTCTGCCCACACTCTGGGCAAGGTCGCCCAACGCCAGAGGCCGCCGCTTGAGGGGAGAGCAGAGAATGGACCGCAGGAATTTTCTGAAGACCGCCGCCGGCACTGGCGTTCTGGCGGCAACCGGCGGTCTTGCCATGCCTGCGCTGTCGCAAGGCGCGGCGGCCAAGACGCTGCGTTTCGTGCCGCAGGCGAACCTCGCCAATTTCGACCCGATCTGGGGAACGCAATACGTCGTCCGCAACGCCGCCGCACTGGTCTGGGATACGCTCTACGGCATCGATTCGAAGTTCCAGCCGCAGCGCCAGATGGTCGAGGGCGAGGAGGTCTCCTCCGACGGCCTGACCTGGACTTTCAAGCTGCGCTCCGGCCTCAAATTCCATGACGGCACGCCGGTGCTGGCCAAGGACGTGGTGCAGAGCCTGAAGCGCTGGCAGGCCCGCGATCCGATGGGCCTGATGATCAAGGCGATCGAGAACGAGCTCGCCGCTGTCGACGACCGCACCTGGACATGGAAGCTCAAGCAGCCCTTCCCGAAGATGCTGCTGGCGCTCGCCAAGAACAATGCGCCGTGCTCCTTCATCATGCCCGAGCGCATCGCCAAGACCGATCCGTTCACTCAGATCACCGAATATGTCGGCTCCGGGCCGATGAAGTTCGCGCGTGCTGAGTGGGTGCCGGGTGCCAAGGCGGTCTTCGAAAAGTTCACCGACTATGTGCCGCGCTCCGAGAAGGCCGACTGGCTCGCCGGCGGCAAGAACATCCTGGTCGACCGCGTCGAATGGGTGATCATCCCCGACGCCGCGACCGCCGCCGCGGCGCTGCAGAGCGGCGAGGTCGACTGGTGGGAGACCCCGCTCTCCGACCTGGTACCGGTGCTCAAGGGGCACAAGGACATCAACGTCGATATCGGCGATCCGCTCGGCAATATCGGCGCCTTCCGCATGAACCACCTGCATCCGCCCTTCAACAATCTGAAGGTGCGCCAGGCGGTGCTGACGGCGATGAACCAGGAAGACTACATGCGCTCGATCGTCGGCGACGACGACAAGCTCTGGAAGCCGCTGCCCGGCTTCTTCACGCCCGGCACGCCGCTCTACACCGAGGCCGGCGGCGACATGCTGAAGATGAAGAACGTCGCGGCCGCCAAGAAGCTCATCGCCGAATCCGGCTATAATGGCGAGCCGGTGATCTGCGTCGTGGCGCAGGACATGTCGGCGACCAAGTCGATGGGCGACGTCACCGCCGAACTGCTGAAGAGCATCGGCCTGAAGGTCGATTTCGTCGCCACCGACTGGGGCACGGTCGGGGCTCGGCGCGCCCAGAAGACCCCGCCGAGCCAGGGCGGCTGGAGCATGTTCCACACCTGGCATGCCGGCGCCGACTGCATCAACCCGTCCTCCTATACGGCGATCCGGGCCAATGGCGACAAGGCCTGGTTCGGCTGGCCGGACGTGCCGGCGGTCGAGACCGAGGTTACCAACTGGTTCAACGCCAAGGACCAGGCCGAGGAGAAGGCGGCGATGGATCGCCTCAACAAGGCCGCCGTCGAGAACGTCGTCTATGCGCCGACCGGCTTCTATCTCGGCTACCAGGCCTGGCGGAAGAACGTCACCGGCGTGACCAGCGGGCCGCTGCCGTTCTTCTGGAACGTGGCTAAGGGCTGAGACCGAGCAGGCCCCGCCCCGGTTTTGCCGGGGCCGGGCCCAGATTCGACCGGCCGATCGGATCGTGATCCCGATCGGCTCGGCGCCAGCAGCGGTAACTCAGGGTTTCAATGCTCGCATTCATTGTCAGACGCATCATCTCGACGATCCCCGTCATGGCTTTCGTGGCGCTGTTCGTCTTCTCTCTCCTCTACATCGCGCCGGGCGATCCGGCGGCCGTGATCGCCGGCGACCAGGCCTCGCCCGCCGACGTCGAGCGCATCCGCGCCAGCCTGGGCCTCGACCGGCCCTATCTGGTCCGCTTCGGCGAATGGTTCTTCCGGGTGCTGCAAGGGGATCTCGGCACCTCGATCTTCACCTCGCTGCCGGTGACGCAGCTTATCGCCCAGCGCATCGAGCCGACCTTGTCGCTGATGGTGTTGACGCTGATCTTCGCGGTGGTCATCGCTGTGCCGATGGGCGTAGTCGCGGCCTGGAAGGCGGGCACCTGGGTCGATCGTGCCGTGGTCGGCTTCGCGGTCTTCGGCTTCTCGGTGCCGGTCTTCGTGATCGGCTACCTTCTCGCCTATATCTTCGCGCTCAAGCTCGACTGGCTGCCGGTGCAGGGCTACACGCCGATCGCACAAGGCATCTGGCCCTGGTTCAAGAACCTGGTCCTGCCCGCCATCACGCTCGGCACGGTCTATATCGCGCTGATCGCCCGCATCACCCGCGCGACCATGCTCGAGGTGCTGCAGCAGGATTACATCCGCACCGCCCGTTCCAAGGGGCTCGCCCAGAACAGCGTGCTCTATCTGCATGCGCTCAAGAACGCCGCGGTGCCGGTCATCACCATCATCGGCATCGGCGTCGCCTTGCTGATCGGCGGCGCCGTCGTCACCGAGAGCGTCTTCGCCATACCCGGCCTCGGCCGGCTGACGCTCGATGCGATCCTGCGGCGCGACTATCCTGTGATCCAGGGCGTCGTGCTGATCTTCTCGTTCGTCTACGTGCTGGTGAACCTGGCCGTCGACCTGATCTACACCCTCGTCGATCCGAGGATACGCTATTGACCGCTCCCGCTGCCCCCTTGCCCCTGGCGGATGAAGCCGGCGCGGCCAAGCCACCCAGGCGCTCCTATCTGCGCAAACACCCTTCGGTCGCGATCGGCGGCTTCCTCCTGCTGGCGATGATCTTCATCGCCGTGTTCGCGCCGCTGCTCTGGACAGTCGACCCGACCGCGATCTCGACGGCGCGGCGCACCCGCGTGCCGTCCGAACTCTACTGGTTCGGCACCGACATGCTCGGCCGCGACATCTATTCGCGCGTCGTCTACGGCGCCCGCGTCTCGCTGATCGTCGGCTTCTCGGTCGCGATCCTGGCCTCGGTCGCGGGGCTGGCGGTCGGGCTGTTCTCCGGCTTCGTGCGCTGGGCCGACGGCATCGTCATGCGCGTCATCGACGGCATGATGTCGATCCCGCCGATCCTGCTCGCCATCGCCCTGATGGCGCTGACGCGCGGTTCGGTTGGCAATGTCATCATCGCCATCACCATCGCCGAGATCCCGCGCGTTGCTCGCCTGGTGCGATCAGTCGTGCTCTCGCTGCGCGAGCAGCCCTATGTCGAGGCGGCGATCTCGAACGGCGCCCGCGTGCCGCGCATCATCATCAAGCACATCCTGCCTAATACGATCGCGCCGATGACGGTGCAGGCGACCTATATCTGCGCCAGTGCCATGATCATCGAGGCGATCCTGTCCTTCATCGGCGCCGGCGTGCCGCCGGCGACGCCATCCTGGGGCAACATCATGGCCGAGGGCAGGGCGCTCTGGCAGGTCAGGCCGCACATCGTCTTCTTCCCGGCCCTGTTCCTCTCGATCACCGTGCTGGCAGTGAACCTGCTCGGCGACGGCCTGCGCGACTCGCTCGATCCGCGGTTGGCCAAGAGCATCTGAGAGCGGTTCGACGTCCATGTCATGCGTTGTCGTCGGACAAGCACATGGCCCGCCCCGTTCGTCGAATTGGCCCTCCGGTTGGCCAATTCGCTCGTATGGGGCGGTGGTCGCCTTCGGTGATCGAGCTGGAGGCCAGGCGCTAGGCGCGCAGGTCGACCACAACGTCGCCGGACACCGCGTCCGTGACTCCGAGACCGCCGCCGAGATCCTCGAGCGTGTCGCGGAAGCTGCCCAGTGTCGCGATCATCTGGTCGCGGGCGCCCTTCAGCGCGGCAAGATCGGCCCATTCGCCGATCAGGCAATAGGAATGGTCGCCGGTCTTGATGATGTGACCCTTCGCGAGGCCGGGCCAGTTGGCTTTTCCCTCGCGGTGAGCATTGAGAAACTCGTTCTCGCGCCCGGGCTTAATGCGGAAACGGACGACATTGAACGTGGTCATGGCCTTGATCCGCAGCTCGATGCTGCCTCGGCAGCCGCGGCCGGCGGTTCCGGACCGAGCCCAGAGGGAACGCTCGACGGTATTGCCGTAACGGCAACTGTGCAATGGCGCACAGGGATAGCGGCGCCCACCTCCAGCGGAATCCTCAAGCAACGACCAAGCACTGCAGGAGCCTTCCAATGTCTCGTATCCTGACCGTCGGCGCAGCTCAGCTTGGGCCGATCCAGCGCGAGGAGAGCCGCAGCTCCGCCGTTGCCCGCATGATCGAGCTGATGCGCCAGGCGAAGTCGAATGGCTGCGACCTCGTCGTCTATCCTGAGGCCGCGCTGACCGCCTTCTTTCCGCATTGGTGGATGGAGGACGAGGCGGAGATCGACTCCTATTTCGAGAGCGCCATGCCCTCGAACGAGACGGCGCCGCTCTTCGCCGAAGCCGAACGGCTCGGCATCGGCTTCCATCTCGGTTATCCCGAACTCGCCTTCGAGGACGGCCGCAAGCGCCGCTTCAACACCGCGATCATCGTCGACAAATCGGGCAAGATCGTCGGCAAGTACCGCAAGATCCATCTGCCGGGCCATCCTGAGCACCGGCCTGAGGCTGTCTTCCAGAACCTCGAAAAGCGCTATTTCGAGACCGGCAATCTCGGCTGGCCGGTCTGGGAGGCCATGGGCGGTCGGCTCGGCATGATGATCTGCAACGACCGGCGCTGGCCCGAGAGCTATCGTGTCATGGGGTTGCAGGGCGTCGAGATGATCGTGCTCGGCTACAACACGCCCAAGCACAACCCGCCGGCCCCGGCCCATGACCGGCTCGGTAATTTCCACAACCAGCTCGTGATGCAGGCCGGCGCCTATCAGAACGCGACCTGGGTGGTCGGCGTCGCCAAGGCGGGATTGGAGGCCGGCGTCGACCAGATCGGCGGCTCCTGCATCATTGCCCCGACCGGCGAGGTGGTGGCGCAGGCGGTGACCGAGGATGATGAACTCGTCGTCGCCCGCTGCGACCTCGACCTCGGCAACAGCTACAAGAACTCGACCTTCAACTTCGCGAGGCATCGCGAGCCGCAATGCTACGGCATGATCGTCGAGCGCAAGGGTGCGGTGATCGCGTGAACGTCGCCGGCGCATGCGCCGCATTCCTGGGGCGCGGCCGAGAACCGGCTCTGACCCTGCCAAGGGCTCCCGATGCTGCGTCCCGCTCTCCGAGCGGATGGACGCGGCTATTCGACAGGAGCCGTGACATGTCGCCAGATCCCCTCAACAAGGACTGTTTCTTTCCGCCCAAGCTTGCCGACCATGACAGGATCGCTCGCGGCCTGGCGGGCGGCGCCCAGAACGGCGGCATGTCGCATGTCCAGCGTATCCATCTCACCGTTGGGCAATATTATTTCCGCTTCTGCGACTCGACCCGCTTCTCCAAGGACGAGAAGCGCACCACGGCCGGCGGCTGGTGGGCCGACTACGAGGTCTTCCTGAAGCTGAAACGGGCGGCGCGGCGGCAGGATTCGATCCAGCGCTACGCCAACATGGCCCGCTCCTCGCGGCTCGCCTATGCCGCCAAGCTCTATCTGGCCTTGCCCTATGAATGGGGCGATTGCGGTGCGCTGGTCATCGCCCGCCTCGACGACCGTCTCGATGCCTTCAAGGGGCGCGGGCTCCCGGCCTATCTCGCCAAGGCCGATCCGCTCGACGGCGGCTCGAAATACATTCCGATCCAGGACCCGACAGTCTCGCAGCTCTATATTCCCGAGCTGCATAACCATTTCGCCAAGGCCTTCACTATTATCCAGAAGGGCGCTACGGCCAGCTTCGCCTGAACGCGACGCGTCCGCCGCCCGGTTTCCCCAAGGAGCTGTCATGACTCACGATCTCATCCTCAAGGGCGGGCGGGTGATCGACCCCTCGCAGAAGCATGACGGCGTCCTCGACGTCGCCTTCACCGGCGGGAAGGTCTCGGGTTTCGGCAAGGACCTGAAGGGGGCCAAGGAGGTCCGCGACGTTTCCGGCTATATCGTCACGCCCGGCCTGATCGATCTGCACACCCATGTCTACTGGGGCGGCACCTCGCTCGGCATCGACGCCGACGAGTTCTGCCGCGCCTCGGGCGTTACCACCTCGGTCGACACCGGCTCGGCCGGGCCGGGCAACTGGCCCGGCTTCCGCAAGCATGTGATCGAGAAGAGCCAGGCGCGCATCCTCGCCTATCTCCACGTCTCGCATGCAGGCATCTACGGCTTCGACCACCGCGTCATGGTCGGCGAGAGCGGCGATCTGCGTCTGATGAACCCGATCGACTGCGTCGAGGTCGCCGACAAGAACCGCGACCTGATCGTCGGCATCAAGGTCCGCGTCGGCCTGCATGCCTCAGGCACCTCCGGCACCGTGCCGCTCAACATCGCGCTGCAGGTCGCCAATGAGGTCGGCATGCCGCTGATGTGCCATATCGACCATCCGCCGCCGTCCTATGAGGAGGTAATCGGCATGCTGCGCCCCGGCGACGTGCTGACCCACGCCTTCCGCCCCTTCCCGAATGCGCCCGCGACGGCGCAGGGCACGGTGAAGCCCGAGGTGGTCGCCGCCCGCAAGCGCGGCGTCATCTTCGACATCGGCCATGGCAAGGGCTCGTTCTCGTTCAAGACGACGCGCGCCATGCTCGCGAACGGCTTCGAGCCGGACGTGATTTCCTCCGACGTGCACAAGCTCTGCATCGACGGCCCGGCCTATGACCAGGTCACCACCATGTCGAAATTCCTCTGCATGGGCATGAGCCTGAACAATGTCGTGGCGGCTTCGACCGTGAACGCAGCCATGGCGCTGAAGCGCCCGGAATACGGCTCGCTCAAGGTCGGCTCGCTCGGCGATGCCACCGTGCTGACCGTCAAGGAAGGCAAGTTCGACTATGTCGACGTCGTCGGCGAGCATCTGACCGGCGACCGCAAGATCGTCTCCGAGGGCGTGGTGCTGAAGGGCGCCTGGTGGCACCCCAAGCGCAGCAACAAGTTCAGGAAGGTCGAGGCGGCGTAGCGGTTTTGTAAACCGCTCACCCCAAACGCGAGTCGTCCCGGACAAGCCGCGCAGCGGCGCCGATCCGGAACCCATTCCGGAGCCTTCCCGATTGAGGTTCCGAAATGGGTCCCGGGTCTCCCTGCGGTCGCCCGGGACGACACGTAGAGAAAAGCCGCTGATTCCATGCCTGAAAAGATCGCCAACTCCTGGCGCGCCATGGCCGCTGCCGACCTGCCGGCCGTGATGGCCGCAGCGGCTGTGGTGCATCCGGACTACCCGGAGAGCGAGGCGGTCTTCGCCGAGCGGCTCGCGCTGCACCCGGCCGGCTGTCTCGTGCTGGCGGGCGTGGAGGGGATCGGCGGCTATGTGCTGAGCCATCCCTGGCGGCTCGGCCAGGTGCCGGCGCTCGACAGCCTGCTCGGCTCTGTGCCCGAGGATGCCGACGCCTACTACATCCACGACCTCGCTCTGCTGCCGGGCGCCCGCGGCGGTGGCGCCGCCTCTGCTTGCGTCGATCGGTTGGCAGCGCATGCCCGTGCCACCGGCTTTCTCTGCATGGCCCTGGTCGCGGTCGGCAACTCGGCCGGCTTCTGGCGTCGCCAAGGCTTTCGCGAGGCGCATGACGAAACCCTTGCCCGCAAGCTTGCAAGCTATGACGATGCGGCCCGCTACATGGTTCGCGATTTGAAAGACGATGGGAGAAACGCATGAGTGCCGATGACAAGCTCAAGGAGCTGGGCCTGACCCTGCCCGACGTTCCGACTCCGGTCGCGACCTATGTCAGCTTCAAGCGCGTCGGCGATTTCATCTACCTCTCCGGCCAGGGCCCGAAGCGCGCCGACGGCACCTATCCGACCGGCAAGGTCGGCGCCGGCGTCTCGATCGAGGAAGCCTATGAGCACGCCAAGCAGACCGGTCTCGGCCTGCTCGCGGCGATGAAGAAGGCGGCCGGCTCGCTCGACAAGATCGAGGTGGTGAAGCTGCTCGGCATGGTCAATGCCGCCCCCGACTTCGCCCAGCATCCCAAGGTCATCAATGGCTGCTCGGACCTGTTCGTCGCCGTGCTCGGCGACAATGGCCGCCATGCCCGCTCCGCCGTCGGCATGGGCTCGCTGCCCAACAACATGACCGTCGAGATCGAAGTCATCGTCCGGGTGCTGCCATGACTGCGCTCGCCGAGGAAATCGCCCGCGTCTACGGCACACCGGCGGTCGTCATCGACCTCGACAAGGTCGAGGCCAACATCGCCCGGCTCCAGGCCGCTTGCGACGCCGCCGGCGTCGCCAACCGCCCGCATATCAAGACGCATAAATCCCCCGAGCTGGCGCGCATGCAGGTCGCAGCCGGAGCGCGCGGCATCACCTGCCAGAAGCTCGGCGAGGCCGAGGTCATGGCCGATGGCGGCATTGATGACATCCTGATCAGCTACAACATCCTCGGCGAGGAAAAGCTTGGGCGCCTGGGAGCCTTGCAAAGACGCGTCCGCATGATCGTCGCGGCCGACAACCCCGTTACCATTGCCGGCCTGCCCAAGGCGGCCGAGATCGCCGGGCGCGATCTCGAGGTCGTGGTCGAGTGCGACACGGGCCGCAAGCGCGCCGGCGTCGAGACGCCCGGCGAGGCGGTCGAGCTTGCCAAGCAGATCGCCGCGTCGAAGGGGCTGACCTTTGCCGGCTTCCTGATGTATCCGCCGGAGACCGGCTGGCCGGCGACGCAGGACTTCCTCGACACCGCCAATGCCGGCCTGCGCGAGGCCGGACTGGAGGCCGGCATCGTCTCGACCGGCGGCTCGCCCAACATCCCGAATATCGGCAAGCTCAAGGGCTCGACCGAGCATCGCTCCGGCACCTCGATCTTCAACGACCGCATGCAGGTCGCGGCCGGCGTGGCGAGCCTCGATGACTGCGCGCTGACGGTCTATGCGACGGTGGTCAGCCGGGCCGGGGCGGAGCGCGGCATCCTCGACTCCGGCTCGAAGACGCTGACCAGCGACAAGGGCGGGCTCGACGGCCACGGCTACATCCTCGAATACCCGCTGGCCCGGATCGCGCAATTTGCCGAGGAGCACGGTTTCCTCGACCTCTCCGGCAGTAATGAGCGGCCCAATGTCGGCGAGGTCGTGCGCGTGGTGCCGAACCATGTCTGCGTCGTCGTCAACATGGTCGACCGGCTGTTGACCGTGCGCGGCGACAAGCTGATCGGCGAATTGCCGGTGGCGGCGCGGGGCAAGCTGACCTGAGGATCGCACGCGTCATGCTCGGGCTTGACCCGAGCATCTCATCCCGGAGGAGGCTCCTGATGGCGCCTTCTCGTCACGAGATTCTCGGGTCTGCGCTGCGCTCCGCCCGAGAATGACGCCCAATCTTCGCTACCCCTTCCCGCGTTCCTCCAGGAACGCCACCAGATCCCGCCGAACCAGCTCGATGTGATCGACGAGCAGGCGGCTCGCCTCCTTTATTGCCCCGGTGCGGCAGAGCCGGATAAGCTCGTTGTGCTCGGTCCGCGCCCGCTCGATCGAGGAGCTGCGCTGCAATTGCAGCCTTGTGTAGCGGTCGCTCGTCTGCAGCAGCCCCGCGACGATCGACAGCGTGCGCGGCTGCGTCGCCCGCGCATAGAGCGCCATGTGAAAATCGGCGTTGAGCAGCCCCCAGCGGCTGATGTCGCGCGCGGTCATCGCCTCTTCGAAGGCAGCTTCCATGCCGGTGACGGCAGCGAAGTCTTCAGCCGTCAGCGCAGGGACCGAGCTCGCCAGAAGCCGCGGCTCCAAAAGCTTCCTCAGCTCGAAAACGTCGTTGATCTCGTCCAGCGACAGGCCCGAGACGATCGCGCCCTTGTGCGGCACGATCCGGACGAACCCCTCCGCCTCCAGCTGGAACAGCGCCTCGCGCACCGGGATGCGGCTGACCTCATAGGCCTGCGCCAGCGCGTCCTGCCGCAATTGCGAGCCGGCAGGATAGCTGCCGTCGAGGATCTCCTGGCGGAGCCGGTCGACGATCGCGGAAGCGAGAGTGCGGTGCTTCAGGGGAGGGGACATCGGGCTGCACCGTAGTGGATCGCCGTGCCGAATGCCATTGACACGTAGATTTTATACAATCTACAAAGCGGCAAGGGGAAGGCAAGTATGAACAATGAAGCTGCCGCGGCACGTAGCCGCTCCATGGCCGTGCCGGAGGCGATCGTCGCCTTGTCCGGAGGGCTGCTCCGGGTCGAGCACCGCGCCATCCAGGCGCTGATGTTCCTGCTCTCGGCGCTGATCCTGCTCAACGTGGTCACGCGCTATACCGGCTATCCGATCTACTGGATCGACGAATCCGCGGTCTACAGCGTGGTCTGGCTCACCTTCATCGGCGCTTCCGCCATGACGCGCATGCGGCTCGATTTCGCGGTGACCATGCTGACCGAGCGCTTCTCGGAGCGCGGTGCGGCGATCTTCCGGGTGATCGCGACACTCGGTGTCGTGCTGTTCGGCATCAGCCTCGGCGTGATGTGCTGGCTCTGGCTTGATCCCGTCGGGATCGCGCAGGCGGGCTTCGATGCCAGGGAATATGCCGGCCAGTCCTTCAACTTCATCTACACCGAGCGCACCCAGACGCTGAACTGGCCGACCTGGGTGATCTACCTGATCATGCCGCTCTTCGCCTTCACCATGACGCTGCATGCCCTAGCGAACCTGTTCGAGGATCTCGGCCTCGTCGCCAGGCAGGAGCTGCCCGGCTTCGCTGCCGCCAACGCTGACGGGGTGGTGAACTGATGGCCATCACGATTGGAGCCTTCTTCGGCATCATGCTGGCCGGCGTGCCGATCGCACTGTGCCTGTGCCTCGGCGCCCTCATCTACATGGCGGCGACCAGCAACATGCAGCTGCTGCCGAACTATCCGCTGCAGATGTTCGGCGGCGTCGACAGCTACGGGCTGATCGCCATCCCGCTCTTTATCCTGATCGGCGAGATCATGAACGGCGGCGGCATCACCCGCCGCATCGTCGATCTGGCGATGGCCTTCGTCGGTTCGCTCAAGGGCGGCCTGGCTTATGTCAACATCCTCGCCAACATGTTCGTCGCCTCGATCCTCGGCTCAGCCACGGCCCAGGTCGCGATTATGGCGCAGGTCATGGTCCCCGAAATGGAGCGCAAGGGCTACGACAAGGACTTCGCCGCCGGCCTTACCGCCTATGGCGGCATGCTCGGCCCGATCATCCCGCCCTCGGTGATGTTCGTCGTCTATGCCGTGCTCGCCCAGGTCTCGGTCAGCGACATGCTGATGTCCGGCATCGTGCCGGGCGTGCTCCTGACGATCCTGTTCTTTCTGATCATCGCCGGCATGGGCTTCGTCTACAACTATCCGGCCGGCGACAAGCTCTCGCTGCGCGAGCGGGTCAGGATCGTGCTGAGTTCGGCGCCGACGCTGCTGATCCCGATCGTCATCGTCGGCTCGATCCTCGGCGGCTTCGCCAATGCGACGGAGGCGGCGGCGGTCGGCTCCGTCGCGGCGCTGCTGATCGGCCGCTACTGGACCAAGCAGCTCCAGTTCAGCCAGTTGCCGCAAATGATGCTGCGCGCCGGCGTCTATTCGGCGATCGTGCTCTTCCTCGTCGCCGCTGCCGCGGTGTTCTCCTGGGTGCTGGTCTACGGCAAGGTTCCGCAGAGCGTCGCCGCCTCGATCCAGTCGATTGCCAAGGATCCGGTGACCTTCATGCTGCTGGTCAACGTCATCCTGCTGGTGATCGGCACGGTGATCGACGGCATCCCCGGCCTGATCATGACGGTGCCGATCCTGCTGCCGATCGCGACCGAGGTCTACAGCATCGATCCCCGCCATTTCGGCGTGGTCGTGGTGATCAACCTCGTGCTCGGCCTGCTCTCGCCGCCGGTCGGCCTGTGCTTCTTCGTCGCCGCCGCGGTGACGGGGGCCAAGCCCGGCAAGATGTTCATGGTGACGCTGCCCTTCTTCATCATCTCCTGCGTCCTCCTGGTCCTGCTCTCGATCTACCCATGGCTGTCGCTGGCCCTGGTGAAGTGAACCTGTCTGCCAACCAATAAGGGGAGTACCGTCATGACCATCTCACGCCGCCATCTGATCGCCGCCGCCGCGACCTTGCCGATCGCCAAGCCGGCGCTGCTGCTCGCCCAGAGCAAGGATCTGCGCCTCGGTATCCTCACCCCCAACGGCCATCCCTGGAACGTCGCGGCCGTCAAGGTCGGCGAGCGCCTGAAGGCCGAGACCAATGGCCGGCTGAACCTGACGGTCTTCCACTCCGGCCAGCTCGGCAACGAGGCGGCGATGCTGCAGCAGATGCAGTCCGGCGCGCTCGACCTGGGCTGGATCATGGCCGCCGAGCTCGGCTCGCGCGTTCCGGCGATCGGCGCGATCACCGCGCCCTATATCGTCGACTCCACCGCCAAGATCGCCAAGCTGGTGCGTGATCCTGTCGCGATGAAGCTGTTCGACGTGCTGCCGCGCGAGACCGGCTGCGTCGGCATGGCCTGGGGCATCACCGGCATGCGCGCCGTCTTCGCCGCCAAGGAGATCGACGGCGTGGCCGGCATCAAGGGTATGAAGCTGCGCATCAACCCGACGCCGGTCTATCGTGATTTCTACCAGCTGCTCGGCGCCGCTCCGACCCCGATCCCGACGCCGCAGGTCTTCGACGCCATGACCAACGGCCAGGTCGACGGGCTCGAGGCTGATCTCGAATTCTCCTGGAACCAGCGTTTCGACAAGGTCTCCAAGACCATCCTGCAGATGAACGCGATCTTCATGCCGGTGATCGCGCTCGCCTCGGGCCGTGTCTGGCAGGGCATGCCGGCGGCCGACCGCGAATTGATCCAGAAGACGGTCCGCGCCGCGCTCGACGAGCAGATCGACGCGCTCGCCGTCAACGAGCCCAAGCTGGTCGAGCAGTTCAAGGCGGCCGGCGCCAACTTCAAGCTCGCCAATCCGAAGGATGCCGAGGCCGTCATCGCCGAGTTCGACAAGATCTGGCTGCCCAAGGCGCCGGTGCTGGCCGATCTGCGCAAGGCCGGCAAGGCGATCACGGCCTGATTTTTTAAGCTATCATCACGGCTGCGGGCGCTTCGCCCGCAGCCGCATTCCTCCCGCGAGCGGACCCCTGCCATGACCAAGAACATCTTCAGCGGCACCATCCCCGCTTTGATGAGCCCCTGCACCGCCTCGGGCGACGTCGACTATGCCGAGCTCGTGCGCACCGGCCGCCATCTGATCGACGCCGGCATGTCGGCGGTGGTCTATTGTGGCTCGATGGGCGACTGGCCGCTGCTCACCGACGAACAGCGCATGGAAGGGGTCGAGGCCCTGGTGAAGGGCGGCATCCCGCTCATCGTCGGTACCGGCGCGCAGAACCCGAAGCGCGCCGCCGCGCTCGCCGCCCATGCCAAGAAGGCCGGTGCGCAGGGCCTGATGGTTATCCCGCGCGTGCTCTCGCGCGGCTCCTCGCTCCAGGCCCAGCGCGCCCATTTCGAGGGCATCCTGGAAGCGGCGGTCGATCTGCCGGCGGTGATCTACAACAGCCCTTATTACGGCTACGAGACCAAGGCCGACCTGTTCTTCGCACTCAACCAGCGCTTCCCGCACCTCGTCGGCTTCAAGGAGTTCGGCGGCGGAGCGGCGCTGACCTATGCGGCCGAGCACATCACCAACCGCGATCCGAAGCTGACCTTGATGGTCGGCGTCGACACGCAGGTGACGCACGGCTTCATCCGCTGCGGCGCCAAGGGCGCGATCACAGGCATCGGCAATGCGCTGCCCAAGGAGGTGCTGCACCTCGTCGCGCTCTCGCAGAAGGCTGCGGCCGGCGATCCGCAGGCCGAGCGCGACGCGCTCGAGCTGGAGCGGGCGCTCTATGTGCTGTCGTCCTTCGACGAGGGCGTCGACCTCGTGCTCTACTACAAGCACCTGATGGTGCTGGAAGGCCACAAGGCCTATGAGCGCCACTTCAACGACGCCGACAGGCTCTCCGACGCCCAGCGCAACTACGTCGAGACCGAATGGCGCCGCTTCAAGAACTGGTACGCCAAATGGGCTGCCGAAGGGCGCGCTGCCAAGGCGGCGTGACGCCGGTCACTCCGGATGCCGCGCATTCCACGCTGCGGCATATTCCGCGCATAGCCGGTCGAGCTCGGCTCGATCGGTGACGCCGGCCGGCCGCGCCCGCGAGGGCGAGGCCTGCTGGAACGGCACCGAGCGCTGATGCGCCACCCGCCAGATCCGGCGCAGCTCGGCGAGCGGCTCGGCGTGGTCGTCGACCCTGATGTCGAAGCTCGGCACTGGCTCGCCCGCCCAGATCCGGATCGCGCAGGATTGCCGGCCGCGCTTGTCGCCGCCGGCCTTCTCGCCGGCTTCGAGCGCCACCAGCAGGCGCTCGTCGAAGTCGAGACCTGAATTCTCGACATAGGCCTTGAGCGTCTCCTGGACGACCTCCGGCCCGGCCAGCATATTGCCGGCGACCGAGACTTGCGGCCCGTTCACCGCCCCGCACCAATCGATGCAGGCATTGCCGGTATAGGACGCCGTGCGCCCGTCCCGGTCGATCAGATGCAATTGCCGATGCGCCCGGCCTTCATCGGCGGCGGTCAGGTTGGCGATGATCTCGACCGAGGATCGCCCTTCCAGCAGCAGCCGGAGGCCGTCGACCCCATAGAGCGGGTTGACGAAGGCCTGCGTCGCGATCGCGCCGACCCGGCCGCAGCCATAGGGCACGCGCGCGCCGACGGCGAAGGCGCAGGTCGAGACGGCGACGCCATAGGCGCCGGTCGCGGCGTCGCGAGCGACGATGGACCATGTCATGGAAGCAGGCCTCCTACCGCCCGGCGGCGTAGGCCTGCATCAGACGCGGCGTTGCCGCGGCGCGCAAGAGGCCGTTGGCGCTCTTCTCGGCTGCGGTCAGACGCCCGACCGTCCAGGCCGGAGCACGCTCCAGTTCATGTCCGCGGCGGATAAGATCGGCCAGGACGGCCTCGCCGACGCTCTCTTCGACCGCGAGATGGCCCGGCCGCGCCTCGCGCGGATAGAAGGTCGAGGGGAAGTGCTGGGTGTGGAACAGCGGCAGGTCGATCGCTTCCTGCAGGTTGAGGCCGTGATGCACCCGGCGCAGGAACATGCCGAGCTGCCATTGCTCCTGCTGGTCGCCGCCCGGTGTGCCGAAGGCGAGGCGCGGCTGTCCGTTCTCGAAGGCGATGGTCGGGGTCAGCGTGGTGCGCGGGCGCTTGCCGGGCGCGAGCGAGGAGGGCAGGCCCTCTTCGAGGAAGAAGGCCTGGGCGCGCGAGTTAAGCGGGAAGCCGAGCTCCGGGATCACCGGTGAGGATTGCAGCCAGCCGCCCGAGGGCGTCGCGGCGACCATGTTGCCCCAGCGGTCGATCACGTCGATATGGACGGTGTCGCCACGTTGCGAGGAGGCGACCATCGAGGCCAGTGTTGGCTCGCCGACGGTCGCGCCGCCCTTGGCACCGTGCTGGCCGGCGATCCGGATATTGGCGAGCGCCTGCGCGACCTGGGCTTCGAAGCCGGATACTGAACCCGGCCTAATTTCCAGCGAGGCTTCGTTGCCGATCAGCGCGCGCCGGCCGCGGGCGTAGTCTTCCGACAGCAGCGTCGCCAGCGGCACCTTCACGAAATCGGGGTCGCCGTAATAGGCCTCGCGATCCGCGAAGGCGAGCTTCATCGCCTCGGCGACATGGTGGATGAATTCGGGGCTGGCCGGGCCCATCGCCGAGAGGTCGAAGCCTTCGAGGATCTTCAGCGTCTGCAGGAAGACCGGGCCCTGACCCCACGGGCCGATCTTGAAGACCTCCCAGTCATGATAGGTCACGCTCGCCGGCGTTTCGTAATGCGGTGTCCAGCCGGCCAAGTCCTGCGCCGTGAGCAGGCCCTTGTGCCGGCGGCCGGTCGAATCCATCGGCGCTTCCGTGCGGCAGAAGGCGTCCATCGCCTCAGCTACGAAGCCCTTGTACCAGGCATCGTAGGCGGCCTGGATCTGCTTTTGCCGGTCGCCGCCGGCGGCTTCCGCCTCGGCGAGAATGCGCTTGTAGGTGTTGGCCGCCGCCGGGTTGCAGAAGAGCTCGCGCGCCTTCGGAGCATTGCCGCCGGGCAGGTAGATTGCGCCCGAGGTCGGCCATTCCCCGGTGAAGAGATCGCTCAGCCCGGCGATCGTGTCGGAAACGCGCGGCAGCATCGGGTGGCCGTTCTCGAAATAGCCGATCGCCGGCTCCAGCACCTCGCGCAGGGGCAGGCGGCCATGGTCGCGCAGCATCGTCATCCAGCCACCGAAGGCGCCAGGGATCACGGTCGAGAGCAGGCCGTCGCCGGGGATGATGTCGATGCCGAGGTCCTTATAGGCCTTGATCGTCGCGGCCGCCGGCGCCGGCCCCTGGGCGCAGAGCACTTCGACCTTTTTTGTCTCGGCTGAATAGAACACCGCCGGCATGTCGCCGGCCGGGCCGACGAGGTGCGGCTCGACCACCTGCAGGACGAAGGCGGCGGCGGCGCAGGCGTCGAAGGCGTTGCCGCCTTTTTCCAGCATCGCCATGCCGGACGCGGTCGCGAGCCAATGCGTCGAGGTGACGACGCCGAAGGTGCCGAGGATCTCGGGGCGGGTGGTGAACATGATTGGTTCCTTGGGCAGTAAGGTCAGGATTCTTTGGGATCGAGCGCGTCGCGCAGGCCGTCGCCGAGCAGGTTGAAGCCCAGGACCGCCAGGAAGATGGCGACGCCGGGAGCGACCGACATCCACGGCGCCTGCTCCATGAAATTCTTGGCGACGTTGAGCATCTGGCCCCAGGATGGGGAGGGTGGCTGCTGGCCAAGGCCGAGGAAGGAGAGGGCGGCTTCGAGCACGATCGCCTGCGCCATGAACAGCGTCGACTGCACGATGATCGGCGAGAGCGTGTTCGGCGCGACATGGCGGAACAGGATGTAGAGCTTGCCGCCGCCGATGGCGCGGGCGCCGTCGACGAATTCCTCGTTCTTGATCGCCAGCACCTGGCCGCGGACGAGGCGGATCAGGATCGGGGCGAAGGAAAGGCCGATCGCGATCATGGCATTGGTCAGCGACGGGCCGAGCACGGCGGCGAGCGCTATCGCCAGGATCAGGAAGGGGCAGGCCAGCAGCGCCTCGGTGACGCGCGAGATCACCACGTCGATCCAGCCGCCATACCAGCCGGCGATCAGGCCGATCGGCACGCCGACCGCCAGCGCGATCGCGACCGAGATGATGCCGGCGAGCAGCGAGGCCTGCGCCCCGAAGACGAGCCGCGAGACCTGGTCGCGCCCGAGCTCGTCGGTGCCGAACCAGTAGAGCTCCGAGGGCGGCTTGCGGATGGCGAGGAAGTTCGACTTCAGCGGGTCGGCGAGCGGCAGCAATGGCGCCAGCAGCGCCATGGCGACGAAGACCAGCACGATCACGCCGCCGATCCGGGCCGAACGGCTGCGCAGCAGCTTGCGCAGCGAGCCGCGGCCCTGGAGGTTCGCCTTCGCGGCGCCGGCTGCGATGGCGGCCATCAGCTGTCCCTCAGGCGCGGATTGACGAGGATGTAGAGGACATCTGCGAGAAGATTCATGACGATGAAGCCGATCGCGGTGCAGAGCACCACGCCCTGGACGACGCCATAGTCGCGGTTGAAAACGGCATCGACGATCAGCTTGCCGAAGCCGGGGATGGTGAAGACCTGCTCGGTCAGCACTGCGCCGGCGAGCAATTCGCCGAACAGGATCGTCGAGAGCGTGATGATCGGTACCAGCGCGTTGCGCAGCGCATGCCGGTTGATCACGGCGTCCTCGGCCAGCCCCTTGGCGCGCGCGGTCCGGACATAGTCGGATTGCAGCACTTCGAGCATCGCCGAGCGGGTATGGCGCATCAGCGAGGCCGCGAGCCCGCCGCCAAGCACGAAAGCCGGCATGATCAGCCGCTCGATCGCAGCTTTGGGATCGCTGAAGATTGACTCGAAGCCCGAGGCGGGCAGCCAGCGCAATTCGACCGAGACCAAGAGGATCAGCATGATCCCGAGCCAGAAATGCGGGACCGACAGGCCGAACAGCGCGACGGCGCTGGCCGAATAGTCGGCGAGCGTGTCCTTGCGCCTGGCCGCGATGATGCCGGCAGGGATGCCGATGCCGATCGCGACCAGCATCGAGGCGACGGCGAGCTGGAAGGTGACGCCGAGCTTCTGGATGATCAGCCCGAGCACCGGCTCGCCCGTGCGCAGCGAGCGGCCGAAATCGCCCTGGATCACCTGGCCGAGCCAGGCGAAGAACTGCACGGCGATCGGATCGTCGAGCCGATAGATCTGGCGCAGGCGCGCGATCACCTCGGGATCGCGTTCCTCGCCGGCGATGACGAGGAACGGATCGCCCGGCAGCGCACGCTGCAGGGCGAAGACGAACAGCGACACCAGGAACAGTGTCGGGATCGCGATCAGGAGCCGCCGGCCGATCAGGGCGAGCATGTCTGTCGGCCGCCTTGACGAAGCGCGGATAGAGCGGCGGTGCTGCTCTCTCTCCTGTCGAACGGCATCTTCACGATCGCTTCAGCCCGGAGAGCCGGATCAGCCCGTCGGGATTGATCACGAAGCCCTGGATGTTGGAGCGCAGCGCGAAGAAGACGGTCTGGTTGTAGAGATAGACGATCGGCAGCTCGTCCTGCAGAATCTTCTGCGCCGCGTCATAGCGCTTCTTGCGCTCGGCGACGTCGTAGATCGTGCGGGCCTCGTCGAGCAGCTTGTCGACCTCGACATTGGAGTACTTGCCGTCGTTCTGGTTGCCCTTGGTGGTGACGAAGGGATGGATGTTGCCGTCCGGGTCGATGCGGCCGGACCAGCCGATCCGGCTCATCTGGAACTTGCCCTGCTGCTGGTCGCGCAACTGGCTGGCGAACTCGCTGGAGCGGATCTGGATGTCGATGCCGGCTTCCTGCGCCATCGCCTGGATGACCTGGCCGAGCTGGGCGTCGACCGGGTTGTTGGTGACGAAGAGCTCGACCGAAACCTTGCTCTGCCCGGCTTCCTTGAGCAGCGCCTTGGCCTTGGCGACGTCGCGCTCCGGCACGGGGAGGGCGGCGGAGAGGTATTGGTTGCCCGGATTGAAGGGCTGGTTCATCGGCGCATAGAGCCCCTCGAACACCACCTGGCTCAGCACTTTCCGGTCGATCGACAGCGACAGCGCCTGCCGGACGCGCTTGTCCTTGCCCATCGGCTGGTTGGCGGCATCGGTGTGATTGGTGTTGATGGTGATGCCCTGGTAGCCGAGATTGGCCGTGCTCTGGACCTTGAGATTCTTGTCGCCCTGCGCCGACTTCACGTCCGTCGGGGCCAGCCGTTCCAGCATGTCGAGCTCGCCGGCGCGCAAATTGGCGAGGCGGACGGTGGTATCGGGAATGGCGCGGTAGACGATGCGGTCGAACTGGTACTTGTCCGCTTCCCAATGTCCCTTGAACTTCTCCAGCACGATGCGGTCGTTCTGGACGCGCTCGACGAACTGGTAGGGGCCGGAGCAGACCGGCTTGGCCGAGATGTCGGGGCCGAGGCTCTTCGGCGACAGCATCATCCCGGCGCGGTCGGTGAGCTGGGACAACAGCGTCGCATCCGGGCGCTTCAGCTTGAAGACCAGCGTCGCCGGATCGGGCGCGCTGACGCTCTCGACCGAGGCGAGCTCGGACTTCCGCAGCGAATCCGGCAGCGTCATCGCCCGTTCGAGATTGGCCTTGGCCGCCTCGGCATTGAAGCTCTCGCCGTCGTGGAACTTGGCGTCGGTCCGGAGCTTCATCGTCAGCGTCAGGCCATCGCCCGAGAACGACCACTCCGTCGCAAGCCGCGGAATGATCTTCAGCTCCGGATCGATGTCGACGAGCCGGTCGCACAACCCCATGAAGACGATGCGGCCGACGAAGGTGCGCGCCTTGTGCGGGTCGAGCACATCGGGATCCTCCTGCAGGCCGATGCGCAAGGTCGAGGGCGCCTGGGCCAGCGCCGGAAGTGCGGCGAGGCCGAACAGGGCCGCAGACGCCAGCAGAACGAAACGCTTCATCGTTGTTCCCCTCATCGTTGTCTTGCTGTGTGGTCAGCCCGTTGGCCGGGCGTCATCGCTCTTGCGGCGATCTTCGGAACTCGGTGGGGCGATCCACCATTGGTCCCATTCGGTACCAAGCTGGCGCATTTTATCGTGATCGTCGATAGGGTCGTCTTGCTCCCGCCGAGCCTTGCCGCGAACATTCCATGCCGGCACGATTGGCGCAATGGATACAGTGTGACGGCCGGGCAGCGCTCTTGCATGGCTGCGGCGCAACGCGGGCCTGTCGCCGCTCGCACCGGTTCTGGTATGCAAGGCCTCCGCGGGCGTCGGTCATAAGGTCGTGGCGGCGCGCAAACGAAAAGGTCCGACGATGCTTCTGGGTGTGATTGCCGACGACATGACGGGCGCGACCGACGTCGCCCTGATGCTGAACCGCGCCGGGATGCGCACGGTCCAGGTCATCGGCGCTCCCGCTGCCGGCTCGAAACTGCCCGAGGCCGATGCCGTCGTCGTGGCGCTGAAGTCACGTACCAATCCCGTGGCCGAGGCCGTGGCGGATTCGCTTGCCGCCTGCGAGGCGCTGCTGGCGGCTGGTTCCAGGCAGATCCTGTTCAAATATTGCTCGACCTTCGACTCGACCGCGCAGGGCAATATCGGCCCGGTGGCGGATGCGCTGATGCAGCGGCTGAACGCTCATCAGGCGATCGTCTGCCCGGCCTTCCCCGCCAATGGCCGCTCGATCTTCCAGGGCTATCTCTTCGTCGGCGAGGTGCCGCTGCACGAGAGCTCGATGAAGGACCACCCGCTGACGCCGATGCGGGATTCCAACCTGATGCGGCTGATGGGCGCGCAGACCGCGCACAAGGTCGGGCTCGCCTCCTATGCCGCTGTCAATCAGGGCCCCGCTGCCGTGCGCAAGCGCCTGGCGGAGCTGGCCGCGGAGGGGGCGCGCTATGTCGTCACCGACGCGATCGACAATGGCCATCTGATGGTGCTCGGCGAGGCTGTTTCCGAGCATGTCCTGCTCACCGGCGGCTCCGGCATCGCCATGGGCCTGCCCGAGAACTTCCGCAAGGCGGGGCTGCTGCCCTGGCGCGAGACCGCGACGCATCTCTCGGCGCCGGCCGGCCGCGCCGGCATCATCTCCGGCAGCTGCTCGACCGCGACGCGTGGCCAGATCAAGGCTGCGCTCGCGGCTGGAATTCCCGCACTGAAGGTCGATCCGTTGGCGCTGGCCGGCGGCAAGCAGACGGCGAAGGAACTGGCTGACTGGGCCTTGGCGCAATCGGCCGACAAGCCTTTCCTCGTCTATTCCAGCGATGATCCGGCCGAGGTCGCATCGGTGCAGGACAAGCTCGGCCGCGACAAGGCCGGCGAGATCGTCGAGCATGCTTTTGCCGAGCTCGCACGCCTCCTGAACGCCGGCGGCGTCACCCGCCTGCTCGTCGCCGGCGGCGAGACCTCCGGCGCGGTCGTGCAGGGCCTTACCATCGGCACTCTCGAAATCGGCCCGGAAATCGACCCCGGCGTGCCCTGGACCCGCGTCGTCGACGGGCCGGAGATGGTGGTGGCGCTGAAGTCGGGGAACTTCGGCGCGCCCGATTTCTTCCTCAAGGCCTGGGGCTTGCTGAAGTAGCGCGATCGTGTCGCGGTCCATCGCGTTTGCACTGCGGCAAACTCGTATAGGATGCGTGACCGAAGCGGGACAGCGAGGGTGCAGATGGCGTTTCTTGGCGATCTCCTGACCAGCGTCGCCGATCGTGGCCGGGCGCTGATCAATTTCGAGCGTTTCGCCTCGAACCGCCGGCGGCCGCTCGACAAGCTTTGCGAGGACCTGCTTTCGGGCCGCGGCGAGGCCTCGGGCATGGCGCTGGCGCAGGCCGTGCTGGAGGATTGGGAGCGGCTCGACGAGGCCGGCCGGCTCGCCTTCTTCCGCCTGCTGCAGGAGCGCTTCGGCCCGGATCACGAGCGGCTCGACGCCGCGCTCGAGCGTTATCGCGACAATCCCGATGCCGAGGCGATCGGGCAGCTGCATCAGGCTTCCGAGCCGCGCCGGCAGGAGCTGTTCCGCCGGCTCAACCTCGCGCCCGGCGGCACGCATGTGCTGGTGCGCATGCGCGAGAGCCTGTTCGAGGCAATGAAGGAAGAGCCCGACCTCAAGGCGGTCGACGCCGATTTCCGGCACCTCTTCGGCTCCTGGTTCAATCGCGGCTTCCTCGTGCTGCGCCGCATCGACTGGACGACGCCGGCCAATGTGCTGGAGAAGATCATCCGCTACGAGGCTGTCCACGCCATCAAGGACTGGGACGATCTGCGCCGCCGGCTCGAGCCGGCCGACCGGCGCTGCTTCGCCTTCTTCCACCCGCAGCTGATCGACGAGCCCCTGATCTTCGTCGAGGTGGCGCTGACCCGCGAGAGCCCGAGCCGTATCGTCGACGTGCTGAGCGAGGCGCGCGAAGTCCTGCCGGCGTCTTCGGCGACAACGGCGGTGTTCTATTCGATCTCCAACTGCCAAGAAGGCCTGCGCGGCATCTCCTTCGGCAATTTCCTGATCAAGCAGGTCGCCGAGGATCTGAAGCGGGAGCTGCCCGGGCTCGACGTCTTCGTCACGCTTTCGCCGGTCCCGGGCTTTGCCCGCTGGCTCGGGCCGGCGCTGGCGGAACCGGCCGGGCTCGGCCTGACCAATGAGGAAGCGGCGCTGCTGCTTCAGGCACCGGCCGAGGTCGCGGCACAGGACGAGGTCACCCGCGCCCGCCGTGACAAGCTGCTCGGCCAGATGATGGCGCAGTACATGCTGCGAGCCCGCACCTCCTCGGGCCGCGTGATCGATCCTGTCGCCCGCTTTCATCTCGGCAATGGCGCCCGGCTGGAGCGGATCAATGTCGGCGGAAACCTCTCCGACCGGGGCCTGCGCGAGTCCTATGGCGTGATGGTCAACTATCGCTATGAGCTCGACGACATCGAGACCAATCACGAGGCCTTCGCCAGCCGCAACACCGTGGTCGCTTCCTCCTCGGTGAAGAAGCAATTGCGGCCGGCCAACAACTGAAGATAAGCAGCGGAAACGCCTGAAAGGACCCGAAATCATGGGCAATCATCTGTTCGACCTGATCAAGGCCCGCATGCCGGCGCCGACCGCGCCCTTCGCGTTCCTCGATGATGGCCGGACCTATACTTACGCCGATATGGTCGCGGTCTCCGCCCGCTTCGCCAATGCGCTGGTGGGCCTCGGCGTGAAGCCGGGCGATCGCGTCGCCGTCCAGGTCGAGAAGAGTCTGGAGGCGTTGATGCTCTATCTCGGTACAGTCCGTGCCGGCGCGATCTTCCTGCCGCTCAACACCGCCTACACCCCGGCCGAAATCGAATACTTCCTCGGCGACGCCGAGCCGGCCGTCTTCGTCTGCGATCCTGCCAAAGCCGAGGGCCTGAAGCCTTTCGCCGAGAAGGCTGGTGCGAAGCTGGAGACGCTGGGCGTTGGCGCCGGCAGCCTACTCGACAAGGCCAATGCCGCCTCTAGCGAGTTCACCGACGTTGCGCGCGGCCCCGACGACCTTGCCGCCATCCTCTACACCTCCGGCACGACGGGGCGCTCCAAGGGCGCCATGCTCAGCCATGACAACCTCGCCTCGAACGCGCTGGCGCTGGTCGATTACTGGCGCTTCACGAAGGGCGACGTGCTGCTGCACGCGCTGCCGATCTTCCACACCCACGGCCTCTTCGTCGCGACCAACACGATCCTGCTCGCCGGGGCGGCGATGATCCTGCTGCCGAAGTTCGATCCCGAGCAGGTCTTCAAATACCTGCCCAAGGCGACCAGCATGATGGGCGTGCCGACCTTCTATGTCCGCTTGCTCCAGGATCAGCGCCTGTCGAAGGAGGCGGTGAAGCATATGCGCCTCTTCGTCTCCGGCTCGGCGCCGCTGCTGGCCGAGACGCATCGCGAATGGCGCGAGCGCACCGGCCACGCCATCCTCGAGCGCTATGGCATGACCGAGACCAACATGAACACCTCGAATCCCTATGAGGGAGACCGGGTGGCGGGCACGGTCGGCTTCCCGCTGCCGGGCGTCTCGGCCCGCGTCACCGATCCGGAGAGCGGCAAGGAGCTCGCCCGCGACGAGATCGGCATGATCGAGGTCAAGGGCCCGAACGTCTTCAAGGGCTACTGGCGCAATCCGGAAAAGACCAAGGCCGAGTTCCGGGCCGACGGCTTCTTCATCACCGGCGATCTCGGCAAGATCGACCCGGCCGGCTACGTCCATATCGTCGGGCGCGGCAAGGACCTGATCATCACCGGCGGCTACAACGTCTATCCCAAGGAGGTCGAGGCCGAGATCGACGAGATGCCGGGCGTCATCGAGAGCGCCGTGATCGGCTGCCCGCATCCAGATTTCGGCGAGGGCGTCACCGCCGTGGTGGTGGCGAAGGCTGGCGCTGATATCTCCGCCGCCGGCATCGCCAAGGCGCTGGAGCAGCGCCTCGCCAAGTTCAAGCAGCCCAAGCAGGTCTTTGTCGTCGCCGACCTGCCGCGCAACACCATGGGCAAGGTCCAGAAGAACCTGCTGCGCGAGCAGTACAAGGACATCTACGCCAAGCAGCTCAAGGCCGGAGAGTAGCGCTTTCGTTTCTCTGGTCGTCCCGGGCGGAGCGTAGCGTAGACCCGGGACGCATTCCGGAACGGTTCAGGCATGGATCCCGGATCAGCGCCGCTTCGCGGCTTGTCCGGGATGACAAGCCCTGATCAGGTGTCAGGCGTGCACCGGCGCCTTCAGCTCGATCGTCTCGCCATCGGCCGGGATCAGCAGCCGCTCGCAGCCGATGCCGCGAGCCTCGGCCGCCTCGCGCAGCGCCTGCCGGCTGACGCTGGCATGGTCGAGCGCTTCCATATGAACGGCGACGACCACTGCCTGCGGTGCCTGCTCGGCGAGGTCGAGCGTCTGCTGCGCATCCATCACGATCAGCGTTCCGTCCCAAAGCGCGCCGCAGGAATGGGTGACGATCACGTCGGGCTCGGCCTTGGCCACCGCCTCCTGCAGCGGTGGATAGAGCACGCTGTCGCCGCACCAGTAGACGGAAGGCTCGCCCGGCGCTTCCAGGGTGAAGCCCATCACCTTGCCCATCACCTCGACGACTGGCCCGGTGCCATGCTGGGCCGGCTGCGACTTGACCACGATCGGTCCGATCCGGACGAAGCATTCGAGCGGCTCGACATTGCTAAAGCCGGCTGCCCGGATCGCCTCCTCGTTGCCGGGCTGGCAGATCAGCGGGATGTCCTTCGGGAGCCGCGCCTTGGCGACCTCGTCGAAATGGTCGGCATGCAGATGCGAGACGATGACGTGGTCGACCCCGGCGAGGATGTCCTCGATCGGCTCGGGCAGGTCGACCATCGGGTTCTGCGACTTGCCGGCGATCGAGCGGCGGCTGAGCTTGTCGCCGAAATCGGGGTCGATCAGCAGGGTCTTGCCGGCATAGCTCAGCTTGAGCAGGGCGTTGCGCAGGAGTTTGAGCTGCATGGCGGCTCCGCAAATGGAGGGATCGGTTCGCCCGATCCTTCCCCGGATGCCGCCGCCGCGACCAGTTCGAATTTGTGAAGCAAACTGCATCGCGGCGTTAGGTGCCTGCGTTTTCAGGGAAATGTTCCACCCGCAGGCGTCCGGGCGATGATTTCGCCTCCGACAAGCTGCTGACACGGAAAATCCCTGCGGGCGAGCTATCGGTATTGTGTCCTGCCAGATGCTGCTCAGGCTGCGAACTGGCCATAGGGCACGCTGTTGCGCGCCGTCCTGAGGGCGCTCGCCCACCAGTGCAGCTGCCCGAGCATGGTCGCCATCGCCCGTTCGGCCCGGTCGGCATCGCGCAGGCGGCCGGTCTCGTCGAACTGGTCCCAGGCATTGGCGAAGCAGACACCGTCGCGGATCGTCGCGGCGTGCAGTTCGGCGAAGACGAGCCGCAACTGCTCGACGGCGCGCAAGCCGCCCGAGACCCCGCCATAGGAGACGAAGGCGACCGGCTTGCCGCGCCATTCCGCACCAGTCCCGTCGATCAGCGCCTTCAGCGGGGCCGGGAAGCTGCGATTGTATTCGGGTGTGACCACGATGAAGGCGTCGGCCCGGCCGAGCCGCTCCGTCTGCTCGGCGAGGTCATGGGCGCCGGGATCGACGCTCTCGACCGAAAACGGGCCGTCGCCCTCGATCTGCGCGATCGTCCAGCCGGCGACCTTGGTGCACAGGCGCCCGTGGCGCGTGCTGCCATAGATCACGGCGACATTGATCTGGGGGATGAGCGGGCGATGCATGGGGAAGGCTCCGATGGGCTGGCGATGCAGCGGAGCGACCTCTATAAAACCTCAACTAAGATTGAGGTCAAGCGCCATGAAGCATCCCGCCCGCAATCCGTTTGCCGACGATCTCAGCGTCGGCCAGGTCGCGAGCCGCAGCGGCATCGCCGTCTCCGCATTGCACTTCTACGAGGCGGAGGGGCTGATCCGCAGCCGCCGCAATGCCGGCAACCAGCGCCGCTATCCGCGCGAGGTGCTGCGCCGTGTCGCCATCATCAAGGTGGCGCAGCGCACCGGCATCCCGCTGAAGACGATCCGCGAGGCCTTCAAGACGCTGCCGCAGGAACGCACGCCGACGGCCGAGGATTGGAGCCGGCTCTCGGCGGCCTGGAAGGAGGAGCTCGAGCATCGCATCGACCGGCTGACGCGCCTGCGTGACCATCTCAACGACTGCATCGGCTGCGGCTGCCTCTCGGTGAAGAGCTGCCCGCTGCACAATCCCTGGGACGAGCTCGGCAAGCAGGGCGCCGGGCCGAGGCTGCTCGATCCGGATTGACGCCTGTCAGTCTGCCTTGTGCAGCTTCGACAACGGAAACCGCGCCACATCCGCCAGCAACTCGACGAAGCCTTGGGCCTGGAGCTCGGCCGTCGCCTTGCCCTTCTCGGCGGTGGCAAGGCTGGCATCGCCCGCAGCGCCTGACGCGTGGACGTCCTGCGCCATCCAGGCGAAGGGGTGAGCGCCGGTCGGCCTCAGCCACTTGTAGCCTTCATCCGCCATCTCGACCGTCCGCGGCACGAAGCGGCCGGCCTGGCTCATGTCGACCAGGTCGGGCCGGAAATGCAGCATCAGCGAGGTCTCGATATCGCCGGCATGGATGCCGTGCCTAGCGTCCATCTCGTCATAGAGACCGGGCGGCAGGCCGAAATTGCTCCAGGAGGTCGAGACCGCGAACATGCCCTGGCTGACGCGCAGCTCGCGCGCCACCACCTTCATCGGGTCGACATTGCCGCCATGGGAGGTGACGAGCACGAGCTTGCGCAGGCCGGCGCGCTTCACGCTCTCGCCGATCTCGATCCAGCTGCGGATCGCGCTCTCCCAGGAGATGGTCAGCGTGCCCGGCGAATGCAGGTGCTCGTTCGACTTGCAGATCGCCAGCGTCGGCAGCACCAGCACGTCGAGCCCCGCAGGAACCTGCGGCATCGCCAGCGCCAGCATCGCGTTCATCACGGTGGTGTCGACCGAAACGGGCAGATGCGGCCCGTGCTGCTCGATCGCGGCGAGCGGCAGCACGGCGATGGTCGCCTCGGGCGAGAGGCCGGCGAAGTCGGTGGTCTTCAGGTCGCCCCAGAAGCGTGCGGTCATGTCTCGAAGTCTCGTCGGTCAGGCAGCGGGCAGGGCCCTGCGATTCGCGCCTGCTGCCTCAGGGCGGCAGGACTACCCAGCATAGTGGCCGGAGATGACGAGGGAAGGGCGGATGGCACGCGCACGCCATGCGGCCCGGAGCCTCACTGGCAAAGCCTGACTGTGCGAAAGCCGGCCACGACGCATTTCCAGCGGCCATCAGGCCGTGGCATACAAGCTGCTTGCCGGGCGTGAGGATCGCGCAGCCCGGTGGGATGTCTGCGACATGATGGAAGGGGGTTAGGCCATGACGATGAAGTATCGCCTCGACCGGCGCGCTGCGCTCGGCCTGCTGGGTGGCTCGGCCGCCTCGGTGCTGATCCCGGTGCCGGGTGCGCGCGTCAATGCGCAGACCCTCGACAAGGTCAGCTACCAGACCAACTGGCGCGCCCAGACCGAGCATGGCGGCTTCTACCTCGCCGCCGCCAACGGCATCTACAAGAAGTACGGGCTCGACGTCGACATTCGTCCCGGCGGCCCGCAGCAGAACCCGACCCAGCTCCTGCTCGGCGGCCGCGTCGACATGATCATGGGCAATTCGCTGGAGGCGCTCAGCTTCGCGCAGGAGAACCTGCCCTTCCTCTGCATCGCCTCGATCTTCCAGAAGGACCCGCAGGTCCTGATCTCGCATCCCGGCCAGGGCAATGACTCGCTCGCTGCCCTCAAGGACAAGCCGATCCTGATCGCGGCGCAGGCCCGCGTCGGCTTCTGGCCGTTCCTGAAGCTGAAGTTCGGCTATCGCGACGAGCAGATCCGGCCCTACACCTTCAACATGGCGCCGTTCCTGGCCGACAAGAAGCTGACCCAGCAGGGCTTCCTGTCCTCCGAGCCCTTCGTGATCCGCAAGGCCGGCGTCGAGCCGGTCGTTCATCTCCTCGCCGATGCCGGCTTCGAGAACTACAACACGACGATCACGATCTCCCGCAAGATGGTGCAGGAGAAGAAGGAGATCGTGCAGCGCTTCGTCGACGCGACCGCCGAGGGCTGGGCCGAATACATGAAGGGTGGCCCGAACATCGCCGCCGCCAACGCCCGGATCCTGAAGGACAATCCCGACATGGATCAGGAGAAGATCGACTACGCCCTCAAGGTGATGAACGACAACGGCATCGTCGTCTCCGGCGATGCGAGGACGCTCGGCATCGGCGCCATGACCGATGCGCGCTGGGCGAGCTTCGCCAAGACGATGACCGAGGCCGGCGTCATTCCCGCCGGGGTCGACGTCAAGAAGGCCTACAGCCTGGAGTTCATCAACAAGGGTATCGGCAAGCCTTAAGACAGCGGCCGCGCAAGGTGGCGGGTCATCCCGGACAAGCCGCGTCAGCGGCGGCGATCCGGGATCCATGCCGGAACGGTTCAGGAATGGATCCCGGGTCTCCCTTCGGTCGCCCGGGATGACGCCAGTCAGAGATCGAAGAACGGATCATCAGGCCTTTGGACACAGCCTATCTGAGCACACATCCGGCGGAGGCAGGCAAGGAGAGCGGAGTACCGCTCGTCTCGATCCGCCGCGTCTCCAAGCAGTTCGCCAACGGCACCATCGCCGTGCGCGATGTCGATCTCGACCTCGGCGCCGGCGAGTTCGTCAGCCTGCTCGGCCCCTCCGGCTGCGGCAAGTCGACCCTGCTGCGCATGGTCGCCGGCCTGGGCAGCCCGTCATCCGGTACGATCGACTGGCCCGGCGCCGGTGAAGGCAAAGCGGCGCGCGATCTCGGCTTCGTCTTCCAGGACCCGACGTTGATGCCCTGGGCCAATGCCCTCGCCAACGTCATGCTGCCGCTCACGCTGAAGCATGTGCCACGGCGTGAGGCCGAAGAGCGCGCGGCCGAGATGCTGGCGCTGGTCGGGCTGAAGGGCTTTGAGACATCCTATCCGCGCGAGCTCTCTGGCGGCATGAAGATGCGGGTCTCGATCGCCCGCGCGCTGGTGATGCGGCCGAAGATCCTGCTGATGGACGAGCCCTTCGCCGCGCTCGACGAGATCACCCGCCACCGCCTCAACGACGACCTCCTGAACCTGTGGTGGCGCGAGCGCTTCACCGCGGTCTTCGTCACGCATTCGGTCTTCGAGTCGGTCTATCTCTCGCAGCGCATCGTGGTGATGGCGGCGCGGCCCGGCCGCGTCATGGCCGATCTCGACGTCTCCGCGCCCTATCCGCGCGACGAATTGTTCCGGACCTCGGCCGAATACGCTCATCTCTGCCGGCTCGCCTCCGGCAAGCTCAAGGAGGCGATCGGCGCATGAGCTCCTCGTCCCCCGCGACCGCCGTGCCGCATGACGGCACCGACGCCGAAGCCCGCCCGCTCGCCGCCGCCGAGCCGACCATCCTCGGCCTGCCGGTCAGCTTCTGGCCGCGCATCCTCGCACCGATCTTCGTCGGCATCCTGGTGCTCGGGCTCTGGGAATTCGCCGTGCGCTGGAACGAGGTGCCGGCCTATGTCCTGCCCGGTCCGCTCCTGGTCGGGCAGACCCTGGTCGCCGACTGGGGTACGCTCTCTGCCTCGCTCTGGATCACCTTGCGCATCACCTTCATGGCGCTGGCGGCGGCGGTGATCGTCGGCGTCGCGCTCGCCGTCCTGTTCACCCAGTCGAAATGGCTGGAGATGGCGCTGCTGCCCTATGCGGTGATCCTGCAGGTGACGCCGATCGTCGCGATCGCGCCGCTGATCATCATCTGGGCTGGCGACATCAATCTGTCGTTGCTGATCTGCGCCTGGATCGTCGCCTTCTTCCCGATCCTGTCGAACACCATCCTCGGGCTGAACTCGGCCGATCACAACCTGATCAACTTCTTCCAGCTGCATGGCGCCACGCGCTGGCAGATGCTGCGCTATCTCAAGCTGCCGGCGGCGCTGCCCTATTTCCTCGCCGGGCTGAAGATCTCGGGCGGCCTTGCGCTGATCGGCGCCGTCGTCGCCGAGTTCGTGGCGGGCACGGGCGGCTCGGAATCGGGGCTGGCCTACCGCATCCTCGAGGCCGGCTATCAGCTCAAGATCCCGCGCGTCTTCGCGGCGCTGCTGATGATCTCGCTCTCGGGCATCGCCATCTTCCTGGCGACCAGCCTGCTCTCGCACCTTCTTCTGCGGCGCTGGCACGAGAGCGCGCTGAAGCGCGAAAACTGAGCGCGGGAGACGCTCTCAGGCGAAGAAGCGCAGCCGATCCTCGATCGGTAGGGAGCCGATCGCCCGCAGGTCGGCTTCGGAATAGCTGAATTCGACCTGGGCCGAGCTCACCGAGGGCGGGCCGGCGATCGTGTCGGCGGGAGGCGCGCCGACATCGGCAAAGGCGATATCGTCCTCGGCGGCCTGGATGCTGCCGCGCCGACGATAAGGCTGGGCCGACTGGCGCAACCCGGCTTCGCTCAGCGGCGCACGTTCCTGCGTGCCGGCCTCGACGACATCGATGTCGCCGGGATCGGTCGCCGGTTTCGGAACCGGTGCCCGCCGTGCTTCGGCCGGAGCGCCCGGCTGGCCGACCAAGGCCAGATCCATGTCGCCGGCGGCCGCGCGCAGGCTTGCGTCCAGCATGGCGATGGTGTCGGCGACCTTCTCGATCTGGTTGGCGCCGGCCTCGATCACCGTGGTCGCGCCGTAGATCGCGGTCACCTGCCGGTCGAGCCGGCTGCAGAGCTCCGGCTCCGATCCCGCTTCGCGCAGCGTCCAGGCGATCTCCTGGATCGCTTCCGCCGCCTCCAATATGCCCGATGCCGTCTCCTGGATGCGGGCCGACAGCCGAGCGGAGGCGCCGCTGACGCCGGCGCGATCGAGATCGCCGCGAAGCTCGGCGATCGTGCGGGCGGTTTCCGACAGGGCGGGCCCGGCTTCCACCGCCGGGACGGTGCAGAGTCGCTCGAGCCGCGCGATCGCCGAGAGCACCATCTCGGTGTCGGCCTGCCGGTTGCGCCGTGCGTATTCGGCCATGAACCAGCGGCCGCGCCCGGTTTCCATCACCGCGGCGGCGATCGCGTCATAGTCGGCCGCGCTCAGCGGGGATAGCGAACGCGCGTCGCTCATGGCCAGACTGCTCTCCATGGGCTGGCCGAATCGCATGTCGCCGGCCGAAGATGCCCATCGGCAAAATTGCTGCTGATTCTTTAAGAAATCGCTGCCACAGGCATGTCACCGCCTCCTCGGACCGGATTCTCGCGCCTGCTGGCCGCGCGCCTCTCGCTGATGCACGCGCTGAACTTTCTCGGCGTCGGCTTCTATCTGCCGTTCTTTCCGGTCTGGCTCGCCTCGAAGGGGCTGAGTGATGTCGACATCGGCTATGTCCTGGCGATTCCGATCCTGATGCGCGTCTTCGTCGCCTCGTCGGTGACCGGCCTGGGCGACCGCATGCGGCCCAATTTCCTGCTCGCGCTGTTGAATGGGCTGGCCGCTGCGATCTACCTCCTCCTGGCCCCGCAGGGCGGGCTCGTCCCGATCGCGGTGCTGACCGCGCTCAGCGCCGTCGCCCTGTCGGGGGTGGTGCCGCTCGCCGACGTGCTGACCACGGCACAGGTGAAGGCTGGCGCACTGAGGGACTATGGCCGTGTCAGGCTCTGGGGCTCGGTCACCTTCGTGCTCTCGAACCTCGCCGGCGGCTATATGATCGCCGAGTACGGCGCCTGGCTGATCCCTTTCGTGCTTGCTGGCAGCAGCTCGCTGGCTGCGCTCGCGGCGCTGCAGGCGCCGGCGCCACCGGGCGGGGCGTCGTCGACAGCCCGGCAGGGCGCAACCTCAGCCGATTTCAGGCTGCCGTTCTGGCTCGCGGTCGGCGCCGCCGCCTGCGTCAACGCCAGCCATGCCGCGCTCTATGCGTTCGGCTCGCTGCATTGGCGCAGCCTCGGCTTCAGTGGGGAAGTGATCGGCGGGCTCTGGGCCGTCGCGGTCCTCGCCGAGATCGCCGTCTTCCTCGTTGCGGGCAGCATCGCGGCGCGCGGCCTCGTCGGCCTGCGCTGGATCGCGATCGCGGCGGTTGCCGCCGTGCTGCGCTTCGGAGCGATGACCATCGCTCCCAGCCTGCCCGTCACTTTCCTGCTGCAGGTCCTGCATGGCGTGACCTTCGGCTGCATGCATCTCGGCACGCTCGCGGCCTTGTCGGCACTGTCTCCGGAGGCACGCCGCGCGGCGGCGCAAGGGCGCCTCGTCGCGGTGAGTGCGCTGGTGATGGGGCTCGCCACCGTCTTCTCGGGCTATCTCTATCGCCTGTTCGGGCCGGGCGTGTTCCTCGCCATGGTGCCGGTCGCGCTATTGGGGCTCCTTCTGGCGGTGCTTGCCATCCTCCGGGCGCGCGGCGATACAGGCTATGGGGGCCGAATCTGAGCGTGGGAGCGGGCGAGCCGTCATGGCTGTCGTCAACGACGTTGAGCCGCAGGCGGTCTACCGCGACGATGGTGGTGTCCTCGTCGTGTCGCTGGTCGGGCGGTGGAGTGTAGGGCGGGCGCCGCGTCTGGAAGCCCTGACCAGCGAATTGACCAAGCGCATCGGCAGCGTTCGCCAGGCGCGGCTCGACCTGTCGGCGATCGAGCGCCTCGATACGCTCGGCGCCTATCTGCTCGACCAGGTGAAGCAGGCGGGCGAGGCGAAGGGCGTCGCCATCGAGCTGGTCAGCCGCCAGCCGGAGCATGAGGTGCTGCTCGCCGAGGTCGAGCGCAACGTCACCGACTACCAGCCGCCGATCCGCCCGATCGGGCTCGTCACCATCCTCGTCGACATAGGCCAGGCGGTGACCCGCTTCGGCCGCGATCTTGCCGGCGGCGCGATCTTCCTTGGCGAGGTGATGTCTGCCTGCGTCGGGGCCTTGCTGGGGCCGCGGCGCTTCCGCGGACCCTCCTTGATCAATCAGATCGAGCTGATCGCCTTCAACGGCGCACCGATCATCATCCTGATCTCGTTCCTGGTCGGCTGCATCGTCGCGCAGCAGGGCATCTTCCAGCTCCAGCGCTTCGGCGCGACCGCCTTCGTCGTCAACCTGACCGGCATCCTCGTCCTGCGCGAGCTCTCGGTGCTCTTGACCTCGATCATGGTCGCCGGTCGCTCCGGCTCCGCCTTCACCGCCGAGATCGGCTCGATGAAGATGCGCGAGGAGATCGACGCGCTCCGGGTCATGGGGCTCGATCCGATCGAGGTGCTCGTGGTGCCGCGCATCCTGGCGCTGATCATTTCGTTGCCGATCCTGACCTTCATCTCCGCCATGTCGGGCCTGGTCGGGGCCGGGCTGGTGAGCTGGCTCTATGGCGGCATCGGCCTCGACACCTATCTCGACCGCCTGAAATCGGTGATCACCTGGCAGCATTTCGCCGTTGGCCTCATCAAGGCCCCGTTCATGGCGTTCGTGATCGGCCTGATCGCCTCGATCGAAGGGCTGGCGGTCAAGGGCTCGGCCGAATCGCTCGGCCATCAGGTGACGGCCTCGGTGGTGAAGGCGATCTTCATGGTGATCGTGGTCGATGGGCTGTTCGCGATGTTCTTCGCCTCGATCCGGATGTGAGGGGAGCGCCGTATGCTCGACAGGCCCTCTCAGACCGGTCCGCGCGGCCCTCAGGCTTCGGCCGGACCGGAGCCCGAGGCGGTGATTTCCGTCCGCGATCTCAAGGTCGCCTTCGGCGACAAGGTGATCATGGACGGACTCGATCTCGACGTGATGCGCGGCGAGATCCTCGGCTTCGTCGGCGGCTCCGGCCAGGGCAAATCGGTGCTGACCCGCACCATCCTGGGCCTCGTGCGCAAGCAGCGCGGCATGATCGAGGTCTTCGGCGAGAATGTCGACAAGCTCGATCCGCGCGGCCGGCGCCGGCTCGAACGCCGCTTCGGCGTGATGTTTCAGCAGGGCGCGCTGTTCTCGGCGCTGACCGTCAAGCAGAACATCCAGGTGCCGATGCGGGAATATCTCCAGCTCTCGCCGCGCCTGCTCGAAGAGCTCGCCATGCTCAAGGTCGAGATGGTGGGCTTGAAGCCCGATGCGGCCGACAAGGTGCCCTCCGAGCTCTCCGGCGGCATGATCAAACGCGCGGCGCTCGCCCGCGCTCTGGCGCTCGATCCCGAGATCGTCTTCCTGGACGAGCCGACCTCCGGCCTCGACCCGATCGGCGCCGCCGAGTTCGACGAGCTGATCATGACGCTCAAGCAGACTTTGGGCCTGACGGTGTTCATGGTAACCCATGACCTCGACAGTCTTTACGTAGCTTGCGACAGGATAGCCGCATTGGCGGACAAGCGTGTCATCGCGGTCGGTCCGCTCGCCACCATGCTGGCTTCCGACCATCCCTGGCTGAAGGCGTATTTCGGCGGCGAACGCGCGCGTGCCCGCATGCCCGATCAAACGAGGACGTGACGGACGCCCGCGATGGAATCCCGTGCGAACTACGCCCTGGTCGGCCTTTTCACCCTCGCCGTGATCGCGGCGATGTTCGGCTTCGTCTACTGGTTCGGTAGCGGCGGCGGCGGCCGCAAGCAGGATGTCCGGGTGATCTTCACCGGCACGGTGACCGGGCTCGGGCGCGGCTCCAGCGTGCTGTTCAACGGCCTGCGCGTGGGCGAGGTCAAGCAGATCGGCCTGCAGCCGGACGATCCACGCCGCATCTACGGCGTGATCGAGGTCGACAACACGACGCCGCTGCGCGTCGATACCCGCGCCCGCATCGAGGCGCAGGGTCTGGCCGGCGTCGTCGCCCTGCAGCTGATCGGCGGCGAACCCGATGCCCCCGTGCTGCAGGCGAAGGCAGGCGAACCGCTGCCGACCATCGTGGCTGAGCGTTCCGAATTGCAGGATATCATCGAAACCGTCCGCAACGTCGCCAAGAAGGCCGACGAGGTGCTCGGCAATCTCGACGGGCTGATCAAGACCAATTCCGGCTCGATCACCAACACCGTCCGCAATGTCGAGAAATTCTCGCAGGCGCTGGGCGACAATTCGGGCAATATCGACAAGCTGATGACGAGCTTCGGCCAGATCGCCGATACGATCGCGCCGCTTTCGCAGAAACTCGGCACGCTCAGCGAGGAGTTGACCGGTGTGGTGCGCTCGGTCGATCGCGCCAAGGTCACGGGCATCATCGACAATGTCGACAAGTTCACGGCGGCGCTCGGCGGCTCGAGCAGCGACGTGTCGAAGGCGGTCAGCGATGTCGCCTCGATCACCAGCAAGCTCAATCGCGCCGCCGACCAGGTCGAGGGCGTGCTCAAGGCGGCACAGGCCTTCCTGAACACGCAGGACGGGCAGGGCGCCTTCGCCGAGGTCGCCAATGCCGCGAAGTCGATCCGCGTGCTGGCCGACAATCTCGACAAGCGCACCGCCGAGATCACCACCGGCATCAACCGCTTCACCGGCCCGGGCCTGCGCGATCTCGAGACGCTCGCCTCGGATGGCAAGCGCACGCTCGGCGACATCAACCGCGTGCTGCGCAATGTCGAGCGCAATCCCCAGCAGTTCATCTTCGGCGGGCGCCCGCCGCTTCCCCAATACAGCGGATCGCGCTAGCCGATATGACCATGCCGATTCTGCCCCTGCTGCTTCGTGGTCGTCTGCGCGCGCTGTCCCTGGCGTTCGCAGGCTCGCTGCTGCTGGCCGGCTGTGGTGGGGGATCGGCGCCGACGACCTATGACCTCTCGGCGCCGCGTGATTTCGGCCGTATCGGCGGGGGCGGCGGCGTGCTGATCGTCGCGCAACCGACGGCGGTGCAGGCACTCGATTCCGATCGTCTGATCGTCAAGGATTCGAGCGGCGCGCTCTCCTTTCTCGGTGGGGCGCAATGGGCCGACCGGGTGCCCAATCTGGTGCAGACGCGCCTGATCCAGACTTTCGAGAACGGCAGCCGCATCGCTGCCGTCGGCCGGCCGGGCGAGCGCATTGTGCCCGATTTCCAGCTCAACACCGATATCCGCGCCTTCAATATCGACGCCGCCAGCGGCCAGGCCGTGGTCGAGATCACCGCCAAGCTGATCGGCGACCGCAGCGGCAAGGTCCAGCGCGCCAAGCTGTTCTCGGCGCGCGTGCCGGCAGGTGCGGATGGGGCAGGGGCGGCGCAGGCCCTCGACCAGGCCCTGTCGCAGGTGCTGATCCAGATCGCCCGCTGGGCGCGCTGAGGAGGGCGGGATTGGCCCGCTGATGGGCGAAGGAAATGCCCTCAAATCATGATTTGGATGTCCTTGCCGAAGTAGCCGACGCGGCCGGGATCGCTGGCTTGTCGAGATACTGTCGTCTCCGAGCGAAGGGCCTCCGAAGTGAGGCACTGTGCTCCCTTTCCCATTTTCTGGATGGCGCGACGGAGTTGCCGCTCGTCGATAGGCGGGCTTTCGTTCTGGCTTTGACGGAGCAGCGCAAGGCGTTCTCGGACACGCACCTGCTCTGTCCGGAGCCGCTTGTGACGCGGCTGGTTCTGCCAACCCTCAAAGAGTGGATTGAAGGCGATCCGAATTCGGCGACCGCTTACTTCTTGCTCGGTACCTACAGTTTAGGTTCACCTGCCGCCATTCGAGAGACACCGAGTGAGTGCTTCCGGAAGGCTATCGCGCTCGATCCGAAGCATCAGGGCGCGCGCACTGCTTTCGTCAGTCTCGTGTCAAATTGGGTCCGCTACGCCCAACACGAGCTGCCATTTGCTTATATCGGCCCGGCCCAAGAGGATGTGATGGCTCTGCAGGAGGCTCTGTTCGTTCTGCGAGGTCTCGACAAAACACCACAACGCTCGGAGATCGAGGACGAGCTTCGGAACATGCTGGGCGAAGCGGAGAGCTGGCTAGCTTCCCGAGCTTGAGTGGATGAACATAAAAAAGGCCGCCCTTTCGGGCGGCCTCTTCTGATTCGGAAGCCAGGGTGAACTCTTACTCGAACCGCCCGCTGGCATGGGCCAGCATGGTGTAGACCTTGCCAGTCTCCGAGGTCAGGTAGGTCTTGGCCACCATCGAGTCGCGGTCATCCTTGGCCGCTTCGCCGAGCAGGCGCTCGAACTCCTCGATGTAACGGTCGACCGTCTCCTTGAACTCGGTGTCGCGGCGATATTTGCGCCGGATCTCGTCGAAGGTCTGCTGGCCCTGCAGCGTGTAGAGCCGGCGGGTGAAGACGTTGCGCTCGCCGCGCTTGTAGCGCTCCCAGAGCTCGACGGCGGCGTCATGGTCGATCATCCGGGCGATGTCGACCGAGAGCGAATCGAGCTTCTCGATGCTGTGCGCCGTCGGCTTGGCGGCTTCCGGCGCCCGGTCGTCGCGCGAGGCGCGGCTGAGCAGGTCCGAAAGCCAGCCAGACTTGGCCGGGGCAGGCTGCTCGACCACGGGGCGCCGCGCCGGCTCGGCGCGCTGAACCGTCTCGGGGGCAGGGGCGGGGCGCACGGCCTGCACCTGTGGCTCGGCCCGGGCCGGCTCCGGCGTCGGATCGATCGAGGCGCGCAACGGCTCGGTCAGCACCGGCGTGCTCTGCACCGCGACCGAGGACGAGGCACTGACGACCGGTGTCGGCTGCTGGTAGCTCGTGGTCGCCCGCCGCTCACCATTCGGACGGGAGACATCGCTGCTGCGACCCGAGCGCGAGACGATCTCGGTCAGCTCGTTGAGCGCCTTGATCTGGTCGGCGACGACGCGGCGCATGGCGGCTGTCGATTCCTGCGTCTCGCGCGGCAGTTCGAGCACGCCCTTCTTGAGCTCCGTCCGGGTCGTCTCAAGCTCGCGATGGATCTCGGCCGACATCGAGCGCATGTCCTCGGCGGCGCTCTGGAAGCGCTGCGTCACCTTGCCGAGCTCGCCTGAGACTTCCGCGACCACCTCTTCATAGGCCGCCCGCAGCGCCTGCGCCGTTGCCTCGCGCTCGCGGCCGCTGGCCGCGCGGATCGAGTCGAACTGCTGGGCGATGGCGCTGCTGGTCGATTCGGCCGCGTCGCTGAGCACGGTGCTGAGCTGGCGGGTGCGCGTCTCGGCATTGCTGAGCGATTCGTCGAGCAGCGACGAGAACGAGCGGGTGATCTGCTCGATATCGTCGGTCCGCGTCGCGATCAGCCCATGCAGGTGCTCCAGCGACTCCTTGCGGTCGGCGAGGACATTGCCGACGCGCGCCTCGACCTGCTCCAGCCGCTGCGCGACGGCATTCAGCGCCGCGGCATTGGTCTGCGAGGTTTCGGTCATCGACGAGCCCTGCTGGTCGATGCGCGAGATCAGCGCGGCGGTGTCGCGTAGCGTGCCTTCCGAATAGCCCTTCAGCGTCGCGATCTGGCTCGCGACCTGCTCGGAGGTCCGGTTGGTCTCCTGCACCACCGTCGAGAGCACGGTCTGCAGTTCCTCGACGCGGCCCGACAGGCTGCCTTCGACCGCTGCGAGGTTCTTGTTCGCACCGGTGACGATCTGCTGCATCAGCTTGTTGGCTTCGCCGAGGCGGCCCAGCATGCTGCCGAGCTCGCTGCGCAGCTGCTCATTGGTCTTGAGCAGGGCTTCGACCGACTGGTTGGTGCCGCTCTCGATCGTCTCGCGCAGCGCGCCGGAAGCGAGGTCGAGCGCCTGGCTGATCTCGGTGCTGCGCTCGTGCAGCCCGGCGACCATGCTGTTGCCGCGGCTCTCGATGCTGTTGACCAGGGCCTCGCCGAGATTGGCGAACTGGTTGGCGAGCGTCACGCCCTTGCGGCCGATGGCGTCGACCACGCCGTTGCCGCGATCGTCGAACAGGGCGCGGAGCTCCTCGGTGCGCGTGGTCAGCGCAGAACTGATCCCTTCCGACTGCTCCGCCAGAGTGCGAGCCAGGTTGCGGCTGTGCTGATCGAGCGTGCTCAGCATGTCGCCGCCACGCTCGTCGAACAGCGCGCGCAGCTCCTCGGTGCGGTCGGAGAGGGCGGTGGCGATGCCGTCCTGGCGCTCCTGCAGGATCTGGGCGATCTGGCTGCCACGATTGCCGAGTGCGTTGAGGATGCCGCCGCCGCGCTCGTCGAACACGGCGCGCAGCTCGTTCGAGCGATCGGAGAGCGCGGCCGCGATGCCGTCCGACTTCTCCTGCAGCGTCTGGGCGATCTGGTTGCCATGTTGGTCCAGCAGGGTGATCAGGCCTGTGCCCTTGTCCTCGAACAGGGCGCGCAGCTCGTCGGTGCGGGCGCTGAGCGAGCCGGCGACCGACTCCGCGGTGCCCTGCAGCGTCCGGACGATCTCGTTGCCGCGCTCGTCGAGCAGGGTGATCAGGCCGGTGCCCTTGCCCTCGAACAGGGCGCGCAGTTCCTCGGTGCGGGTGTCGAGTGCGCCGGCGACCGAATCCGCAGTGCCCTGCAGGGTCTGCGCGATCTGGGTGCCGCGGGCGTCGAGCGTGCCGGAGACCGTGTCGAGCCGGTTGACGACGCGCTCCTCGAACCGCGCCACGCTCTGGTCGAGCGTGTCGGCGATCTGGAGGGCGCGCCCGCCCAGCGTCGCATTGATGCTGTCGGCCTTTTCGGCGAGCGTCTGCGTCAGCGCCTCGCTCTTGCTGGTGACGATCTCGCCGATCTCGTCGGCCTTGGCGGTGAGCGCGCGGGTGACCTCGCGGCCGCCTTCGGCCATGACCCGGGCAATGTCGACGGTACGCTCGACCAGCGCCTCGTTGAGCGCGTTGGCGCGCGAACCGAGATTGCCGTCGATGCGCGCGATCAGTCCGTCGAGCGAGGTCGCGATCTCGGCGCTCTTGGCGCTGGAACGCTCCTCGAAGGTCTTGATCTGCGTCTCCATGGCGGCGGCCGCTTCCTGCGTGCGTGCCATCATGGTCTCGGCGGCATGCTGCGAGCGCTCGCCGATCCGCTCGGCCAGTGCCTGGCCTTCCTCGCCGAGCAGCTTCTCGACCTGGCCGAGGCGCAGCGTCACCGAGTCGGTGAAGGAACGGGCGTCATTGCCGAGCTTGGCGGCCAGCGTGCCGCCGCGGGTGACGATGATCTCCTCGAAGGCGCCGAGACGGGCGCCGATCGAGGCCTCGATCTCGCGGCCCTGGACGTCGAACAGTCGGTTCAGCGCATCGTGCTTGCCGGCGAGCGACTCGTTGAGCGCCTGCGAGCGGGCGTCGACCGAGCGCAACAGCGACTCGGCGTTGGCGGCGAGCGCCTGGTTGACGCGCCCACCCTGCTGGGTGAGGGCGATCACGACATCCTTGCCGGTCGCGGCGAGCAGGCTGCTGGCGCGTTCGGCTTCGGTGGTGAAGGTGCCGCGCAACGCGTCTGCGGCGCTGCTGACGCGGTCGGCGATCTCGCGCCCGTCGACATTGATCGCGTCGGCAAGGGCCTTGGTCGCCTCGTCGAGGCGGCTGGCCAGGCTCTGGCTCTGCTCGCCGATCAACCCATGGACCTCGCGGCCGGTGGCGGTGAGGCCGGCGATGATCGCATCGCGCTGCGTGCCGAGCAGGGCGCCGACCTCGTCTCCGGCCTGGCCGAGGCGGGCGATGAAGCCGCTGTGCTGGTCGTCGATGACCGATTTCGCCGTCTCGCTGGCGGCGAGGATCTTGGCGGCGAGCGCTTCGCCGGTCTCGTCGAGCTGGCGATGGGCGGTGCCGCTGGCCTCGGCCAGCCGATCGATCAGGGCATTGCCGCGCTCCGCCAGCAGGCCGTGCACCGAGCGGCCGACATCGGCGACGCGGGTGACGAGGGCCTGGCTCTGGCCGGAGAGCAGTTCCTGCATGTCCTGGCCGGTCGCGATGACGCGGCCGCTGAGCGCCTCGCCCTCGGCGATGAGCAGGTTGCGCACGCTGGCGCCGGCATCGGAGAGCTGAGTCACCAGCGTCTCGCGCTGGCTGCCGATTGCGGTGTGGACCTCGGTGCCGACATCCGACAGGCGAGCGACCAGGCTGTCGCCGCGCTCGCCGATGGTGGCATGGACCTCGCGCGCCACTTCCGACAGCCGGGCGATGAGTCCGTCGCCACGCTCGCCGATCGCGGCCTCGACGTCGCGGCCGGCATGGGCGACACGGGCGACGATGCCCTCGGCGCGGTCACCGAGCGTGCGGTGGAGTTCCTCGGTGCTGTCGGACAGTCTGGTGACGAGGCTGTCGCCGCGCTCACCGATCACGGTCTCGACGCTGCGGCCGGCATCGGTCACGCGCGAGACGATGCTGTCGGCGCGCTCGCCGATCGCGTGCTCGACGCTCTGGCCGATCTCGGCCATGCGCAACACCAGCCCGTCGCCGCGCTCGCTGATCGCCTCCTGCAGGCGCTGGCCGGTCTCGGACAAGCGGCCGACCAGATGGTCGCCCTGCTCGCCGATCGTGCTGCGCACTTCATGGCCGAGGTCGGAGAGGCGGGTGACGAGGCTGCTCGCCTCCTCGGAGAACAGGCTGTGGACGGTCGCGCCGACGGCGGAGATGCGCGCGGTCAATTCCTCGCCGCGCTCGCCGATCAGCGTGTTCAGGCCACGGCCGGCTTCGTCGAACCGCACCAGGATCGAGTCGGTCTTCTCGCGCAGCAGCTCGTCGACGGTCTGGACGGTGCCCTCGAGCTTCTCGACCAGCGTCGTGCCCTGGCTGGCGATCAGGCCGTGGACGGTGTCGCCGGCCTCCTGGATGCGGTTGACGACGAGTTCGTTCTGCTTGCCGAGCAGCATGTGCACGCCACGGCCGACCTCGGCGAGGCGGGTGGTGACGCTCTCGCCCTCGCTGCTGATCGAGCTGCGCAGCGACTCGCCGGTCTCGGTCAGGCGCTGGGTCAGGCTGTTGCTCTGGGTGTCGAACAGGTCGACCAGGGTGCGTCCGCTCTGCTCGAAGCGCTCCGCGACAGTCGCACCGCGTTGGGTGATCTCCTGGGCGAGCGTGTCGCCGGTCGTGCGCAACGTGTCGTTGACAGTCTCGGCGCGGCTCGCCAGCGACTCGACGACCTGCGCGCCGGTCTCGCTGATGGCGCGGGTGACGTCGCGGGCGCCGGCGGTCAGGCCCTCGGTGAGCACTGCCCCTGTACGCTCCAGCGAGCCCGCGATCTCCTGGGCGCGGTTGTCGAGCACGGCGGTGACCGACTGGCTGGCGCTCGTCATGCGCTCGCTGACGTCGTGCGAGGTCGACTGCAGGCGCTCGACCAGGTCGTTGCCGCGGCCACTGATCTCGTCGACCATGCGCTCGCCGGCATGGCCGAGCGCGAGCGTGATCTGGTCGCCCTTGTCGGTCAGGCGCGAGGTGACGCGCTCGCCGGCTTCCGCCACTGCCTCGGAGATCGAGCGGCTGGCAGTCTCCAGATCCTTGGTGATGCTCTCATGCGCGCCGGAGATCGCGAACTTCACGCGCTCGGCATTGCCGACCACGGATTCACGCTGGGTCACCAGCTCGTCGATCAGGGAACGCAGACGAATCTCGTTGTCGGCATAAGCGCGCTCGAGCGTCGCGATCTCGCCGCGCACGATGGTTTCGAGCTCACCGGCGCGCGCCACCGCACGCTCGATGCCGTCGCCCATGGCGGCGACCTCGCGGCGGATGGTCTGGCTGAGCGACAGCACGGAATCCGTGGCGACGACCTCCGGTTCGGCCAGGCGCAGCGCGACTTCGGTCATGGCGCGCGAGACCAGGCGCATCTCCTGCGTCCGGCGATAGAGCGCCGCCAGCACGAAGAAGAACACCACCGGCGTGCCGGCGCCGAGCGCCAGCAGCGCCCACTGGCCCGGACCCCAGGCGGCCATGCCGGCCGGCAGGCCCTCAGTGAAGGAACCGTAGCGGCTGACCAGGGTAAAGCCGACCCCGCCGGCCCAGATCAGGGTAGCGAGGGCTGCGAGCCAGTAAGGCCTGCCGGAGGGGCGGGCGGCGAAAGCCTGGACGAGCGAGGAGGAATCCCGACGGTCGTCATTGGCGACGCGGCTGGTGTCCGGGGCGATGGCGGGGCGGGCGGGGGCAGGAAGCGGCTCGGAAGCGGTTTCCGTGCTGGCTGGCGCAACTGGAGCAGCTTCGACGCGCGGCAGCTCGATCTTGAGCTCGTTCTCGCCCGTCGAGGGCAGTCTCGGCTCGGCCGCAGCCTCGCCCTCGCTCTTCGACGGATCGAGCCTCAGCGCCTCCTCGATCGCCGACATGGCCGCTTCGGTCGGATCCTGGAGCTTGTTCTGCCGGGTCATGAATGCCGCCTCGCTACGCTACTTGCGACGGGCAGTCGTGTCCGCCGCAGAGCGGGGGCCGGCAGCCTCCAGCCGGAACCCGTCAAAAGCGACACGACGCCCATCGTTTACTGTCTCGAAGGGTAGTTGAGGCAAGCAGTGATTGAAACCCGTTTGAGCGTCTGATTCACAAACGTCGTTAACGCCTCATTCACCATAACGGCGCTTCATCAAGGGTCAGTAGGCTGCGCGAGTTCCGCAGCTTGAGAGAAACCGAGTTACCCAATGCCCCAGACTGCCATCGACCTCGTGCACCTCGCCCGCCAGACCGGCGGTGATGCCGAGCTGGAGCGCGAGCTGCTGACGCTGTTCGCCCAGCAATGCGCCCGCCAGCTGCGCGCCATCCATGCCGGCGACGCCACCGTCAGCCGCGATGCCGCCCATACCCTGAAAGGCGCCGCCCGCGCGATCGGCGCCTGGCAGGTGGCGGAAGCCGCCGACAGGATCGAGCAGCAGCTCGGCCAGGCCGGCTCCGTCCCGCGCGAGGATGCGCTCGATGCCCTGACCCTCGCGGCCGCCGAGGCGCGCGCCGTGATCTCCCGGCTCGACTGCGCGGCCTGACGCCGCAGCAACGAAGGCCGCCGGCCGCCGAGATCGCCGTTTCGCGCGCTTTCGAAATCTTCTAGAGATGCGGAGTCCGCGAGCCTCTCGCGGACATTCCCCTCGCGAACCTGCCCGTGGCCCGTCAGGAAGCCCGGCCGGTTCCTCCAGATCGCGCCAGCGCGCAGCCGTCGCCAGGCGGCCGGAGTTCACGATGCCGAAGATCACTTACATCGACGCCCAGGGCACCAGCCGCACGGTCGAGGGCGAGACGGGTTCGACCGTGATGGAGGTCGCGGTGCGCAATGGCGTGCCGGGCATCGAGGCCGAATGCGGCGGCGCCTGCGCCTGCGCCACCTGCCATGTCTATGTCGACGAGGCCTGGACCGGGAAGACCGGCCATGCCGAGCCGATGGAGGAGGACATGCTCGACTTTGCCTTCGACGTCCGCCCGAATTCGCGCCTGTCCTGCCAGATCAGGGTGCGCGACGATCTCGACGGCCTGGTCGTGCGCACTCCGGCCCGCCAGGGCTGAGTTCCCGCCGGTTCGATCTTACTCCGCCGGTGCTGCCGCCGGCGCGACCAATGTCGTCTCATGGCCGGGCGCCGGGTGGCGTGGCACCAGGAGCGACAGGCTGAGCGAGACGCTCGCCACCGCCGCGCCGATATAGAAGACGATCGCCGGATCGCGCAGCCAGATCAGGCCGAAGGTGATCGGCAGGAACACTGCGGCGATGTGGTTGATGGTGAAGGCGACCGCCGAGGTCGGCGCGATGTCGGCCGGGTCGGCGATCTTCTGGAAATAGGTGCGCTGCGCCAGCACGAGCGTGAAGAAGACGCCGTCGATGATGAAGAGTGCGCCGGCGACGAGCGCGCCCGCCGCCCCGAACTGGCCGTGGCTGGCGAGCGCATAGCCGATGAAGACGAGGATCAGCGAGATGTTCTCGAGCTGGATCGTCGCGCGCTCGCCGACCTTGCCGACGAGGTGTCCGAGCATGGGGCCGGCGAACATGTTGATGCCATAGGTCACCAGCAGCAGCGTCGCGGTCGCGGCAACGTCGTAGCCGAAGCGCTCGACCAGCAGGAAGCCGCCGAAGGCCATGAAGATCTGCCGGCGCGCGCCGGACATGAAGGTCAGCGCGTAATAGAGCCAGTAGCGCTTGCGCAGCACGAAGCCCTTGTTCTGCGCCACCGTGCCCTGGAAGCGCGGGAAGAGCAGCATGGCAGCGGCCGTCAACGCCATGGTGAGAAGGCCGGCGCCCAGGAAGATATGAGTATAGCTCGGCTGCCAGAGCCGCCAGATCAGCGCGATCGAGCCGAAGGCGATGAGCTGCGCCACCGCCGAGGCGCCGGCTATCTTGCCGAGCAGCCGCGGTGCCTCCGATTTCGGCAAGAGCTGCAATTGCAGCGATTGCTGCGCCGTCTCGTAATAGTGGAAGCCGAGCGACATGATTGTCGTCGTCAGCAAGAGGCCGCCGAGGCTGGGGAAGTAGCCGGTCAGCGCCACGCCGAGCCCGAGCGTCAGCAGGCTGAGATAGGCCAGCATCTGCTCGCGCATGATCCAGAACAGGATGATGGCGGTGAAGGCCAGGAAGCCGGGGATCTCGCGCACCGATTGCAGGATGCCGATATCCTGCCCGGTGAAGCCCGCCGCCTCCTTGGCGAAATTGTTGAGCAGCGCGCTCCAGCTGGCGTAGCCGAGCCAGTTGAGGAAGGCGAGCGCCATCAGGAAGGCCGCCGGCGAGGCGAGCAGGCCCTGGCGCGGGGCGGGAGAGGCGGCGTCGCTCATCATATCCACCGGAAAGATGTCGCCCTGCGCAAGGCGAGGCGGCGGACTGTCGGGTGCCGCGCGGCTGACGTCAAATTCCGCCGCCTTCTGACAGGCATGCGCCGGCCTGATTGATCGACCGCAAGGACGGCGGCGCCTTCCCCGGCCATGATCGCAGCATCGGAGCGGCTCGCGACGACGCGGGGCTCTTCCCTTGGAGGAATATGCTCCGACATAGTGTGTAGGCGTCGGTTCCGATCGTTCGACCATGCCGGCCGGGCGGGCCACGCCGGAGGAGGGTGCGATGTACAAATCGATTCTGGTGCCGGTCGATCTCGCCGAGGCCGAGCTGGCAGCTCCTGCCATCACCGCGGCCGAAGGCTTCGCCGCCCAGTCCGAGGGCTCGATCAGGCTGGTCTATGTCCGCTCGCTGGTGCCGATCACCTACATGGAATTCGTGCCGGCCGATTTCGACGCCGGCCAGCAATCGGAATCCGAAGCCAAGCTCGCCGAGATCGCCGCCAAGGTGAACCTGCCGGCCGAGCGCGTCTCGGCCAAGGTCCTGGTCGGCTCGGTCCATGGCGAGGTGCTGGCCGAGGCCGATGCGAGCGGCGCCGACTTGATCGTCATCGGCTCGCATGAGCCCGGCGTGCTGGCTTATGTGATCGGCTCGAACGCCTCGACCATCGTGCGCCGGGCGAAGTGCTCGGTATTGGTGGTCAGGTAGAAAACTTCAGGCCGCTTGCCGTCCGGGGACGAGATCGTCGGGGACCTCGCCACACGCGAGGTCTCGTGGCCGGTTGAGCCTGATCATCGGCCAGACCTGCCAGAACGACGCTACTGCCAGCACGAGTCCCAGTCCTGCGGCGGCGGTGGTGCCCTGCTGGAGGGCGCGCAGGCCGAAGAAGGTCAGCATCAGCATTGCGCCGCCGCCGGCGAGCGCCAGCGCCAGCCAGAGCAGATAGGGCTTGCCGGCGAGGAAGCGTACCTTGGGATTGGCGCGCACGATCGCGGCGGACAGCGCCGCGACGAAGGCGTGATAGCGCGCATCGTCGCGGTCGATGTCGGTGAACGAGCGCCAGGACAGGTTGCCAAAGCTGATCGTCCTGCCGTCGCTCAGACGCAGCTGTGTCCGGAAGCCCTTGGACGAGACATTGCTGGGCGCATAGATGAAGCGCACCTGCTCGACGGCCGAGAGCCGGACCTGATCGACCTTGCGGGTCGAATCGACCTCCAGCACATCGCCCTTGAGCCGATAGGCGATCTCGAAGCCGATCGGCCGCGGCCGCTGGCGCCAGAAGGGCAGGGTGGTGTCGTCGTTGGCTTGCATGATTGCGACGCTTAGCGGGTCGACATCCCCTCCGCTAGATGGGCCGGGCGCCAGCTTCGTGGCTGGCCGCTAGGCTCCCCAGCCAGGGAAACGATCGGGCCGCAGCCAGGCTTGCTCCGGATTGCCGTCACCGGACAGCACAGCCTCGATCAGCCAGCGTGCCGTCGCCGGCGCCGCATGCATGCCGATCGACCCCAGCCCGCCATGGATGAACAGGCCTTCGATCGCGGTCTTGCCCGCGACGGGCAGGCCGTCTGGGAGCATCGGCCGGTTGCCGGGGTAGACGTTCCTGACCGGTGGCGCACCGAGGCCGGGCAGCATGCGCAGCGTCCGCTGCGCGATCCGGCTCGCCATGTCGGTATTGCGCAGCAGGTCGCGGAAGGCGGGCTGGAGTGAAGCGCCGAGGCGCGCGTCTCCGCCTTGCATCGGATTCAGGCAGATGGCTTCGACCATCGGTCGGTCGTCACGCTGGTCGGCGACGTCGGCGAGGCCACCAAGATCCATTCTCCGGCCGAGCTCCTCCTGGCCTGGCCAGGTCAACTCTTCCACAATCCAGGGCAAGGCGAAGTCGAGCTTGCCGAGCTGGATCAGCCAGCCGCGCCCAGCGGTGAAGGGCAGGCCGGGAAGCGGCCCATCCCCCACGGTCCGCCGCAGCAGGTCCGACATCCACAAGCCGTTGGCGATGAAGACGAGGTCGGCGGGAATGATGCCCTGATCGGTGAGGACGCCCTGGACCTTGCCGCCTCGCGAATGGATCTGGGCGACGCGCAGGCCGGTCCGGATCGTGGCGCCGGCCTCGCGGGCGGCGTGCGCGAAGGCATGCGTCGCGCCCATCGGCTCCAATGTCCAGGCGCGGTCGACGGAATAGGCTCCCGCAACCCTGAAGCCGATCCGCGGATAGTCCCTCGTCAGCTCCGCGCCCGACAGCTTCTCCATCGCCACGCCGGCTGCACGGTAGCGTTCTGCGGCCGCCGCGGCCTGCTCGAAGCTGGCCTCGTCCTCCGAGATGAGCAGATGGCCGATGCGGCAGAATTCGAACGGCACCGGTCCGTCGGCAAGCTCGGCGTAGATCGCGGCGCAGGCGTCGAGCAGGTCGACCACTGGCCGCTCCGGGCCGCTGAGCAGGGTTCCGGTGTTTCGGCCCGAGGACTCGGCGGCGATCATGCTCTGCTCGATCACGACGGTTTCAACCCCTCGGCGCGCGAGCTCGTAGGCGAGCGTGCATCCGGCGATGCCGCCGCCGATGACCACGGCGTCGATGGGTTTGGTCGCGCTGCGCTGGTCTGACATGGGCAATCTCCTCCAAAGTTCGTACACCGGTATTCTCGTATACGAGTATACTTATATCCGAAGCGGTGCGCCTCTGCTAGACCTGCCGGGTGAACCGGAGGATGTCGCTTGCTTGGACTGGCCGAAGCGCTGAAGCAGAAGCCGCAGACCGTGGCGGAGCAGGTTGCCGGCGTTCTGCGCGAGGCCATCGCGGATGGAAGCCTGGCGGCTGGAACTGCGCTTCGTCAGGACGATCTCGCGGAGCAGTTCGGCTTCAGCCGGATGCCGGTCCGTGACGCACTGCGCCAGCTGGAGGCAGAAGGGCTCGTCTCGATCCATCCGACCAAGGGTGCTCATGTCGCCGCGATGGATGGGGTCGAGATCGCTGAAATCTATGCGCTGCGCGAGCTGCTCGAATGTGAAGCTCTGCGCCTTTCTGTCTCCGCCCTCGCAGAGGCGAAACTCGACGAGGCGGACGATATGCTGCGGCGCATCGATGCCGAGCCGAATGTGGGCAGGTGGGGCGCTTTGAACCGCGCGTTCCATCTCGCCCTCTACAGCGCCTGCGGCAACAGCCGGCTGCTGACCTTGATCGACGCGCACCACAATGCCGCTGATCGTTATGTCCGCATCCTGCTGTCGAATTTCGACTATCGCAGCCGCTCCCAGGCCGAGCACAAGGAGCTGCTTGGGGCGTGCCGACAGCGCGACGCGGGCAGGGCGGTTCACGTCCTGCGTCAGCATCTGGTCGAGGGCAGCCAGACCCTCGTCGCAGCGATCGAAGGGCGCGCCCGGCCAGCCAGGCGCTGAGCGGCGCTACCGCGTCAGCGCTTTCATCGCTCCATCCAGGCCGTCGAGCGTCAGCGGGAACATCCGCCCGCCCATCAGCCCGCCGATCTGGCGGATCGACTGGGTATAGCCCCAGAGGTGCTGCTGGATGGGGTTGAGCCAGACCGATTTCGGGAAGCGCTCGGTCAGCCGGCGCATCCAGACCTCGCCGGCTTCCTCGTTCCAATGCTCGACCGAGCCGCCGGGCATCGCGATCTCATAGGGGCTCATCGAGGCGTCGCCGACGAAGACGAGGCGGTAATCGGCCGGATAGGTCCGCAGCACGTCGAAGGTCGGAATGATCTGGTCATGCCGGCGCCGGTTCTCCTTCCAGACCCGCTCATAGGGGCAGTTGTGGAAGTAGAAATGCTCGAAATGCTTGAATTCGGCCCGCGCTGCCGAGAACAGCTCCTCGGCCAGCTCGATATGCCAGTCCATCGAGCCGCCGACATCGAGGAAGAGCAGGACCTTGACGGCGTTGTGCCGCTCTGGCCGGAGCTTGACGTCGAGATAGCCGTGCTTGGCGGTCTCGGTGATGGTCTGGTCGAGGTCGAGCTCCTCGGCCGCGCCGGTGCGGGCGAATTTGCGCAGGCGGCGTAGCGCGATTCTCAAATTGCGCACGCCGAGCTCGCGCGTATCGTCGAAATCCTTGAACTCGCGCTTGTCCCAGACCTTCACCGCCCGGAAGTTGCGGTTCTTGTCCTGGCCGATGCGCACGCCTTCGGGATTGTAGCCATAGGCGCCATAGGGTGAGGTGCCGGCGGTACCGATCCATTTCGAGCCGCCTTGATGCCGGCCCTTCTGCTCGGCGAGGCGCTGCTTCAAGGTCTCGAGCAGCTTCTCCCAGCCGAGCGCCTCGATCTGGGCCTTCTCCTCATCGGTGAGGAATTTCTCGGCGAGCTTGCGCAGCCACTCTTCGGGGATGCCGACCTGCTCGAAGGCCTCGCCCAGGGACTCCATGCCCTTGAAGACCTCGGCGAAGACGCGGTCGAAGCGGTCGAGATGGCGCTCGTCCTTCACCAGGCAGGTGCGGGCGAGATAGTAGAACTCATCGACGCGATAGTCGGCGAGCTCGGCCTCGACGCCTTCGAGCAGCGCCAGATATTCGCGCAGGGTCACCGGGACCTTGGCGGCGCGCAGATCAGTGAAGAGGCGGAGGAACATCGCGCTACTGTGGCCAGCAGCGCGTTTAGGTCAAGCTGCGGCGGCCTAGGGCTGGCCCCGATCAAGCTGCGATGCAGGCTGGTCGGATCCGGCTCTGGGCCGCCGCTGTCCGGCAAGGCTCAGGCGACGGCGTCGGCCAGATCCTTGGTGACCTTGAACTTCACGACCGTCTTGGCCGGGACCTTGATGGTCGCGCCGGTGGACGGGTTGCGGGCCTCGCGGGCTTCGCGCTTGGCGGCGGCGAGCTTGCCGATACCGCCCAGCGTGACGTCGCCACCGGACTTCAGCGTCTTGGCGACGACGCCGGCGAGCGAGCCGAGGATGGCCGAGACATCGGCCTTGGTCTTGCCCGTCTCGTCCGCGATCGCGGCGATCAGTTCGTTCTTGGTCATGAAAACCTCCTAGAGACCAATCTTGTTAAAGTTGACGCCGCGCCGAGCCCCAGCGGGTTTCGGCGCAACGCGGCGAATCGACGCGCTCTCGCGCACGAACTCGCCGTTTGACATGCCTGCCGCCGGAACACGACGGCATCGGCCGTACATACGCACAGCAATCGGCTTCGTTCCTGTCAAAAGCCGCGAAATTGGGGCGGTTTTCACCAACTTTGTGGAGCGATTGACAAGCTGCATGCAATTATTTGAAGCTTGAAATAATTCAGGGGAGCGGAACACGGCATGAAGGCGATCATCATCGGCGGTGGCATCGGGGGGCTGTCACTGGCCCTGATGCTGCACGCGCGCGGCATCGCCGCGACCGTCTACGAGCAGGCGAGCGAGATCCGCGAGGTCGGCGTCGGCATCAACACGCTGCCGCATGCGATCCGCGAGCTGGCGGAGCTGGGGCTGCTGCCGGCGCTGGATGCGGTCGCGATCCGCACGCGCGAACTGATCTACATGAACCGCTTCGGCCAGACCGTCTGGCGCGAGCTGCGCGGCCTGCACGCCGGGGCTGCTGTACCGCAGTTCTCGATCCATCGCGGCCGGCTGCAGGGCGTCATCCGCGACGCAGTGGTCGAGCGGCTCGGGTCGGATGCGATCCGCACCGGTCGGCGCCTGCAAGGCTTCCTGCAGGACGAGGGCGGCGTCACCGCGCATTTCGCCGATGCGAAGCTGGGCGAGGGTGGTGAAACCGCACGCGCCGACATCCTGATCGGTGCCGACGGCATCCACTCGACGGTGCGCGCGCATTACTTCCCGAACCAGGGCGGGCCGCGCTGGAACGGCGTCCAGATGTGGCGCGGCGCCTGCGACTGGCCGGCCTTCCTCGACGGCGAGAGCATGATCATCGCCGGCGGGATGGCCGGCAAGCTGGTGCTCTACCCGATCGCCGCGGGCAAGAAACCGGGCACGCGCCTGACCAACTGGGTCGTCAACATCCGCACCGGAGATCCTGCCAAGCCGCCGCCGAAGGAAGCCTGGTCGAAGGCGGGCAGGCTGGAGGACGTGCTGCCCTTCGCCCGGCGCTTCACCGTTCCCGGGGTCGATATCCTCGCCTTGATCCAGGCGAGCGGCACCTTCTGGGAATATCCGATGTGCGACCGCGACCCACTGCCGCGCTGGACCCATGGCCGGGTGACGCTGCTCGGCGACGCCGCCCATCCGATGTACCCGGTCGGCTCCAACGGCGCCTCGCAGGCGATCCTCGATGCCCGCTGCCTCGCTGACCTCCTGGTCAAGGCCGAGCATCCCCGCCACGCGCTCGCCGCCTATGAGGCGCAGCGCCTGCCGGCGACCGCCGAGATCGTCGCGATGAACCGTGTCGGCGGGCCCGAGCGTGTGATCGACGCCGTCGAGGCGCTGGCGCCCAACGGCTTCGACGATGTCGAGCGCGTCCTGCCCTATGGCAAGCGCGAGCAGATCGTGAATGCCTATGCCGGCAAGGCCGGTTTCTCGGCCGCGCAGCTGGCGAAGCGCTGAGGCCGCTTCAGCGCTGCTCCGCCTGCACCAAGGGCGCGATCCGGTCGATCCGGTTCGTCCAGATGCCCGGGATCGGCCGCGCAAGAGCTTTCAATTCCTCGGCCCGGTCGATCCCGCTCGATGCATCGCCGCCGGCGAGCGCGCCGGCGACGATGACCTCGCTTCCGGCCGCCCGCATCCGCGCGGTGAACCGCGCCGGCCAGCCCCAGAGCCAGGGCGCGTAGTTGGATGGCAGCAGGATCAGCTGCCGCTGGCAGGACGCCGGCACCAGCCCGATCCAGCCGCTGGCGAGGTAATGCAGCAGGCAGCGCTTCTCCGCTGCGTTGGACATCGTCAGAAGGGATGGGATGCGGGCGCGCAGGGCTTCGATCGGCGCAGGACTGCCATAGGCCATCAGACGTCCGAGCTGCGAGGAGGGCAGGCGCAGAAGGCGCTCGGCCAGCGCTTCGCCCTCACGCGGATCGTTGCTCTTGATGTGAACGAGGAAGCGGCGCTCGGGGAAGCGCGCCAGCACCTCGTCCAGCGACGGCATCTGGCCGATCCCCTTGCCGCGGAACGGATAGCTCTTGCCGCCGTCCGCCGTGTAGCCATGGCCGATGTCGAGCGCCTTCAGCTCCGCCAGCGTCTTCTCGCGCGTGACGCCGCCGCCATCGGTCCGGCAATCGAGCGTCCAGTCGTGGAACACGGCGAAATGGCCGTCCGTCGTCGGATGGACGTCGAATTCGACGATGTCGGCGCCGGCGGCGAAGGCAGCCTCCATCGAGGCGGTGCTGTTCTCCAGATAGGGGTGCTCAGGCGGATCGATGAGGCTCGCCGTGCAGGTCGTGTTCGTGACGCCCGTCGCCGGATAGGTCTGTGCCAGGCCGCGATGCGCCAGCAGGATCGGCCGTGTGTTGGCAACGGGCGCGAGCAGGCTGGTGTTCTGTATGAAGGCGATGGCGGCGATCGCGCCGATCGCCAGCAGGACGCAGAGCCAGAATCGTTTCATCGCCATCCCCTCGAAGCGGGGCGCGATGTCGGCGGCGAAAGCCGGCGAAATTCAGCCGGAACTCAGGCGCGTTCCGTCAGCTCGGCGATGCGAGCCTTGAGGGCCGCGTTTTCCAGTTCGAGCTTGCGCAGGCGCCGCACCAGGTCGAGCGGGATCGGCGGCTCGCTCTGGCGGGTGCCGGTAGCGAAGGTGACGCCGATATGCTCGCCGTCGCGCCAGCGGCCACGCACCATGCGGCTTTCGCGCTTCAGCGGGACATGGAGTTCGAACAGCTCGGGCAGAAGGACGTCGTCGGGGAGGACCAGCAACGCCCCGTCATCCGAGAGGTTCCGGATCACGCAGTCCAGGGTCGCCGGGCACTGGTTGAAGGTGATCTTGCCGCCGATCAACGTCCGATTGCGGACGGAACGGCGGCGTTCGGGCAGGGCGGTCGCGGTCGGCATGGCCTGGCTCGTGTTCTAGCTCAGGTTGAGACCATGCCCGCTAACGCTCATGGTTGCATCAGTAAGTCTTTTTTAACCTTAACCGCGGCGCCGGCCACTCAGGCGCCCTCGGGCGGGGGCGGCAGGAAGTCGACCTCGTGGCGCGCCGACAGGGCGACGACCTCGGCCGGATTCTGCTCCTTCATCGAATGGATTGCCCAGAACAGGTCGTAGAGCCGTCCGGTCGGCGCGACCCAGAACAGGCACTTCACGGTGGACTCGCTCTTGTTGAACAGCCCGTGCGGGATGTTGCGCGGCAGCTTGATCAGGTCGCCGGGCAGGGCATGCGATTCCTGGCCGTCGAGCACGAGGTCGAGCCGGCCCTCGAGCATGTAGATGAACTCGTCCTGGGTCGGGTGGATGTGCGGCGGCACGAAGGTGCCGGGCGGGAAGGTCGCGTGCCAGGCGAAGCTGTCCTCGCTCAGCATCTTCGGCACATAGGTCTGGCCGAGAATGTTCCAGGAGATCGCGTCGATCCCCTCATTGGCCTTGGTTACGCCGGCAGTGAGCGGTTTCATCGTTTGCTCTCCTTCAAAGATGCAGGAAGCGGTCCTTGACCGCGCTGTCACTGCGCAGGTCGTCGCTGCTGCCGCGCCAGGCGACGCGGCCCTTCTCAAGCACGACATGCCGGTCGGCGATCCTGGCGAGCGCATCGACATTCTTGTCGATCACCAGGATCGATTCGCCCTCGGCCTTCAGCGCCGCGAGGCAGGACCAGATCTCCTGCCGGATGATCGGCGCCAGCCCCTCGGTCGCCTCGTCGAGGATGACGAGCTTGGGATTGGTCATCAGCGCCCGGCCGATCGCCAGCATCTGCTGCTCGCCGCCGGAGAGCTGGTTGCCGCGATTGGCCTTGCGCTCCCTGAGGCGCGGCAGGAAGGCATAGACGCGCTCCAGCGTCCAGCGCGCCTTGCCGAAGCGGCTGGCGGCGGTGGCGATCAGGTTCTCCTCGACGGAGAGCGTCGGGAAGACTTGCCGTCCCTCGGGCACGAGGCCGATGCCGGCCTGCGCCAGCCGGAAGGGCGCGCTGCCGGTGAGGTCGACGCCGCCGAAGCTGACGCGCCCGGCGCGCGGCCGGATCAGCCCCATGATGGCGCGCACCGTCGTGGTCTTGCCCATGCCGTTGCGGCCGAGCAGGGTCACGACCTCGCCGGCCCCGACCGCAAGATCGACGCCGAACAGGATCTGCGCTTCGCCATAGCCGGCATCGAGGTTTTCGACGGTGAGCACGGGCTAGCCCTCCTCGCCGAGATAGGCTTCGCGCACGGCCGGATCGGCCCTGACGGCGGAGGGATCGCCCGAGGCGATGACACGGCCATAGACCAGCACGCTGACCGTGTCGGCGAGCGCGAACACCGCCTCCATGTCGTGCTCGACCAGCAGCATGGCGTAGCGGCCCTTCAGGCTCTTGAGCAGGGTGATCAGGCGCTCGCCTTCCTCCTTTCCGACGCCCGCCAGCGGCTCGTCGAGCAGGATCGCCGCCGGCTCGAGCGCCAACGCCATGGCGATCTCCAGCGCCCGCTTCTCGCCATGCGACAGGCTGCCGGCCGGGACATTGGCGCGCTCGGAGAGGCCGACCGCATCGAGCGCGGCGCGGGCAGGGCGGTTGAGGCGCTCGTCGCTGGCGGCGTTGCGGAAGAAGGAGAGCGGATGGCTCGCCTTGGCCTGCACGCCGAGCGCGACATTCTCCAGCGCCGAGAGCGAGGCGATGGTCGAGGTGATCTGGAAGGTGCGCGCCAGGCCGTGACGGGCGCGCTTCTCGGCGTTGAAGGCGGTGACATCCTGGCCGCGAAAGCGGATCGTGCCGTCGTCCGGCGTCAGCATGCCGGAGATCTGGTGGACCAGCGTGGTCTTGCCGGCGCCGTTCGGGCCGATCAGCGCATGCAATTCGCCGGGTGCAACTGCAAGGCTGACGCCGTCGGTGACCTTCAGCGCGCCGAAGGACTTGCGGACGGCGTCGAGGACGAGGACCGGCTCAGCCATGGCGCGGGCCCAGCTTGCGCAGCATGCCGACGATGCCGCCGCGGGTGAACAGCACGAACAGGATGATCATCGGCCCGAAGATGACGCGCCAATGTTCGGTCAGATGCGAGAGCGCATCCTCGGCGATGAGATAGGCGATGGCGCCGATGATCGCGCCATGCAGCGAGCCGACGCCGCCGAGCACCGCCATGAAGATCAGTTCGCCCGAGCGCTGCCAGGACATGAAGGCCGGGCTGACGAATTCGGTGTGGTTGGCGAGGAAGAAGCCGGAGAGGCCGGCCAGCATGCCGCTGATCACATAGGCGACGAGGCGCACCTTGTTGACGTCGAAGCCGGTGACGCTGACCCGTGTCGGGTTCTCCCGCGCTGCCCTGAGCACGCGGCCGAAGCGCGAGGCGACGAGACCTCGGACCAGGAGATAGGCGCCGGCGAGCGCGATCAGCACGCTGTAATAGAACGAGGTCCGGCTCGCGAATGGGTTGAAGCCGAGGAGGGTGCTCTTTTCATAAAGCGTCAGCCCGTCATCGCCGCCATAGGCCGAGAGCGCCTGCGCCAGGAAATAGACCATCTGGCCGAAGGCGAGCGTAATCATGATGAAGGCGACGCCGCGCGTGCGCAGGCAGATCGCGCCGGTGATCGCTCCGAACAGGGCACAGACGCCTAGGATCACCGGCAGGATAGCAAGTGCTTCGCTGCGGCCCTCGGTGATCATGATGCCGGTGACATAGGCGCCGATGCCGAGAAAGGCGGCGTGGCCGAAGGAGACGAGGCCGCCGACGCCGAGGATGAGGTCGAGCGAGAGCGCCGCGATGGCGAAGATCAGCGCCCGCGTCAGCAGAGCGAGCCAGCCGGCCGGCATGCCGATGGTGACGGCGAGCGGCGCCAGCGCCAGCAGCAGGAACAGGATGGCCGGCAGCAATATCTTGGCGCGCTCGCGCGGCGGCGCGACGCTGGTGACCTCCGCTGTTGTGGTCGCCGCGCTCATGTCCGCCCCCGCGCCGGCAGCAGGCCTTCCGGCCGCACGAACAGCACCACCGCCATCAAGAGGTAGATCAGCATCGAGGACAGGGCCGCGCCGGTCGCCCGCGCCGAGGGCGCGCTCATGAACAGCCTGAGCAGGTCGTTCATGAAGGAGCGGCCGAGCGTGTCTACCAGGCCGACGATCAGCGCCGCGACGAAGGCGCCGCGGATCGAGCCGATGCCGCCGATGACGATGACGACGAAGGCGAGGATCAGGACGGTGTCGCCCATGCCGGGCTCGACCGAGAGGATCGGCGCCGCCATCGCCCCGGCGAAGCCCGCCAGCATGGTGCCGAAGGCGAAGACGATCATGAACAGCTTGCGGATGTCGACGCCGAGCGCCGAGACCATCGGCGCATTGGAGGCGCCGGCGCGCAGCAGCATGCCGGTGCGGGTCTTTTCGACGATGAACCAGAGCAGTGCGCCGACCGCGAGCCCTGAGCCGATCAGCGCGAAGCGATAGGTCGGATAGAGGATGCCGTCCATCAGTGCGACATTGCCGGTCAGGAACGCCGGCAGCGGCACGGAGAGGGGAGCGGCGCCCCAGATCATCTTGACGCCCTGGTTGAGCAGGAGGATCAGCCCGAAGGTCGCCAGCACCTGGTCGAGATGGTCGCGCTCATAGAGATGGCGGAAGACCAGGAATTCGAGCGCGAGGCCGAAGATCAGTGCGGCCGCCAGCGCCAGCACGAGGCCGAGCACGAAGGAGCCGGTCAACGCGACGAAGGTCACGGCGAGATAGGCGCCGAGCATGTACTGCACGCCATGCGCCAGGTTGATGAAGTCCATCACGCCGAAGACCAGCGTCAGCCCTGCCGCCACCAGGAACAGCAGGATGCCGAACTGCAGCCCGTTCAGGATCTGGACGATAAGGAGGCCGGTGGTCATGGCTGGTTCGCGATCGGCTGTCCGGAAAAGCGCGGGGAACCCTCTCCTGTAAGGAGAGGGCAGGGTGAGGTGTAGGCCATCGGACCAGCGCCGCGAGCGCTGACCGCGCGGTCAGGTTCAGGCCAATGATTTCGCTACGAACACCTCACCCCTACCCCTCTCCTTCCAGGAGAGGGGTTCCCGAGGTTCGGCCGCCCTATTTGAGGGCGCAATCCTTCGCATGCGGGTCGGCGTAGTCCGTGAACACCTTCTGGGCGATCTCGGTCTGGAACTTGCCGTCGGCCCGCTTGGCGACCTTGACCAGGTAGAAGTCCTGGATCGGGTAGCCATTGGTGTTGAACTTGAACTTGCCGCGCAGCGAGGTGAAGTCGGCCTTCTTGATCGCGGCGCGCAGCTTGTCCTTGTCGGCGGTGCCGCCGGCGGCCTTGACCGCCGAGTCGATCAGTAGCGCCGCGTCGAAGGCCTGCTGGGCATAGGAGCCGGGCACGATCTTGTAGGCGGCTTCATAGGCCGAGACGAACTTCTTCGTCTGCGGATTGTCCATGTTGGGCGCCCAGGTCATGCCGCCGAACATGCCGACCGCCGCGTCCTGCTGCGCCGGCAGGGTCGACTCGTCGACCGTGAAGGCGGACAGGAAGGGCACCTTGCCGGTCAGGCCGGCCTGCGACCACTGCTTGACGAAGTTGACGCCGAGGCCACCGGGCAGGAAGGCGAAGACCACGTCCGGCTTGGCCGACGCGATCTTGGCGAGCTCGGCCGAGAAGTCGAGTGCGTTCAGCGGGACATAGACCTCGTCGAGGACCTCGCCCTTGAAGTAGCGCTTGAAGCCGGCGAGCGAGTCCTTACCGGCCTGGTAGTTCGGCGCGATGATATAGGCCTTCTTGTAGTTCTGGTCCTGCGCGTACTTGCCCAGCACCTCATGGACCTGGTCGTTCTGGTACGAGGTCACGAAGAAGTTCTGGTGGCAGGCCTTGCCCGCCATGGTCGAGGGGCCGGCATTCGGGCTGATCAGGATCGCGCCCGAGTCCAGCACGGGCTTCGCGATTGCGCCGAGGATGTTCGAGAACACCGGGCCGACGACGAAGTCGACCTTGCCGCCCTCGACGAAGCTGCGGACCTTGCCGACCGCGACGTCGGGCTTCAGCTCGTCGTCGATCACGGTGATCTGCACGGGCACGCCGCCGAGCTTGCCGCCGTTCTGGTCGACCGCGAGCTGGAAGCCGTCGCGGACCTGCTGGCCGAGCGAGGCGGCAGGGCCGGTCAGCACGCTGACCACGCCGATCTTCAAGGGCTCCTGCGCCTGGGCGGTGGCGAGCCCGAGCGCGAGCACGCCGGCGCAAAGCGACAGGGTGAATTTGAGCGTCATATCCGATGTCCTCCCGGGACGTGCCAGATGCGGCCGCTGGCGGGGTTCCCCATCCCGTCCAGGCGGCGTCGGCAGCCATATTGTTTCAAGCTTAAAATATCTGCAAGGGGGTTCCTGCGGGTAATTTTCGTGCGCGGCGGAGAGCGTCATTCTCGGGCGAAGCGAAGCGCAGACCTGAGAAGCTCATGACGAGAAGGCGCTGTACGGCGCCTTCTCCGGCAAGAGATGCTCGGGTCAAGCCCGAGCATGACGCATCCTTCGCTTACGCCTGCACGCCGTCGACGTACCAGTCCATCTTCGAGAGCATCTCGTCCGAAGCCGTCTCGCCGGCCTTGAGGCGCAGTGTGCCCTTCTGGTCCTTGAGCTCGCCGGTGAAGGGGTGGAGCGTGCCGGCGATGATGCCCTTCTGCACCTCGTCGGCAGCGGCGCGCGCAGCCGGTGTGATCGCGTCGTTATAGGGCGCGAGCTTGACCATGCCTTCCTTGAGGCCGTGCCAGACGTCGCCGGTCTTCCAGGTGCCGTCCATCGCTTCCTTGACGCGCTTGATGTAGTAGCCCGACCAGTCGTCGACGATCGCGGACAGATGAGCCTTCGGCGCGAAGGCCTTCATGTCCGAGGCCTGGCCGAAGGCGAAGACGCCGCGCTGCTCGGCCGCCTGCAACGGGGCGGCGGAATCGGTGTGCTGGGTGATCATGTCGGCGCCCTGGTCGATCAGCGCCTTGGCCGCGTCGGCCTCCTTGGCCGGGTCGTACCAGGTCGAGCACCAGATCACCTTGGTCTTGAAGTTGGGGTTCACCTTCTTCGCCGCGAGATGGAAGGCGTTGATGCCCATCACCACCTCGGGAATCGGGAAGGAGGCGACATAGCCGGCCTGGCCGGTCTTCGACATGTGCCCGGCGATGGTGCCGATCGCAGCCCGGCCCTCATAGAAGCGGGCATTGTAGGTCGCGACGTTCTCGGCGCGCTGATAGCCGGTGGCGTGCTCGAAGAAGATCTTCGGGAACTGCTTGGCGACCTGGATCGTCGGATTCATGAAGCCGAACGAGGTGGTGAAGATCAGCTGGTTGCCGGCCTGGGCGAGCTGGCGGATGGCGCGCGCCGCGTCCGGGCCCTCGGCGACGTTCTCGATGAAGCTGGTCTTGATCTTGTTGCCGTAGTGCTTCTCCAGCGCGAGGCGGCCCTGGTCGTGCGTCCAGGTGTAGCCATGGTCGCCAATCGGGCCGACATAGACGAAGCCGACGCCGAACGGTGCCTGGGCGTGCGCGCCGACCAGCGGCAGGGCAGAGCTTGCGGCAGCGCCGGCCAGAAGGGTGCGGCGGGTGATGATGGTCGACATGATGATGCTCCCCATTGTCGGTTGCGGCGTCGCTACGACGCCGGGAAAGGCTTGCCGAGGCAGGCGGGCGCGTCGCGCCCACCGGTCCGTCCTCCTAGCGACATCATGGTCAGAACCACAATCGTCGCAAGGTAGGGGGTCATCGCCAGCACCTCGGGCGCGATGAAGCTGAGGCCGGCCGCCTTGGCCTGCAATTCGAAGGTCGCGACCGCGCCGAAGAGATAGGCGCCGGCGAGCAGTCGGCCCGGCTTCCAGGCAGCGAAGACGACGAGCGCGAGCGCGATCCAGCCGCGCCCGGCTGTCAATCGATCAGCCCACATTGGCGTCAGCGCCAGCGAGAAATAGGCGCCGCCCAAGCCCGCGAGCGCCCCGCCGAAGGCGGTCGCGGCGGTACGGATCGCCAGCACGCGATAGCCGATGGCATGGGCGGAATCGGCGTTCTCGCCGACGGCGCGCAGGATCAGCCCGGCCTTGGTCCGGCGCAGGAACAGGCTGACCGCAAGGACGAGCACGAGCGAGAGATAGACGACGGCGTCATGCCCGAAGACGAGCCGCAGCCAGGGATGGGCGGCATAGTCGGCCGGGAAGAGCGGGCCGAGCCGCTCGATTGTCCGCCCGACGAAGCCGGCGCCGATCAGCGAGGAGGCGCCGATGCCGAAGATCGTCAAGGCAAGGCCCGTCGCGACCTGGTTGGAGCCGAGGCCGAGCGTCAGCAACGCGAAGATCATCGCAGCGGCGACGCCCGCCAGCGTGGCGGCCAGCAGGCCGAGAGGGACGCTGCCGGTAGAATAGGCGACAGCGAAGCCGGCTACCGCGCCGCACAGCATCATGCCCTCGACGCCGAGATTGAGGACGCCGGACTTCTCGGTGACGAGTTCGCCCAGGGCCGCGAGCAGGATCGGCGTCGCCGCGGCGGCGAGCGTCATGAAGATCGAGACGAGAATGGCCGCGGTCATGGCGCGCTCCTCGCCGGCCGCGCCTTCCAGGCGAGCCGGTAGCGAACCAGCACGTCGGTCGCGAGCAGGAAGAACAGCAGCAGCGCCTGGAACATGCCCGTCGCTGCGGCAGGCAGGCGCACCGTGCTCTGGGCGATCTCGCCGCCGACATAGGTCACCGCCAGCACCAGCGCGCCGAAGACGATGCCGGGAGGCGAGAGCCGGCCGAGGAAGGCAACGATGATCGCGGTGAAGCCGTAGCCGACCGGGAATTGCGGGGTGAGCTGGCCGAAGGGGCCGGCGGCCTCGAGCAGGCCGGCAAGTCCGGCGAGGCCGCCGCCGGCGAGCAGCGCCACCCAGGTGACGCGGTTCGCATCGAAGCCGCCATGGCGGGCGGCCGCCGGGGCGCGCCCGACGACGCGCACGGCATAGCCGGCGACGGTCTTGCTCAGCACGAACCAGGCGACGAGCGCGAGCAGGATGGCGAGCGGCACGCCGAGATGGACCAGCGAGCCTTCCGCGACCGCCGGCAGCGTCTGGCTGGCGCTGAACATCTTGGTCTGCGGGAAATTGAAGCCGTCCGGGTCCTTCCACGGGCCGCGCACGAGATAGTACAGGAACTGCACCGCGACATAGGTCAGCATCAGGCTGGTCAGGATCTCGCTGACCTGCAGGCGGACCTTGAGCAGGGCAGGGAGCGCCGCATAGGCCGCGCCGCCGACAATCCCGGCGAGAGCCATGGCCGGCAGGATCCACCAGCCGGTCATGTCATGGGTCAGCAATGCGACGCCGGTGCCGGCGATCGCGCCCATGACGTATTGCCCCTCGGCGCCGATGTTCCAGACATTGGCGCGAAAGCCGATGGCGAGGCCGAGCGCGATCATGATCAGCGGCGCGGCCTTGACGCCGAGATCGGCCCAACGTTGCGGTTCGATTAGCGGCGTGACGAAGATCGCCGTGACCGCGCGCAGGCCGTCATAGCCGATCGCGCCGAAGACCAGCATGCCGGTCAGCATGGTGAGCCCGATCGCGATCAGCGGGCTGAGGTACAGCATCGCCTTGCTGGGCTCGCGCCGGCGCCGCCACTCAAGCATGCGCAGGCTCCTCGGCATGGCTCTCGCCGTGGATGCCGCCCATCATCAGGCCGATCTCTTCGAGCTTCAGGCCCGCGACCGGCCGCGCCTGCGACAGCCGGCCCTCGTTGATGACGCAGAGCCGGTCGGAGAGCTCGAGCAGCTCGTCCAGATCCTGCGAGATCACCACGATGGCCGAGCCCTGCGCGGCAAGATCGACCAGCGCCTGCCGGATCGCGGCGGCCGCGCCGGCATCGACCCCCCAGGTCGGCTGCGCCACCACCAGAACGTCGGGCTTCTGTCCGATCTCGCGGCCCATGATGAATTTTTGTAGGTTGCCGCCGGAGAGCGAGCCGGCGAGCGCCGCCGGCCCCGTGGTCCGGACATCGAAGCGGGCGATGACATCCTTCGCATAGGCCTCGACCGGCCCCTGCCTGATCAGCCCGGAGGGCGCGAGCGGCAGGCGATGGCGCGCGGTCAGCACGACATTCTCGGCGAGGGAGAAGTCGGGCACGGCCGCATGGCCGTTGCGCTCTTCGGGCACGCAGGCGAGGCCGGCGGCGCGGCGGGCGCCGGCATCCGAAAAGCCGATCGGCCGGCCATCGAGCTTGATCGCCTCGTTGCGGGAGGCGAGATGCTCGCCGGAGAGCGCCAGCAGCAGTTCGGCCTGGCCATTGCCGGCGACGCCGGCGATGCCGAGGATCTCGCCGGCCTGGGCGGAGAAGGAGATGCCCTTCAGGCTGGTGCCGAAGGGCGGTTCGCCCGGCATGTCGAGGTTGTCGACGGAGAACCGCGCCGCACCGGCCTTGCCGCCGCCTGCCGACCGCTCGATGCTCTTCAGCTCCGCGCCGATCATGAGTTCGGCCATGCGCCGCGTCGTCTCGACGCGCGGATCGCAGGTCGCGACGACCTTGCCGCCGCGCAGGATGGTGGCGGCCTCGCACAGCGCTTTGATCTCGTGCAGCTTGTGGCTGATGTAGAGGATCGAGCAGCCCTCGCTGGCGATCTGGTGCAGCGTCTCGAACAGGCGCTCGACCTCCTGCGGGGTCAGCACCGAAGTCGGCTCGTCCATGATCAGCAGCTTCGGCTTCTGCAGCAGGCAGCGCACGATCTCGATGCGCTGGCGCTCACCGACCGAGAGCGTATGCACCTCGCGATCCGGGTCGAGCGGCAGCGAATAGCTGTCGAGGATCGCCTTGATCCGCGCCTTCAGCTCTTCCGCCGGCACCCTCTCGTCGAGGCCGAGCGCGATGTTCTCCAGCACGGTCATGCCGTCGAACAGCGAGAAATGCTGGAAGACCATGCCGATACCGAGCTTGCGCGCCGCCTTGGGCGAGGCGATCTCGACCGGCCTGCCGTCGAAGCTGACCTGCCCCTCGTCGGCGCGTTGCACGCCATAGATGATCTTGACCAGGGTCGACTTGCCGGCGCCGTTCTCGCCGAGCAGCGCATGGATCTCGCCGGGGCGGACGGAGAGGCTGATGTCCTGATTGGCCTTCACGCCCGGAAAGCTCTTCGAGACATGGGCGAGCGCCAGGCGCGCGGGTGCCGTCTGATCAGGCGGCTGCGTCATGGCGGTTCCGTGCCCTCGCGCGTCCCGTGGCGGACCTCCCCACGAGGCCCGCCCTCTCGCCAAGCAAGCAACGCACCAGCTCGGCACTCGTCAAGGCGGCGATCACCTCCGGACGCTTGTCATGCACATCCGATCCGCCGATCGGGCAGGTGAGTCCGGTCAATGCCGTGCTGCCGGGGTGGCGGCGGCGGAAGCTCGCTTCGAAGCGAGCTCGCTTCGTCGCCGATCCGATCATACCGACATAAGCCGCATCGCCGCGCAGCAGTGCCGCCTCGGCCAGGCGATAATCGAGCGCGTGGCTATGGGTCAGGACGACGAAGGCGGAGCCCGGCCGGGCAGCGGCGAGCGCAGTCTCGGGATCGTCGAGCTGCAGGCAGGAGACGGTTGCCGGCACGTCGTCGAACTGGCCGGGCCGATCGTCGATCAGGATTGCTGAGACCGGTAGCAAAGTGAGGCTGCGCGCCAGTGCCTTGCCGGTGTGGCCGGCGCCGAAGATCAGCACTTGGGGCCGCTCGGCCGCAGCGTTCGCTTCGTCCTGTCTCAGCGCCTCGAGATGGGCTGCTGTCGCCGGTTCCATCATCACCCGCACGCGCCCGCCGCAGCATTGGCCCATTTGCGGGCCGAGCGGGATGTCGATCAGCTGCTGCGGGCCGCCGCTGTCGAGCAGGATGCGGGCGAGGTCGATGCAGTGGAATTCGAGCTGGCCACCACCGATCGTGCCGGCGCTGCCGCGGGCGCTGACGATCATCGTGGCGCCGGCCTCGCGCGGGGTCGAGCCCTGCGCCTCCGCGATGCGGACGATGACGGCGCCTTCGCCAAGGCTGGCCGCGAGGAAGTCGGCGGGAGTCACCGCGCGCCCTCCGCCAGGGCCCGCACACGCTCGACCGCATCGAGCACCCGTTCCGGCGTCGCCGGCGCGTCGAGCTGCGGGCAGAAACGGTGATCGCCGACGCTGGCCACTGCATCCGAGAGCGCGTGCAGCACGCTGATCGCCAGCATCAGCGGCGGCTCGCCGACCGCCTTGGAGCGATGGATGGTGTGCTCGCGATTGGGGGCCTTCTCCAGCAGCGCGACGTTGAAGATGCGCGGCCGGTCGGAGGCGACCGGGATCTTATAGGTCGAGGGCGCGTGGGTCCTGAGCCGCCCCTTCTCGTCCCAGACCAGCTCCTCGGTGGTCAGCCAGCCCATGCCCTGGACGAAGCCGCCCTCGATCTGGCCCTTGTCGATCGCCGGATTCAGCGAGTTGCCGCAGTCGTGCAGGATGTCGACGCGCTCGACTTTGTACTCGCCGGTCAGCGTGTCGATCGCGACCTCGGCGGCCGCCGCGCCATAGGCGAAATAGTAGAAGGGGTGGCCGCGCCCGGCCTTGCGGTCCCAATGGATTTTTGGCGTCGCGTAGAAGCCAGTGGCCGAAAGCTGGACGCGGGCCATATAGGCGGCCTTGACCAGCTCGACGAAGCCGATCTCGCGCGCGCCGACCTGCACCCTGCCGGGCAGGAAGGCGATCGCCTCCGGCTTTTCCTGCCAGTGCTTGCAAGCGAAGGCAGTGAGCCGCTGCTTGATCGTCTCGCAGGCGTCGAGCGCCGCCATGCCGTTGAGGTCGGAGCCGGAAGAAGCCGCGGTCGCCGAGGTGTTCGGCACCTTGCCGGTCGTCGTCGCGGTGATTTTGATCTGCTCCAGCCCGATGCCGAAGGCCTGCGCCACCACCTGCGCCACTTTCTGGTAGAGCCCCTGGCCCATTTCGGTGCCGCCATGGTTCAGCGCCACCGTGCCGTCGGTGTAGACATGCACCAGCGCGCCGGCCTGATTGTACCAGGTCGCGGTGAAGGAGATCCCGAACTTGACCGGGGTCAGCGCGATGCCGCGCTTGATCACCGGGCTTTCCCGGTTGAAGGCACGGATCGCCTGCTGGCGGTCGCGGTAGTCGCAGACGTGCTCCAGCTCGTCGATCACCTCGCCGGCGATCATGTCTTCGACTGGCTGGTGATAGGGCGTGATCTCCCGCCCTTCGCCCCCATAGAGATTGCGCTTCCTGACCTCCAGCGGGTCGAGCCCGGTGGCGTAGGCGACCTCCTCGATGAAGCGCTCGGCACCGACCATGCCTTGCGGCCCGCCGAAGCCGCGAAAGGCGGTGTTCGAGACGGTGTGCGTGCGCAAGGGCTCCGAACGGGCCCGCACCGCCGGGTAGAAATAGCAGTTGTCCATATGGAACAACGCCCGGTCCGTCACCGGGCCGGAGAGGTCGGCGTTCCAGCCGCAGCGCGCGGCATAGACTGCATCGACCGCATGGATGCGGCCTTCGTCGTCGAAGCCGATCTCGTAGTCGACGACGAAGTCGTGGCGCTTGCCGGTGATGACCATGTCGTCGTCGCGGTCGGGCCGCAGCTTCACCGGCCGCTTCAGCTTGCGGGCGGCGAGCGCCGCGACGCAGGCGAAGAGATTGGCCTGCGTCTCCTTACCTCCGAAGCCGCCGCCCATGCGCCGGACCTCGATCGTCACCGCATGCGCGCCGACGCCGAGCACCTGGGCGACCATGTGCTGGACCTCGCTCGGATGCTGGGTCGAGCACAGCACGAGCATGTCCTGGTCCTCGCCGGGGATGGCGAGCGAGATCTGGCTTTCGAGGTAGAAATGATCCTGCCCGCCGATCGCCATCGAGCCTTTCAGCCGGCGCGGGCTGGCGGCGAGGGCGGCTGCGAGGTCGCCGCGCTCGAGCTTCAGTGGCTCGGTGACGAGCTCGCCGCCAGCAGCGCGGGCGGCGGCAACGTCGAGCAGGGGAGGCGCTTCCGCATAGCTCGCCTTGGCCAGCAGCGCGGCCTGGCGGGCCTGTTCGCGGGTCTCGGCGATGACCGCGAAGAGCGGCTGGCCGTGATGCAGGATGTCCTTCGTCGCGAATATCGGCTCGTCGTGCTTGTGCGTCGAGGAGATATCGTTCTCGCCGGGGATGTCGTTGGCGGTGAGGACCGACAGCACGCCGGGCGCGGCCTCGACGGCCGAGAGATCGAGCGCGAGCAGCTTGCCATGCGCAATGGTCGAGAGGCCGAGGCAGGCATGGGCGAGGCCGGCCGGCTCGGCGATGTCGTCCACATAGAGCGCTTCGCCGGCGACATGCTTCTCGGCTGAATCGTGCTTCAGCGGCGAGCCGACGATCGGCCGTGTCGCCATGGCGTCGAGCCGTTTGCGCGCATCAGCCATGGGCGGCCTCCGCCAGCAAGCCGGCGACGCGGGTCGACGTCTCAGGCGTCGTCGTCTCGATCAGGAAGCGCCGCAGCAGGTTGCCGGCGACCTTGAGTCGATAGCTGGCCGAGGCCCGCATATCGGTCAGCGGCGTGAAATCCTGAGCCAGCGCGGCGATAGAGGCGGCAACTGCTGCCTCGTTCCAAGAGCGGCCGAGCAAGGCCGCTTCCGCCGCCTCCGCTCGCTTCGGGATGCCGGCCATGCCGCCGTAGGCGAGCCGCGCTTCGCTGATGCGGCCAGCCTCATCCAGCCTTACATAGAAGGCACCACAGACGGCTGAGATATCCTCGTCGAAGCGCTTCGATATCTTCGAGATATGGAAGAACGCGCCCGCCGGGAGCCTCGGCACCAGCACAGCCTCGACGAATTCGCCTGGCTGGCGGTCCTGCTTGCGGTAGTCGAGGAAGAAGGCTTCGAGTGGAAGTTTTCGGTGCTCGCTGCCATTGCGCAGTACCAGCGTCGCGCCGAGCGCGATCAGTGCCGGCGGCAGGTCGCCTATCGGCGAGCCATTGGCGATGTTGCCGCCGATCGTGCCGGCATTGCGCACCTGCTCGCCGCCGAAGCGGCGCATCATCTCGTCGAGCTGAGGTGAGATGCCGGCGAGTGCCTCGCGCACCGCGATCTGGTTGGCCATCGCACCGAAGCGCAGATGGTCGCCTGTGTCAGAGATCGCCCGTAGTTCGTCGATCCGGCCGAGAAAAATCACCGGATCGAGTCGGCGCATGCCCTTGGTGACCCAGAGGCCGACATCGGTCGCGCCGGCCACGAGCGTCGCCTGCGGATGGGCGCTGACGAGTTCGGCCAGCGCCGCAATAGTGGCGGGCGCGTAGAAGTGGCGCTGGCCGTCGCCGATCGAGATCGTCTCGCCGTCAGCGAGCGCCTTCAGCCGGGCGATGATGGAGGGCGTCGCTGCGAGGAAATGATCTTGCTCACGCTCGGCGGCATCCATGCGCTGCGCCGCCGCAATGATCGGCTCATAGCCGGTGCAGCGGCAGAGATTGCCGGCAAGCGCGTCCTCGATGCGCTGCACTGACGGCGCCCGCTCGTTCAGCCAGAGCGCCAGCAGCGACATCACGAAGCCGGGCGTGCAGAAGCCGCATTGCGAGCCGTGGCAGTCGACCATCGCCTGCTGGACCGGATGGAGCGCGCTGTCCGGCCCCTTCAGATGCTCGACGGTCAGGACGTGGCAGCCGTCCAGCGTCGGCAGGAAGCGGATGCAGGCGTTGATCGCCTCATAGCGCAGCCGCTCGCCGTCGAGCCGGCCGACGACGATGGTGCAGGCGCCGCAATCGCCCTCGGCGCAGCCTTCCTTGGTGCCGGTGCGGCGCCGGTCGAGCCGCAGCCAATCGAGCACCGTGCGAGTCGGATCGCAGGACGCGATCTCGACCAGCTCATCGCCGAGCAGGAAACGCACGCTCTCACGCATGGCACCTTCTCCCTCCCCCCGCTTGCGGCGGGGAGGG